>Ga0209573_1003632_pt1 | contig 16529 bp, 11 predicted proteins | sample TNRBio252014_DNA_FD_185870 | JGI IMG/M metagenome (GOLD analysis project Ga0209573, IMG submission 185870) | Wastewater treatment Type I Accumulibacter community from EBPR Bioreactor in Madison, WI, USA - TNR Reactor_6/25/2014_ DNA (SPAdes)... | ecosystem: Engineered > Bioreactor > EBPR >...
GCTGACTTGTGGCGGCCATTTCGTAGTAGTCGGCGGAACTGGGGTGGTAGGCGGTTTGTACCAGCACGGTGCGGCTGCCTTCGTAATTCGCCCTGGCCATTACCGCATCCCACAAATAGTGGTCGCTGAGGCCGAAGGCCACGTCGGTGACATTGGCGGCCCGGAAATGCCAACTCAGTCGGCGTTTATTGGCGGTGATGCCGCCGCGCGCCAGGTCGGCTTTGTTGACGATCTGCGTGACGGTAGCTTTGCCTTCGGCTTCGCGCAGTCGCTGCACGTACATGGGCGCGAGCACTTCCGCTGCGTTTTGCAATTCGCCCGATGCCCACACGATATAATTGGCCGGCGTTTCCACCCAGAGGTCGTAATTGCCGTAGTCGTTGTAAAACTCGGTTTGTTCGTTGAGTTGGGTGGGGTCCCAGCCCAGCAGGTCGTCGTAAACGGCGATACGGGGGTAGAAATACGCCAGAAAAAACGAGGTGCTATCCACCACCCCTTCGCGCACATTGTCGGTGGAGCGGTGCAGATCGTAGTGCCAGGCGATATAGACAGTCGTTTTTGCACCGGGTAATAATGGCTTCGACAACGACACCGAGTGGTTGGTAGGATTGCCGGAGTAGTTGACGGATTCGTTTTTCCAGGCTACAGAGCGGCCGTCGATAGCAAAGCTGTCTACCAGAAAACCGTCGTTGAGCCAGTCGGGGTCTACGTTGTCGGCGCGGGTAGCCGTAGCGATATGGGTGTTCTGGGCCAGCTTGAATTGCAGCCGGCGCAGCGTATCGGGGCTATTGTTGGTATACACGATGGTCGCCCTGCCGCTGATGCGGTTGTCGGGCGGCAATACGGTGACGCGCAATTCGTAATCGGCCCGGTTTTGCCAGTAGCGCGGCCCCGGTTTGCCGTCGGCGCTGCGCGTGCCGGCCGCGTAGGCTTTTTGCAGTTGGATAGGGGTGTAGAGCGGTTGGGCGGTGGCGCTCCAGCCGGCAAAACACAGCAGGATGACTGGTATCAGGATTGTTTTTGCGTTCATAAAAGAGGCCGTTGTTTTGTTGTCGGTTCTCTGCTCTCTGTTTTATTACAGGTATAGACGCAAAATTTTGCGTCTCTACAAGCAAAGATAAGGAACAGATAACGGACAACCGACAACCAAACCTCAATACGCTCCATAATACCTCCGCATAAACCACTCCGCCGACAACAGGGCCAGCAGCAGGAAAAATATCCATTTCAGGTTGATGACCGGGCGGGTTTGTACGGTGGAGTAGATCACCGGTTTGACCGTTTCTTTGGCTTTGATCATCTCTGCGATAGAAGCCATTTGTTCGGGGTATACCATCTCGCCGCCGTATTTGGCGCTGAGTTGCTGCAGGGTATTGTGGTCGGCGGTGGTTTCGTACAATTCCAATTGGATGGGCTGTACGCTGAATTGGCCGGTGTAGCTTAGATTTTGATTGTTATACGATACCGCTGCGCGGAAGGTGTAATTGCCCACCGGCAAAATACCGGCGTTGAGGGTATAGGCTTTATCTGTTTTATCAAAAGTAAAATTATACTCTTTGCCCTGGCTGCCGGCGATGACTATCGTAGCATCGGGGTCGTTCACGAGCTGGTAGTTGTCATTGTATAACTCGGCGTCGAGTTGGATGGGTTCGTTTTCATTAAAAATATTCTTGCTCATATTGACGCGAAACTTGCGCTTGTCGTCTTTGAGCCCCACAAATTGAATGCTTTTGCCCAACAGCTCGTCGAAGAGGTCGTGGTTTTGGTGCTGCAGGTAGTCGAACAAGCGCCAGCGCCAGAGGCCCTCGCCGCAAAGAACGGCGCTGCGCACATCGTTGGGCGAGCCTAATACAAGCAACGGATATTGTGTATCTATTTTGCCGATGCGCTGGTAGAGCAGCACCTGGCCTTGTCCGGTTGGCGCAAATTCGCCGAAAGGCGCCGTCAGCGGCGGGAAAGCCTGCAAGTCATTAGCGATGCGCTCATTGAGGGTAAACAGGCTGAATCCCGGCGATAGTTTGGCCTGCACGTCGTTGCTGCTGGGCCCGCTCGAACGGATGTTGATGAGCGATTGCACTTCGCTGAGGCGGCTCAGGTTGGTCTGGGCGCCTACGATAAAAAAGGTCGGAATTTTCCGCGCCTTGATGGTATTGAGCACCGCCGTGGCGTCGTTGCGCTGGCTCGGCAACTGGTGCATCACGATGAGGTCGTATTTGCCGGCGTCTTCTGTAAACTGGCCGATATTCGCGGTGGTAATCTGGTAGTTTTTATTGGTAGACAAACTCTGCTTGAGCGCCGTAATGTCGGGGTGTGGCGCGTTGGCCAGTATCAGTATCTTCTGGCGCGCGTCGAGTACGTCGATGAAAATTTCTTTGCTGTTGTTGGCCGCCGTAGCTTCTCCGCTGAGTTGCCCCAGCGAAATGCGAAAGCGCTGCACGCCGCTGGGCGTAGCGTCGAGGATGAGTTCGCGGGTTGCAAAAAAGTCGTTGCTATTGATAGCCACCGGCGAAGATTGCAGCAGCCGCGTATTGTTGTTTTCTACTTTGTAAACGCTTAGCGTCGTATTACTGCCCGCGCAGTTTTGCGCGGCAATATCGACCTGCACCGTAAACTTGTCGTCGAGGTAGGCAATGCGGTTGTGGTAGGCGCGTTTGAGCACCAGGTCGCGTTTGGCGGTGGTGTCGCCCAGCGCTACGGTGTATACCGGCGCAGTGAGTTTGGAAGAGGCATACAGCGGATTGCTACCCTCGTTATAAATACCGTCGGTGGCCAGCACGATGGCGCCCAGGTTTTGGCTGCCGTACAGGTCGTACACGTTCGATAGCAGCTTCGATATGTTCGATATTTTGTCGTTAAATGCTGTGTCGATGCCTTCGCGCACTTCGCTGCCGAAAGAGTAGGGTTTTACTTCAAAATCGTCTTTCAGCGCATCCTGAAGCTCGCTGAGCCGTTCGTCGTAGGTTTTTCGCTGGGCGGCGTTCATGGTAGCGCCTACCGATTCGGAGGCGTCCTGTGCAACCACGATGACGGGTTTTTGGGTCTCTACCAGCAGCGAGCGCAACAGGGGCGACAACAGCAGCAGGCTGAGCAGGGTGACCAGCAAAAAGCGCAGCACGGCCATGAAACGCACCAGGTAGCGGGGTTGGTCTTTGAACGTTTTATCGCGATAATACAAAACCGCGGCATAGGCCAATCCCAAAGCTACACAAGCTAACGCCCACCAGGCCGGATATTGAAAAATGAGATTCTTCATCAGTGTTTACGTGTCAATCGGGCAAATATAACATTAGCCATCGGCATCCCGAACAAGGAGGGGGGGTGTCGTTGTTACTATTATGTTAAAAGAACGTTCCAGCAATGCTTTTGTTGTAATTTGCGTTGTTCTGGAATGACTGAGTTTTTTTTAACCACAGAGGCCGCAGAGTTACACAGAGGCCGCACAGAGTTGTATAAACGCTCGCTCTGTGGAAACTCTGTGTAACTCTGTGTCCTCTGTGGTTAATAATAATCGCGGTAAATAAAAAAGATATGACCTTCAAAAAAATAGCGGTAATCACAGCCTTATTACTGGTAGCCCTCGCCCAAACCCGAGCCGCCTATATGCTCATCCCGATGGATGACAAATCGCAGAAAAATCATCTCAAGGCCTACGGCATTGCCTATTGGGTGCTCGACAACGGCGTGGAGGTGTGGTGGCTGCTCAACTACCGGGGCGGGAGTTTTGCTTTTCAGCACAATAAAGCATTTGAAAAAGAATGCCTCACCCGCGATGTGAGCTTCGAGATCATCCCCGATGCGCAGTTTGCCAAAATCCAGGAGGAAATCGCCCATCCGGAGGTGAACATGGAGGCCATGAAGCTCGAAAAGGCCCCCAAAATCGCGGTGTACACCCCCGAGACCAATGAAAAAGGCGAAGAATTGCAACCCTGGGACGACGCAGTGACGCTGGTGCTGACCTACGCCGAAATTCCCTACGATAAGATCTACGACCGCGAGGTTCTCAACGACCTGCTGCCTAAATACGACTGGCTGCACCTGCACCACGAAGACTTCACGGGGCAATACGGCCGTTTCTACCGCTCTTTCCACAACGAACCCTGGTACCGCGAAAACCAACGCAAAGCCGAAGAACTGGCCAAAAGCCTGGGATACAATAAGGTATCGCAAGAAAAACTGGCCGTGGTGAAACGCATCAAGGAATACGTGATCGGCGGCGGCTTTATGTTCGCCATGTGCTCGGCCACCGATAGCTACGATATCGCCCTGGCCGCCGAAGGTGTCGACATCTGTGCCCAGATATACGACGGCGACGCCGCCGACCCCAGCGCCCAGGAAAAACTCGACTTCAGCAAAACTTTCGCTTTCCGCGATTTCCAACTGATCAAAAATCCGCTGGAATACGAGTTTTCTACTATCGATAACCACCAAAACCGGAATATCGCCCCCGAGCAGGATTATTTTACGCTGTTCGACTTTTCCGCCAAATGGGACCCCGTGCCCACTATGCTCACCCAATGCCATACCCGCACGGTGAAAGGTTTTATGGGACAAACGACCGCCTTTATCCGCCGCTATATCAAACCCGATGCGCTCATTATGGGCGAAACAAAACCCCAAAACGAAGCCCGCTATATCCACGGCACGATGGGGCAAGGTTTCTGGACTTTCTACGGCGGCCACGACCCCGAAGATTACCGCCACTTTGTCCACGATCCACCCACCGACCTCAACCTGCACCCCAATTCGCCGGGCTACCGACTTATTCTGAATAACGTCTTATTCCCCGCAGCAAAAAAGAAAAATCGCAAAACATAAATCATCAAACAACGAATTGCGCGATGATTCGCCCGCTGATTCATTTTTCATTCTTAATTCTTCATTCTTAATTATCACCATGAATCGCTCCATGCTTCGCTTCCTGGGTAGCATAGTGCTGCTCGTGTTGGGCTTCGCAGGCGGCACCGCCTGGAAAGGCCGCGATATCAACCGCGACCAGGAACAATCGCAGACTTCTATTTCTTCTCAAGATGAAGGCGTAGCTGTTGCTACCCGGCAGGTAACACCCGAAGCCGGCCTCAATTCGGGAGAAGTAGCCACCATCAAACTCTTTGAAAACGCAGCCCCTTCGGTGTGTTTTATTACGACCACCAGCATGCAGGTCGACTTTTTTACCCGCAACGTGATGGAAATCCCACGCGGTACCGGCTCGGGTTTTGTGTGGGATAAAAAAGGCCATATCATTACCAACTACCACGTGATACAGGGCGCAGATAAAGCGCAGGTCACGCTGGCCGACCGCACTACCTACGATGCTAAACTCGTTGGCGCCGCTCCCGAGAAGGACCTGGCCGTACTCAAAATAGATATACCGGCGGGTAAACTCACCCCCATCCCCCTGGGCACCTCCGAGATTTTGCGCGTGGGGCAGTCGGTGTACGCCATCGGCAACCCCTTCGGCCTCGACCAGACGCTCACCACCGGCATCGTGAGCGCCCTGGGCCGCGAAATTGAATCGGTGGGCGGGGTGCCCATCCGCGACGTCATCCAGACCGACGCGGCCATCAACCCAGGCAACTCGGGTGGTCCGCTACTCGACTCGTCGGGCCGACTTATCGGCGTCAATACCGCTATTTACAGCCCCTCGGGCGCTTCGGCTGGTATCGGCTTTTCTATCCCCGTCGACGCGGTGCGTTGGGTGGTGCCCGAACTAATCTCCTACGGACGCATCAAACGCCCCTCGCTGGGCGTCGAACTCGCGCGCCCGCAAATCGCCAGCCGCTTTGATATCGAAGGCGCCCTGGTGCTCAACGTGGTGAAAGGCAGCGGCGCCGAACGCGCCGGATTGCAACCCACTTACCGCGACCGCTACGGCCAGATCAAGTGGGGGGATATTATCGTGGGTGTAAATAACGAAAAGATCAAAAACAATAACGACCTGCTGCTGGCGCTCGAAAACTACCAGCCGGGCGACGTAGTCACGCTGAAACTCTTGCGGGAAGGAAAACCCCTGGAGATGAAAGTGCGGCTGGATGAATCCAATTAAGATCAGCTGTCGAGCGGCTTATACGCTGCGATAAGGCCGAGTACTTCGGGGTCCAGCCCGAGCGTGGGATTCATCTCGAAAAGGGTCAGATGCGCCTCGTATTCTTCTTCGAGGGCTTCGCCGAGCAACGCCATAGCCTCGCGGCGCTTGCCCAGGCTGAACAGGCAGGCTACGCGGCCGTATAGCAACGAGGCGCCTGCTGCCGATTCTTCGGCTTCTTCCAATACATATAATGCCTCCTGTGCATGGTCGATCTCGAGCAGGAACGTGGCGTATTGCAACCAGAACCGGTCGGACTCAGGGGCCAGCGTGGTAGCCTGGCGGAAAGCCTCCTGCGCCTTGTCGAATTCTTTGAGGTGCATAAAAGCTGCGGCCTGCGCGGCAAAATAATCTTCCTGCCGGTCTTCGATGCTGATGGCTTTTTGATAACACTTCAGCGCGCTGCGCCACTTGCCCTCCGCGGCATAACACTCCCCGATATGGAAGTGTACCTCGTCGTTGAGCGGATCGAAATGCAGGGCGCGGTGGTAAAAATCGCGGGCGGAGAGGTAGTTTTGCAGGTTTTGATAACACTGCCCGATACACAGCAATACTTCGCTGTCGGGTTCGAAATTTTCGAGAATTTCGGTATAGTATTTCAATGCCTTGTTGAATTGCTTGAGTTCAAAACACAACTCGGCGCAATCGCGATAAGCAAACTCAAAATCTTCGTTGATGACAAAGGCGTATTCGTATGAATCGATGGCCTCTTCGTAGTGGCCCAGGTAGGCATAGGCATGGCCCAGGTTGTACCAGGCCAGGAAGGCATACGGATCGTTGTTGATCACCTCTTCGAGCATGGGGATGCTCTCTTCGTATTTCCGGGTGAGGTCAACGGCCAGCCAGAGGCGCTCCAGGGCTTCGAGGTTGCCGGGAAATTCCTGCAACGCCGCCTTGAGGGCATAAAACATGCGCTCGTATTCTTCTTCGTATTCGTATACGATGGCTTCTACCAGCAATATGTCGCTGAGGTCTTCGCCTTCGGCGCTTACCTTGGAGGTCTCCAGCAAATCAAGCGCCTCTTCCGATCGGTCGATATACGTAAGCGCCTCGGCACGCAACAGCGTAATTTCCAATTCATTAGGCGCAAACACAGCGGCCTGATCCAATACATCCAGCGCCAGATACTCCCGGCGCAAATCGATGAGTAATTGGGCTTTTTTTATATAAAAATCGACGGAAAAACCGTGGTGGTTCAAGGCATGGTCAGCCACTTCAAGGGCTCGATCAAGTTGTTCCTCTTTTTCGTAGTAGGTAATTAATTGCGCATATGCTTTTTCATCAAAAAAGAAGGTAGACCCCGTTTTTGATATTAATTCATATTCGGCAACCAGGTCTTGTATCCACTGGTTATTGTCATCGGTATTATGACGCATTATTGATTGCTTGAGCTATTACTGGATAAATATACGCCCATCAAAGACAAAAGTTCCAGTATTTATAGCATTATAACGCAAATTTAAGGAAACGGTATCATTCCGGCGGGAAAAGGTTCGCTTTTTTATAAAATGCTATTTTTTAGGAAATTATATGAAGGTGACAAGGTGACAAGGTGACAGGGTGACAGGGTGACAGGGTGACAAGGTGACGACCACGTAGGGTGAACGTTTACCGTTCACCTAACATCAAAAACCACCGTTTTTACGCAGCGGCTGGTGCTGCCGTCGGGGTGTCGGGTTTCGAGAATGAGTTTTTGAGCGGCAGGTTGTTCGAATACCTCTTTCATATCTCTGATACCGCCCACGGGCACCTGGCTATCGTGGCACTGCCGGAGGAATTCATCGCGGCTGAAGGTTTTGATTGCCTGAGCGAGAATCTCATTGAGTTCAGCTCGGTTTCTCACCCTGGCGGCGTTGTTATTGAACATGCTATCAGCGCATAAGGCGCCAAGGTGCAAAAGTTCGACCAGTTGGCGAAACTGCCGGTCGGTACCCACGGCCAACACCACGGGTTTGCCGTCGGCGCAATAGAAAATATCGCCATAGGGCGCAATATTGGGGTGCTGGGCGCCCATGCGCTGGGGGATATGGCCGGCGGTAAGCCAGTTGGCCGCCTGGTTGGCCAGGGAGGCGATGGCCGAAGCGAGCAGTGACGTACTCACCATCGCGCCGCGACCGGTACGCTCGCGCTGCAACAAGGCCACCAGAATGCCTTCTTTGAGTTGATGGGCCGCCAGCAGGTCTATCAATGCTACGGGCATCTTGACGGGCTCGCGGTCGGGTTCGCCGGTCATGTACAAAAAGCCCGCCTCCGCCTGCAATACGACGTCGAAAGCGGGCAGGTCGCTTTCTTCATCAAAGGCGTGGATTTGGCCGTAGATGAGCCGCGGATTAAGCGCGCTGAGCGTGTCGTAATCCATACCCATCCGCCGGGCTGCATCTGTCTTAAAATTGGAAATGACTATATCGGCCTCCTGTATCCATTGCAGGGCCTGCTGCCGGTCGGCATCCTCATCGAGATTAAGCAACACGGCTTGTTTTCCCCAGTTGATGCTGTGGTAATAGGCTGATGCCGGCGACTGCGGGTCTTCGCTGGGCAGCTTCCAGCCGCGCGTCATGTCGCCGCCGGTTTTTGCATTTTCAATTTTGATGACTTCAGCGCCCAACTCGGCAAAAAACATGCCTACTGCCGGCCCTGCCAAAACGCCAGCCAGCTCTACCACGCGAAGTCCCTGGAAGAAATGAGAAGGTGTGGTCATGTTTTCCGGATTGATTATTCACACATGGCGCGCATGATGGTTTCCATTTTTTTGCGCACTTCACTACCCGAACAGGTATAATTGGATACAATAATGCTAAAAGCGAGCAGTCGCCCCTTGCTGTCGGGGGCGTAACCGGTAAAGGATCGCACACGGTCGAGGGTGCCCGTCTTGGCGCGCAGGCGGCCTTCGGCAGCTGTGCCTTTGAACATTCCCTTTAGTCCGCCACTCTGCCCCGCCACGGGCAGTGAGCCGTCGATGACCTGGTACCATTTGGGGTTGTTGTATACTTTGTGCAATACCTGTGCGAGGAACAGGCTGGGAACGGCATTGTGAGCCGACAGGCCGCAGCCGTCTTCCAGAAAGACGCCTTTGGTGTCGACGCCCTGGTTTTTCCAGAATTCCAGGGTGGTTTTCATGCCCGCATTAGCGCTGCCTTCCTGCTGGCGGCTTAATCCCACCGCCCGCAACATAGCTTCGCAATAGAGGTTGACACTTTGAATATTGGTGCGTTTGATGATGGCCGACAGCGGCGGCGAGTAATGGGTGTAAAGCGTTTGCCTCACCACGGGTTTGAAGCCTTTTCGGGATAATTCCAGCAAGGTGGTCGGCCCTTTCGCACTCACGATACCCACCGAACGCAACTGCTGGTCGAGATAGCGGGCAGCAAACAACGGCGCATCGGGCATGGAGCCTTTAATGGAAAAAGTGCCGCGCCCCGCGGGTATGGTGCCGCGCACGTAGCGCTCGTAAGTATAGGGCGCGCCGTAGATATAGGCATTGTCGCCCGTATTTTCACCGGCAGAGCTCACCTCGTTGTTGAAGACCAGGTCGGGCATGTCGGGTTCAATCAGGGCTATGCCGGGCGTATCGCCTACTTTGGCGGTTTGCCGAAAATGGAGGTGGTACAGGTTTTCGTGTATGTTGAGCCCCCAGGCCCCGGCGCCGTAGTAGTTGCCCATATCAATCCAGTGCCAGGTGGGACTGCTCACTTCGGTATCAAAACAGGAAGCGTCGGCTATTATATATCCGGTGATGCGCCGCACGCCGCGTTGTTGCAATGCCAGCCGCAGGCGGGCCATGGCTTCTTCCAGGTTAGCCGCGTCTTCCATCTGATCGGAGCCGTAAGTGGGGTCGCCCGAGCCGCGCAGGTACAGGTTGCCGTTCAATACGCCATCGCTGTCGATTTCGCCGTCGTATTGCAGGTCGGTGCGAAAGGTATAATCGTCGCCCAACACGGCCAAAGCGGTAGCGGTGGTAAGCACTTTGAGGGAAGAAGCCGGCGCCAAACCTTGAGAAGCGCGATGCCCCGCTACCCATTTTCCGGTTTTGGCATCAATCACACTTATGCTCACTCCCGCGTATTTGAGGTCCGGGTCGGCAGCAAAGTCAGTAATAACCCGCTGCAACGCCGACTGAGCCGATGCTACGCAGCTAATACCGAGTAATAAGGGAAGTAGCTTGGATTTCATGTTGTCGGTTGTCGGTTGTCGGTTGTCGGTTGTGGGTTGTGAGTTGTGAGTTATGGGTTATGGGTTGTGGGTTGTGGGTTGTAGGTTGTGGGTTGTAGGTTCTATGTCTACCCCTACAACTTACAACTTACAACTTACAACTTACAACTTACAACTTACAACTTACAACCTACAACATAGAACCTACAACCCCAACACCGCCGGGTTCATCCCCATAGAAGAGAATCCGCCGTCGTGATAGAGATTCTGCATCGTTACCGAGCGGGTAAAGTCGGAAAACATCACCACGCAGTAGTTGGCGCAAGCGTCGGCGCTGGCATTGCCGAGTGGCGACATCTTGTCGGCGTAGCCGAAAAATTCGTCAAAACCTTTGACGCCGCTGCCGGCGGTAGTCATCGTGGGCGACTGCGAAATGGTATTTACGCGTACTTTTTTGCTGATGCCGTAGTGATAGCCGAAACTGCGGGCAAAGGACTCCAGCAGGGCCTTCGATTCAGCCATCTCGCTATAATCCGGGAAAACGCGCTGGGCGGCAATATAGGTAAGGGCCAGGATAGAACCCCAGTCGTTCATTGCGTCGAGTTTCCACAACGTTTGCATCATCTTGTGGAACGAAATCGAGGAAATGTCAAAGCTTTTTTGCATCCACTCGTAGTTCAGGTCGGTATACTCGCGGCCCTTGCGCACATTCAGCGACATACCTATAGAGTGGAGTACGAAGTCGATTTTTCCACCCAACACATCCATCGACTGCTGAAAAAGCTTTTCCATGTCTTCTACCAATGTGGCATCGGCGGGGATTATTTCAGCATTCAGGCGTTCGCCCAGCTCTTTGATTTGTCCGAAACGCATGGCTACCGGCGCGTTGGTAAGGGTTATACGCGCGCCTTCTTCTACACAGCGCTCGGCTACTTTCCAGGCAATAGATTTATCGTCGAGGGCGCCAAAGATGACCCCCCTTTTTCCAGCAAGCAGATTATTGGGCATAAGTGTGTGGTTTGATTTGATGTGACAAAGTTATAAAAAAAGTTGTGGGTTGTGGGTTGTGGGTTGTGGGTTGTGGGTTATCGGTTGTCAGTTAAATAATAATAATAATTAACCGACAACCGATAACCCACAACCGACAACTGACAACGGACAACGGACTTACAACGCCCACGTCCGCTTCCCTCCGCCTACCTCGGTGACGGGGATGCAACCCTGGTATACACCGGGGATGGGGTCGTAGACCAGGACTTCCAGGCCTATTTTTTCGTGGGTAAAATACCCCAGGAAGGCCACATCCTTGATTTTGAGGAAGGTAGGCCAATAGATATCCTCGTTGGGCTGTTCTTTGACTTTTGCCCTTTGCTCTGCGTCGATTTTATTGAGCAGTTCGTATTGCTGCTCTTTGCTGCACTCCATAAAAGGCTTGCCGTAGGCTGTTTGGCACTGCTGCGTGATATCGTCGAGGCCGGCTTTGAATTTTTCCTGGTCTTCCGCCTCGAAGACTTGTCCCACAAATTTGTCCACGAAGGCATGTACGTCCAAATCCCAGGCGCCGGGCAGGTCTTTGGTATGCGGCAAGAGCATTTCTACGATCTCCGTGATCATATCGGCGTGCCCCTGATTGAAAAAGTTGGGCAGCCACTCGGGGCGCTTTTGCCCCGCACAGCTTTGCAAGATGGCCGCCAATGAAGGCATCGCCAATGCATAACCGGAAATTAAAGCCGTATTTCTAAGCGCTTCACGTCGCGTCATGGTTGTTGTTTTTGTTGGTTAACACTTAGGTGGTTGTAGGTTGTAGGTTGTAGGTTGTAAGTTTTCGAACATACAACCTACAACTTACAACTTACAACGAGGACACTACATCTCTGCCTTCTTCATCTGCTCCACCGCATAATTGACCGCGCGGGCAGTCAGTGCCATATATGTCAGCGAGGGGTTCTGGCAGGCCGAAGAGGTCATGCACGAACCGTCGGTGACAAACACATTCGACACGTCGTGGAGCTGGTTCCATTTGTTGAGCACCGAGGTTTTCGGGTCGCGGCCCATGCGGGCGGTGCCCATTTCGTGGATGCCCAGTCCCGGCCAGGAGCCGTCGTCGAAAATCTTGATATTTGAAAAACCGGCAGCTTCGAGCATTTCTCCGGCGGAGGTGCGCATGTGTTCGCGCATCTTCATCTCGTTATCTTTGAACTCGGCGTCGATCTTGAGGGTAGGCAGCCCGTGTACGTCTTTTACCTCGTGGTTGAGTTCCACCTTGTTTTCGTAATACGGCAGGCATTCGCCGAAGGCCGTGATGCCAAGCTGCCAGGGACCGGGTTCTACGAGTTTGCGCTTGAATTCTTCACCCAGGCTCATATCGAGTTCTTTGATGCCCTGTATCCAGTTGAACCGGCTACCGCCACCCTGGAAGCCGTAGCCGCGGATGAAGTTCTGGCTCTGACTGGCTTTGTCCAGGTTTTGGAAACGCGGGATATAGATGCCGTTGGGGCGGCGCCCCTTGTGGTATTTATCGGTGAATCCGTCGTAGATGCCCGCGCCGCCGGTGCGGAAGTGGTGGTCCATGATATTGTGGCCCAACTGCCCGCTGCTGTTGCCCAATCCGTTGGGGAAACGATCGGAAGTGGAGTTCATGAGGATGAAGGTTGAACCCAGCGTAGAGGCACAGAGGAAGACCACCTTGCCGTAAAATTCCATTTCTTCCTTGGTCTCGGCATCCAGCACGCGCACGCCCTTGGCCTTGTTGGTTTTTTCGTCGTAAATGACGGAATGCACAATAGAATTGGGCCGCAAGGTCATATTGCCGGTAGCTTCCGCGGCGGGCAGGGTCGAGGCATTGCTGCTGAAGTAGGCGCCGTAGGGGCACCCCCTGATGCAGCGGTTGCGAAACTGGCATTTGCCCCGGTTGCCGTGCACATCGGGATTGGGCTCGGTAAGGTGGGCCGTGCGCCCGATCGTTATCACGCGGCCGCTGAAATTTTCGGCTACTTTTTTGCGCAGATGGTCTTCTACGCAATTCATTTCCATAGGGGGTAAAAAGTTGCCGTCAGGTAGGTGTGCCAGGCCTTCTTTTTGTCCGCTGATACCCGCAAAGCGCTCTACGTAGTCGTACCAGGGCGCCAGGTCGGCATACCGGATAGGCCAGTCCACAGCCACGCCATCTTTGAGGTTGGCCTCGAAGTCGAGGTCGCTGAGGCGGTACGACTGGCGGCCCCACATGATAGAACGGCCGCCCACGTGATAACCCCTGATCCAGTCGAAGCGTTTGACCTCGGTATAGGGGTTTTCGGTATCATTGACCCACCAGTGTTTGGTACTGCGGCGCATGCCGTAGCCCGTGCGTGCCTGTACCTGGTAATCTTTTATTTCTTCAAAAGGCAGAAAATCGCGCAGCGGATCTTCCCAAGGGTCCATATTTGCGGTGGGATAGTCGATAACGTGTCGCACATTGCGGCCGCGTTCGAGTACCAGGGTTTTCAGGCCCTTTTCGCAGAGCTCCTTGGCGGCCCAGCCGCCGCTGATGCCCGTACCCACTACGATGGCATCATAGGTGACGGCCGTTTTTCCTTCGTTATTAAAATACATAGGCTCTAGTTTAAGCGGTGTTTGCTGCTAAGGTAAAAAACTTGATTTATCTTAGCGCACAAAATTTCTGCTTGTGTACCGATTTTTCCTCCGTCCTTTATTTTTTCTTTTCCCTCCCGAACGCGCACACTACCTTACGATGGCGCTTTTCCGGCACGCGCTGGGCATTCCTGGCGCCGGCTATTTGTGGAAAGCCATGTTAGCGGTGCGCCGGCCGGCACTCGAAAGGCAGGTAATGGGACTTACTTTTGCCAACCCGGTAGGGCTTGCGGCGGGTTTCGACAAAGACGGCAAATATTTTCGCCTCATGGCCGCCCTGGGCTTCGGCCATATAGAATTGGGCACCGTGACGCCGAGGCCGCAGTCAGGCACCCCCCAGCCCCGCTTATTCCGCCTGAAACCCGACCATGCACTCATCAATCGTATGGGCTTCAACAACGACGGCGTGGAGGCGCTGGTGCAGCGCTTGCAGGGACCCCGCCCCAAGGGGCTCATCATCGGTGGCAACATCGGCAAAAACAAAGACACCCCCAACGAAAAAGCCGCCGACGACTACCTGTTTTGCTTCGACCGCCTTTTTCCCTATGTCGATTATTTTGTGGTAAATGTGAGTTCTCCCAATACGCCGGGCCTGCGTGAGTTGCAGGACAAAAAGCCGCTTACCGCCCTGTTGCAGCAATTGCAATCGCGCAATAAGGAGACTCCCCAGCCCAAACCCATTTTACTAAAAATAGCCCCCGACCTGACGGACGAGCAATTACAAGACATTGTCGATATTGTACGCAGTACCGGCATCAACGGTGTAATCGCCACCAATACCACGATTGCCCGGACGGGCCTTCAAACCCAGGAAGCTACCCTACAGGCCATCGGCGCCGGCGGACTCAGCGGCGCACCCCTGCGAAATCGGTCTACAGAAGTGATACGCTACTTGCGCCAACAATCGCAGGGCAGCTTTGTCATCATAGGCGTGGGTGGCATCGATAGCCCCGAGGCCGCCCAGGAAAAACTGGCAGCCGGCGCCGACCTGGTGCAGGTGTATACGGGACTGGTTTACTACGGGCCGGGGCTGGTCTGTGATATCTTGAAAGTGCTGAAATAGACTGTAGGACTGTAGGACTTTACGACTGTACGACTTTACGAACAATGATCATATAGTCGTACAGTCTTAAAGTCTTACAGTCTTACAGTCATACAGTCTCATAGTCTCTCACCACAGTCCTTCCGGGTAAACTCCCTGCCTTGTAAGCTGGGCAAAAGCCTCCTGCACCGTAGTTTTGTCATCCTGGTAAGTCACGCCGTACCATTGCTCGTCGGTGGGTAAAACCGTGAGCCGGATGCGGCCTTCCTGGATGAGGTCGTTAACTGCAAAGGGGATATAAAACTCCGACTTAGCGTTTTGGTTATTTTTTTCAAAAAAAGCCAGAAATTGGCGGTGGAGGTGTTCAAAAATCGAAGGGTGAAAACCCCACAAATTCATGGATACCACCGCATTTTCGCTGATGGGAAGCATCTGCTGGTTCTCGTCGGCGAATAAAATACTGCCGTCGGGAATGCGCTGAATTTTGGTGCGTTCCACCACATTAGTCAGCAGGTGCTGCTCGTCCATTTCGCAGACGCCCCGTGATACAGCGCCGTTTTCCGACAGCGTATTGCGCAGCAGATATCCCACCATAGCGTAGTGATCGGGAGTGCAGTCGGTTTTTAGAAAATCGGCCAGCGCCTGAAAAGCGCTAACGCCGTAGTAATCATCGGCATTAATCACCGCAAAAGGCTCGTGGATAGCCGGCGCCGCCATCAGGATAGCGTGGCCGGTACCCCAGGGTTTCTGGCGTTCGGGCCAATGGGTGATGCCTTCAACGGGGCTATCAATTTCCTGAAAAATATACTCCACGGCAATCCGACTGTCGAATTTGCCGGCAAATTTCTCCTTAAAAGCTTCTTCGATACTGCGTCGGATCACAAACACCACCTTGCCGAAGCCGGCGCGGATAGCGTCGTAAACAGAATAATCGATAATAGCTTCGCCGGCGGGGCCGATGCCGTCCACCTGTTTGAGGCCGCCGTAGCGGCTGCCGATGCCGGCTGCGAGTACGAGTAGAGTTGGTTTCACGTATTAGGTCGTTTTGCTGATACTATACAAAAAAGGAGGGGGTTTGGTTTTGTAGCTATCAGGCGTATTTTTGTATAAACCAATGATCCGTTTGATGACTTGGACTTATGAAAAGGTTATCTTTGTATATCACCGTACAATATCATCTTTGTCTACCCCCAATTGGGGTAATAGGTATGAGAAAATCATCCTTATAAACAAGTTATAGCTCGCGCCGTCGAATTTTGGGCATGACCCAAGTCCGGGCGCGAGGTATAATACCGCAAAGCCGGAAAAGTCATGCACAACTTGTCCCGTACCGACAGGTCGGGATGACTTGACGGCGTGCGGTATAGCTAACATTTAAATCATACAAAAAAGTATGCTGTCCAAAAATCAAAAGTATCTTCTTGGAATCGCTCTTGTGTTATCATCTATTGCGATTTCAATTAGAGGTAGTGATGGGAAAATTAGATTGGTATTACACATAGGCTGTTCAGTTTGATAGCTTTTTCATCCTGCGTTATTTAGCTCCTGTTCCAAACGTCGTCGCAATCCCAGGAAGTTATGACACACGTTTTTTTCTTCCCAGGTTTTCACCATTGGTTCGCTTAC
>Ga0209573_1003633_pt1 | contig 16528 bp, 10 predicted proteins | sample TNRBio252014_DNA_FD_185870 | JGI IMG/M metagenome (GOLD analysis project Ga0209573, IMG submission 185870) | Wastewater treatment Type I Accumulibacter community from EBPR Bioreactor in Madison, WI, USA - TNR Reactor_6/25/2014_ DNA (SPAdes)... | ecosystem: Engineered > Bioreactor > EBPR >...
TCGCCGGTGACGCTGCGCAGGGTGATGGTGGCCTGATTGACCTGCACGACGAGCCGGTTGGCCTCGCCGAGATTCGTGTCGTCGTAACCGGTCACCTGGACCTGATCCATGATCAGATCGTTGCCCACGTTGAGCGTGTTGACATACCGGTAGCGGACAACGCCCTGCGTCTGGGAGGACTTGGGCGTGGCGCAACAGGCCAAGGCCAGCGCGAGGAGCGGCAGGAGATGTTTCATGACGAAGAAAAAAGCGTGGAGGACGACTACTTGCGGTCGGTGGAGGAAACGGTTTCAGCGAGCTGGCGGCGGACCTTTGTGAAGGCGAGAGACACCGGCTCACCATCGGCGGCCTCCGCTTTCACCATCACGAGAAACTCACCACTGCCTGCGGACTCACCGAGCGTGAACTCGACCGGATAGCCGCTGCGGAAGGCGGGTGACTGGGCGGTTTCCGCGCCTGCCGTTGCCTCCCAGATGTCCAGGCTGCGTGATTCGACCAGCTTGTAATGAACCTTGCGCCAGACCACCGGCACGCCCGGGCCGTGCCACACGAGACTGAGCGAGAGCGCGGCTGCGCCGCTTGCGGCGCGGATGGGGATGGACTTGAGGCGCACGGCGGCGGGGCTGAAGCCGACGACCGAGTCCGTGGTTGTCAATGCCTCGAATCCGGCGCTGAAGATGGCGCAGGCCTCGTCGGCAAAGATGCGGTGAAAATCATAGCTCATGCGGCCGTAGCCGCGGTCTCCCCAGCCTGTGCCCCAGGAGTTTTTGAAGATAAAGCCCTGCTCATCATAGCCCACGATCGTCACGACGTGCCCGCCCTGGACCTTGTGTGGCGCTTTGACACGGAGTTCGGTTTTGTCCAGGCGCAGGCGCTTCCACACAGCATCGCCGTGACGGGTCTTGAGCTTCTGCCAGGAGAGTTCGTCGCCGTCGTCCACGGCGAGTGTGCAGTCATCCGGCCGCATGACGCCTCCACGGCAGTGCTGGCTCCAGTAGGGCTCCACCACCGTATAACCGGCGGCCACACCCCTGGCTCCGGCTTTAAGCTGGCGCTGGATCCACTCAATGTACTTGGCCTGGCCGCCAGGAAAGTAGGCGCGGTCGTCAGCGGGGACGGTCCAGCCAGTCTTGCCGAAGCTTAGCAGGTCAAACAGGCTGGCCCCGCCCAGATCTCGCTCGAAGCGCTCGCGCGTGGGCGTGTCGTCCGACCAGATCGCCGCCTTCGGATTGTAGGGCATGACCGCTTCCGCCACGACGCCACGCAGCCGCAGCGTGTCGAGGTAGTTCTTCAAATGGGTGCCCTCGCCGTACGGCTGCCCTTTGTCCTTCACATACACGCTCAGCTTGGTCTGCCCGTAGGCCCACTGCTCGCTGAGGTCGGCAGGCACGCCAGGCAGGGTTTCCAAGGCCGCCATCAGGCCAAACGCCGTGCAGGTGCCACGGGCCTGCTGATCGCGCACAGGCGACTGCGACTCGCGATGGCTGAGCGCCGGAGGCAGCGGTTCCAAAAAAGCTTCGGCCGGGGGAGGCGCGCCGATTTCAGGCAGATCCTGCGGGAGAACCTCGGGCAGCAGCGGGGCGTTGATGCGCAGCGTGCCTTCGGACTTGAGCGTGATGTCGTTGCGGCTGAAAGGGCGGTGGCCTGCATGACTGAAGCGGATCTGGTAACTGCCGCCAGGCAGATCCGCCGCCCGATAGGCGCCTTCCACGTCCGTTTTGACCACGACGTCCCTGGCCATCTGCGCATGGCGCAGCGTCACAGTGACTCCCTCCAAGGGCTGCCTCGACAACGCGTCTGAAACCTCGCCACGAATCCCGCCAGCCTGGGCTGGGGCGCTGGCAGTCAGCAGCAGGGCCACCACCGCGCTGATGGAGAACTCCGGCCTACACCACCAGTGCATGGCATGATCAAACCGGTTTCTGGCGGGGGAGGCGGACGTAGTCGTCTGACAGACAGGCATAAAGGACAGTTTTGGGGCAATGAACTCGCCGCCCGGCGATGGCGCAAGCCCGGAGGCATGGTTCTGCGACACGTTTTGGTGTCCGTTGTGTGGCTTTTCGCCGCGCGTTCCTGCCTCACGGCCTCGTTGTTTCTTTTCCAGCTCGCATCGCCAGGAAAGACTGGTCGGAGTTTCAGAAGCTGCGGTGATGGTTTTGCCGGGCTGCCGCCGTACTTGGCTCCCATGAGCCGGCTGCCACATTTCGTTGAGAGGGAGACCTTGAGCTTGTGGCGAGGCATTCTTCTCGCAGGCTTGTGCGGCATCGCGACGTTGCGTGGAGCCGATGCCATGCCGCAAACTCCGCCACCGGACGACGATGGGGCGATTCCACAATCCGTGAAAGACGGGCACTTTGAAGAACTCCTCACGAACTCGCCTTTCACGCGTTCCCTGGGCGTTTTCGATTCGATCATCCTCACGGGTGTCGCGCGCACCGAGAACGATGTCCTTGCCACCCTGCTCGACACCAAGACCATGGAGTCTCATGTAGTCTCCAAAGCGGCCAATTTTCAGGGATGGCAGTTGGTCGGTGTCGGAGGCAATCCAGCCGAGATCCGAACATGGTCGGCCAAAATCCAGGTCACGGGAGGGCAGGTCATCACCGTCCGCTACCAGCAGCCGCCCAAAAAAACCGTCCTGGCAAAATCGGGCGGCGGTGGCGGCCCCAGCGGTTCCAGTGGCAGTGCGGGCGGAAATTCTCCACCCTTGAGCACAGCCCAGATGGACGAGGCGAAAAACGCCGCCGTGAACTACAAGGAAGGCTTCAACGCAGACGGCTACCCCCGCCAGCCGCCGCCGGAGATGGTGGCCAAACTCTCGCGTCTCAGCGTCTCGCAGCGCGAGGACATCAACAAACAAATGTTCGGCCTGCGCAACCAAGGCCTCGGCCTCGACGAACGGCGCAAGATCTATGAGAACTTGGTGGACCGGACGACGCAACGGGGACGTTGAGGCCCTCTCCTTTGCTGGCTTCATTGTCTTCGCTCCTTTCCTCAACTTCATCTCGGCTGCCAACCGAAGCTGCGGCACACTCCCCCAAATCTCGGGGGGAACCTGCGCGGCTGCGATGAAGACACCCAGCGTGAAGCGCAGTGTGTTCATCTACCTGCCGAATGGGGTGAACACGCTGAGTATCAGATCCTGCAGTCCGGTGCGGGCTACCAGTTTAGCAAGGGGCTGAAGCCGCTGGAGCGACCTCGTGAGGAACTGCTCTGGCCGGTGGACATGCGTAGCTTCCAAGTCGGGCCGAAGCCGGTGGCGGATCGGGACAAGGGGAAGTAGGGGGCTGCGGCGTTGCCTCCCCCGAACATTCGGGGGAGCTGCACAAAGCCTCCCTCGCCTGCGTTCTGTTATTCGACCAATGACCCGATTTCTGATTCCTGCGCTGATTGCTCATGCCCTGCGGCCTTCTATCCTTCGTGCTGATGCCGCCACTGATTCGGACCGGAAGTGGGTCTCAAAGAGTCGCGTGGCAGTCTAGGGCGGCTCCCCAAACCGCATTTACCACGAATCATGAACTTCCCTCACGGACATAACGGCTTGCTTCTGCTCGTCTCGTTAACTGCGTGCAGCGCGTTTGCCGCTGACATCGAGATCACCGAAACTCTCCAGCTTCCCGAGTGCCACAGCATCGGCTGGGTGCGGGCGAATGCGGGGGTGAAGGGGCAAGGCGCGGGCAATATCATTCTCGATGAAGCCAAATGGGGCACGCCTGCGGCGAATCAGGTCATCGAGCAACATTGGGACTGGAACCTTAGCGATGCGCAGTGGGCCGAAGCCGTGAAGCAGAAAGGCGAAGGCAAGCGCGAGGAGGTGAAGTTTGATCTGTGGATGCCCGATGGCATTGGCACCGCACGCGGCATCGTCGTCATCTCCGGCCACGGCAGCGGCGAGACGCTCTACAAACATGCCGAACTTCGCAAGATCGCCCGCGAGCTGCATCTCGCGATCTTCAAGTTCGTCGGCAATCCCATGCAGCGCGGTTTCTGGCCTCGCAGCCTGCTCGATCAGCGCATCGCGGCCTTTGCCGAAAAATCACAGCATCCCGAGCTCAAACACGCGCCGCTTTTTCTCTACGGCCACTCGAACGGTACCGGCTTCTCGGCCATCTATCCCGCTGTCGAAGGCTCACGCGTCTGGGCCTGGGTCTCCATGCGCCCTGGCACCACGTTTCAAGTGTATCAGCCCAACGCGGCGCAGATTCCCGGCATGATCATCTTCGGCGAGGACGACCCATTCTTCGCCCGCCCGTCCAAAGAACAAAACATGGCCGTGGTCGAAGCCATGCGCCAAAAACATGCCGCTCTCTGGCACTACGCCGTCGAGCCAAAGACCGGCCACGGCCCCGGCGAGAAAACCTGGCCTCTCGTCTTCTCCTTCCTGCGCCACAGCTTCGCCGCACGCATCCCTGCTGCCGCTGATCCAACCAAGGGCCCGGTGAAACTCACCGCGCTCAAAACCGACACTGGTCATCTCGGCCAAAACTGGAACGCCACCAAAGGCGGCTATCAAACCTTGCCCATCGCACCCTTCGCCGACTTCACTGGCGACAAATCCACCGCATCCTGGCTCCTCAACGCCGCCTTTGCCACCGACTGGCAGACCTTCCAACGTGACGGTCAGCTCTCGAAGTAAACAGATTCCCGAACAACCATGAAACTCACCCTCGCTCTCCTCGCCTCTCTCAGCCTTTCCTCCTTCGCACTCGATCCTCACGTCGAAGCCGTCACTCGCATCGTCGGAGCTGCCAAAGGCAAAGTCGAGAAGACCGAGGACGGGCAAAGCCTCAAACTTGTCGATCTCGCTGTGCCAAATGCCGGACCGCACGACCATCGCAAAGACGATCCGTATGACGCGGCCTTCTTCGAGCACCTCAGTCACATCACCACGCTCGAATCACTGAACGTCATCTCCACCAAGGCCAACGACGAATGGATCGCACCGCTTGGGAAGCTCACGAACCTCAAAACGCTCCGCTTCACCAACAACGGCAAGCTGACCGACGCTGGCATGGAAACCTTCGCGGACCTCACCAACCTCGAATCCTTCTCATTCGTCGGCACCGCGATCACGGGCAAGGCTTATGCCAAATGCACCGGCTGGACCAAAGTCGTCAAAGTGAGTCATCGCGGCAGCAACATTGACGACGAAGGCTTGAAGCAGCTCTGCGAGCATCTGCCAAACCTCGAAAGCATCAGCCTCGCCCACGCGAAGTTCACCGATGCTGGCGCGCCGCATCTCGCCAAGCTCACGAAGCTCAAAGGCCTCGAACTCGGCACCAAGAACGCCACGCCTGCGTGCCTGAAGAACCTTGCCAGCCTTCCGCTGGAGTATTTGCAGCTTGGCGATGGTCTGGATGCCCCTGAAGGTATCGCCGCCATCAAAGCCGTCGCCACCTTGAAGCGCGTCACGCTCACGGACTGCTCCAAACTCGACGACGCGGGCCTGAAACTCGCCGCCGACCTCAAGCAGCTCGAACAACTCGAACTGGGCCGCCTCGCGCTGCCCGATGAACGACTTCCTCAGCTCGCCGCCTTCTCCCACCTCAAGGAATTGAAGCTCATCGACCGCTCCAAAGGCTACTCGCCCGAAACGCAGGCCAAAATCAAAGCCCTGCTGCCGAAGGTCGATGTGAAGTTCCAGTGATCGATTTTCCTGTGCTTGCTTATTCACCGGAGATGTAACTCATCGAAAGTCCAGGTGGTGAAGGGGGCAAGAAATAAGGCACGGGCACGATCCCTTCTCTGTCCCGCGCTCGCGTGGCATGAAAAAGCCGTTTGCAGGCCGTATTGGATGTCTCATGCGCCACTTCTGTCTCATCGCCCTCGTCGCCACGCCCGTCCTCGCGGTCGATTTCGCGCGTGATGTGCGGCCCATCTTTGAAAAGCACTGCTATGAGTGCCACGGCGTGGAAAAACAGAAGAACGACTACCGCCTCGACATCAAGGTCGTCGCTTTGAAGGGTGGCGTGGATCACGCGCCGAACATCATCGCGGGAAAAAGTGCGGAGAGTCCGCTATTCCGTTTCGTGAGTGGCGCAGACAAAGATCTTTCGATGCCGCCGAAATCGAAGCTCAGCACCGCGGAGATCGATACGCTGAAACGCTGGATTGATGAAGGCGCGGTGTGGCCCGAAGGCGTGGATGTCGCGAAGCTGGAGGACAAGACGGACTGGTGGAGCTTCAAGCCGCTGAGCGGAGAGCCAAGGACCAAGGGTGGAGAGATTGATGCCTTCATTCAGGCGAAGCTAAAGGAACAAGGCCTCCCGCCCTCGCCTCAGGCTGACGCACGCACGCTCATCCGCCGCCTCTTCTTCGATCTCACCGGCCTGCCTCCGACGCCGTCCGACATGTCAGATTGGTCGGACCTGTCCGACGAACGCTACGAGAAGCTCGTGGACACGCTACTGGCCTCACCTCGCTACGGCGAGCGCTGGGCACGGCACTGGCTGGATCTCGTGCATTACGGCGAGACGCACGGCTATGACAAAGACAAGCCGCGCAACAACGCCTGGCCCTATCGCGACTACGTCATCCGCGCCTTCAACAATGACAAGCCTTACACACGCTTCATTGAAGAACAGATCGCGGGTGATGCGCTCTATCCCGGCACCACGGATGGCATCACGGCGCTCGGATTCATCGCTGCGGGGCCGTGGGACTACATCGGCCATGCCGAAGTGCCGGAGACGAAGCTTGATGGCAAGATCGCCCGGCATCTGGATCGCGATGACATGGTGCAAAACGCCATCGGCACCTTTTGCAGCCTCACGGTGCAGTGTGCGCAGTGTCATTATCATAAGTTCGATCCCATCTCGCAGGAGGACTATTACTCGCTCCAGGCCGTCTTCGCGGCAGTTGATCGCACGGATGTGAACTTCTACCCAGATGACAATTCCATGCAGCGTTTCACAAGTTTGAACAAGCTAGGCAAGAGTCTCGCCATCACCATCGCTGCGCTTGAAGAGCCATTGAAAAAGAAAGCGGGTCAGAAGTATGCCGCACTCACCAAACGCATCGACGGAGCCGCTGACAAAGCTTCCAGCACCAATCCCAATGCCAAGCCTGACTTTGGCTACCACAGCAGCATTTCAGCGCAACAAGGTGCCGTGAAGTGGGTGCAGGTCGATCTCGGTCGCACGGTCGAGATCGAGCGTGTCGTGCTCAAGCCCTGCTACGATGACTTTGGCAAGATCGGCAGTGGCTTTGGCTTTCCGGTGCGTTTCAAACTGGAAACCAGTGATGATCCCGAGTTCAAGACCGGCGTCACGCTCATCTGGCGCAAGCACGACGTCACGTTCATGAACGACTTCAAGAATCCAGGACTCACGCCCTTTGAAACCAACACCGCCGGCGATGACGGCGTGAAGGGCCGCTACGTCCGCGTCACTGCGGTGAAACTCGCACCGCGCATGAACGACTACATCTTCGCGCTCGCCGAGATGCAGGTCTTTGATGACAAGAATGGCAAAAACCTCGCCGAAGGTCGGCCTGTGACCGCGCTCGACAGCATCGAAGCCGCACCGCGCTGGCGAAAGGTGAATTTGACCGATGGCATCGCACCCGAAGCACGCACGCTTGAGGACAAACAGAAGCTCATTGTCGAACGCGATGCCCTTTTGCTCGCTGCCGCTGATGAAACGACTCGCGGCAAGCTCGTGGCATCCAAGAAACTGCAAAACACGTTTGATGCCGAGATCGCGAAACTTCCTGCGCCAAGCAAAGTCTATGCTGGAGCCATCCACACAGGCAGCGGTGCCTTCATGGGCACTGGAGCCAACGGCGGCAAGCCACGTGTCGTTCAAGTGCTCAAACGCGGCGACATCAAACAACCCGCTCAAGAAGTCGGCCCAGGAAGTGTCAAAGCGCTCAGCGAACTGTTTCAAGTATCGTTCGGCGTCACGGGTGAAAACGAATCCTCACGTCGTGCCGCATTAGCCAAGTGGATCAAGGACAAAAACAACGCGCTCACATGGCGCAGCATTGTGAACCGTGTGTGGCAGCATCATTTCGGTCGAGGTTTGGTCGATACCGCGAATGACTTCGGCCGTATGGGTGGCAAACCGAGCCATCCTGAGTTGCTGGACTGGCTGGCGCTGACTTTTCGAGACGAGATGAGCGGCAGCTTGAAGAAGCTGCACAAGCTTATCGTGATGAGCGAGACGTATCGCCGTAGCACGAGTTTTCCAACTCGTGGCTCGAACGAGTTGGAAAACTCGTTCTACAAAGACGCCAACAACGTCTTCCTCTCCCACCAGAATCGGCGCAAGCTCGACGCCGAATCCATCCACGACTCGATCCTCGCCGTCAGCGGCAAAATGGACTTCACCATGGGCGGCCCGAGCTTCCAGGACTTCATCATCGACAAGCCGCAGCACTCCCCGCACTACGAATACCACCTTCACGATCCCGAAGATCCGAAGAGCCACCGCCGCAGCATCTACCGCTTCATCGTGCGCAGTCAGCAGCAGCCCTTCATGACCGTCATGGACTGCGCGGACCCCTCCATGCGCGTGGACAAGCGCAACGAATCCCTCAGCCCGCTGCAAGCGCTCGCCATGATGAACAACGGCCTCACCGTCGCCATGGCGAAGCACTTTGCCGAACGCGTGAGCAAGGAAGCTGCCGGACTCGAAGCGCAGACGAAGCGTGCCTTTGCCCTCGCCTTGGCCCGAGAACCCAAAGCGGACGAACTCGCGCCGCTCGTCGATTACGCGAAACGCGAAGGCCTCGAAAACACCTGCCGTGTGATTTTGAATCTGAACGAGTTCAGCTTTGTGGATTGAAGCAGCATGAGTGGTTGCAAGTTTGGCATCATGTGGACGCTTTAGAGCCATGACTTGGTCCCAAAACTATGATCCTCTCGGCAATCTGATCTTCTCGTCGCTCGTGGCGGCGTTGCCGGTGGTGGTGCTGCTTGGGTTGCTGGCGTTCTGGCATGTGCGGGCGCATTTTGCGGCGCTGGCGGGACTCGTGGCGGCGGCGCTGATCGCTGTGTTTGTTTATCACATGCCAGCGCAGCTCGCGGGCATGGCCGCGGTGAGTGGCGCGGTGTTTGGACTCTTCCCCATCGGCTGGATCGTGCTGAATGCGATGTTCGTCTATAACCTGAGCGTGGAGACGAATCAGTTCGCTGTGCTGCAACGGCAGATCGCCAGTGTGTCGGGGGATCGTCGCATCCAGGCGCTGATGATCGCGTTTTGCTTCGGAGCGTTCATCGAAGGCGCGGCAGGCTTTGGCGCACCGGTGGCAATCACGGGTGCGCTCATGATCGGGCTGGGATTCAAACCGCTCGAAGCAGCAAAGCTGGCGCTCATCGGCAACACAGCGCCGGTGGCGTTTGGTTCGCTTGGCATTCCGCTCACGACGATGGCGGACATCACGGGCCTCGATCTCATGAAGCTGAGCGCGATGGTTGGTCGGCAGTTGCCCGTCTTCTCGTTGCTCGTGCCATTCTGGTTGGTGGCGGCACAGGTGGGGTGGCGCGGAATGCTGGCGGTCTGGCCTGCGTGTTTCGTCACCGGGGCGAGCTTTGCCGTGATGCAGTTTTTGATGAGCAACTACCACGGCCCATGGCTGGTCGATATTGTCAGCGCGGTGGTGGCGATGGCTTCGCTGGTGCTCTTCATGAAGGTGTGGAAGCCAAAGGAAGACGCCGCCGTGGTTCAGACATCGGAGCCACCCACAGCTCAGGCTTGGAAAGCCTGGCTGCCGTGGGTGTTTCTGACCTTGTTCGTGTTTGTGTGGGGCATCCCGGCGGTGAAGACGGAGTTGAACGCGATCTTCAATCGTGAGATGGAAGTGCCGATGCTGCACAAGGCCGTCGAACGTGTGCCGCCCGTGGTGGTGCATGCGGAGATGGAGAAGGCGGTCTTCAAACTGAACCTGCTCAGCTCGGCGGGCACTTCGGCGATGCTTGCGGGAATGCTCGCGGGCCTTTGCCTCGGTGTGTCGCCGCTTCGGCTGCTCGGCATCTACGGACGCACGATCTGGAAGCTGCGTGTGTCGCTGCTCACCATCTCGCTCATGCTCGCGATGGGTTACGTCACACGATACAGCGGCACGGACACGACTATGGGGCTGATGATGGCCTCCACCGGCATGCTGTTTCCCTTTTTCTCACCGATCATCGGCTGGCTCGGTGTGGCGCTCACGGGCAGCGATACCTCGTCAAACGTGCTCTTTGGCAATCTCCAGCAAGTGACCGCGAACCAACTGAATCTCTCGCCCATCCACATGGCAGCCTCAAACAGCTCCGGCGGCGTGATGGGCAAGATGATCGACGCGCAGAGCATCGTGGTCGCTGCTGTGGCGACCGGCGGTCATCCTGACAGTCCCGACGCGGGCACCGTGCTGCGATCTGTCTTCTGGCACAGCGTGGCGCTCGCGCTGCTCATGGGTCTGCTGGTGATGGCACAGGCGTATTGGCTGCCGTGGATGGTGGTGAAGTGAGCCGCGATTGCGTGACAAGGCGTGACTCGCATGCCGCGTATGGATAACACACACTTCGTCATGTTCACCCGCCGCCAGCTTCTTCACACCTCCGGACAAGGTTTCGGCGCGCTCGCCTTTGCTTCACTGCAAGCGGGCGAGACAGCGCATCGCTCGCAGACTGTCGCGCCGAAGGCAAAGCGGGTGATCCAGCTCTTCATGGGCGGTGCGGCGAGCCACATCGACCTCTTTGATTACAAGCCTGCGCTCATCAAGCATCACGGCGAGGAGTCGGACTTCGGTGAGAAGGTGGAAGCGTTTCAAAACGGCCTCGGGCCGTGGAAGAAGCCGGTGTGGGAGTTCAAGCCGTATGGTCAGAGCGGGAAGATGCTCAGCGAGGCCGTCGCACCTCTCGGAGCTTGTGCGGATGACATGGCCTTCGTGCATAACATGGTGGGCAAGACCGGCGTGCATTCGCAGGGCACGCTGCTCCAGGCCACAGGCTTCAATCTGCCGGGCTTTCCCGGCATGGGCTGTTGGGTGAGTTATGCGCTGGGTTCGCTCAGCGACAATTTGCCCACTTTCGTCGTGCTGCCGGATCATCGCGGCTTTGCCTCGAACGGGCCGAAAAACTGGGACTCGGCCTTTTTGCCCTCGCAGCATGCGGGCACAATCATTTATCCCGGCGCGGAGACACCCATCGCGGATCTGTTTCCGCACAAGTCGGGCCGCTACATCTCGGCGCGGTCAGATCGCGCTGGATTCGAGCTGTTGGAGCAGTTGAATCGCAAGCACATGCAGCAGCGCGAGGAGGACAGCCGTCTCTACTCACGCATCCAGAGCTACGAACTCGCCGCGAAGATGCAGCTTGCCGCGCCGGAGGCGCTCGACATCAGCCATGAGAGTGATGCGATGAAGGTGATGTATGGGATTCAGGAACATCGCAAAGTCTGGCCCACCGAGATCAATCCCGAGGAAGAAGCCGACTACATGGGCCGCAAGTGCCTCGCCGCGCGGCGTTTGCTGGAACGTGGCGTGCGCTTCGTGCAGATCTGGAGCGGCAACGACAATGGTTTCCCGCGCCGGAACTGGGACAGCCACGAAGACGTTGAGCGTGATCACGGTCCGCTCGCCTGGGGCATGGCAAAGGCCGTCAGCGCGTTGATCCTCGATTTGAAACAACGCGGCCTGCTCGATGACACCATCATTCTCTGGACCACCGAGTTCGGCCGCATGCCATCAACGCAAGGCGGCAAAGGCCGCGACCACAATCCCTACGTCTTCACCAACTGGCTCTGCGGCGGCGGCATCCAGGGGGGCGTCACCGCCGGGGAGAGCGATCAATGGGGCTACAAGCCGCTCGACCGCGCCAATCCGACGACCTGCTACGACATCCACGCCACCATGATGCATCTGCTCGGCATCGATCACGAAAAACTCACCGTCCGCCACAACGGCCTCGACCGCCGGCTCACGGATGTGCACGGGCATGTGATCCGGGATTTGGTGGGGTGAACAAAGACGCTATCATGGGCGGTTTTGTGATGCGAAAAGTTTGCTGCTGACGTGGTTTTGAAACGGGTTAATCCTTTGTTCATGCATGCCTTGGCGGGATATGGTGCTTTCTTCTTCTTTGCATTTCTCATTTACCGAGACCGCAAGCGGCTTATCCACGCATGGAAGTCGAGAAATTGGCTGCCGACAGAGGCGATTGTCACAGCGAGGGAGGATCGGCACTTTGAGCTCGACGCCGTTGGGCACCAATCAGCTTACGTTGGTCGCCACAGAGCAAGGTTTTATACGTTCCGATACTCCGTAAATGCGGTGACCTATGAAACTGATTGCTTCTCCTTCGACGGCCCACTCCACGCTTGGAATGGGAGCATTGTTCATGAATACCCAAGTCTTGATGTTGGTGACGAGACGGTCATCTACTTTAATCCAGATGAGCCGCAGATCGCGGTCGTTCACCGTGGGTTTTCGTTTAACTCGCTGATTGTGCCATTCATCGCTCTGTTTGGTCTGGCCTGGGGAGTGTGGCATTCCGTCTGATGAAAAGTACCGCTTGTGCGTCAATGGTCACGAGGCATTGAGTTCTGTTGCCTCTCATGATCCTCGACACCCTCGCCAACGCCGCCCGATACGAATCGCTGAACTCCCGTTTTGCGAAGGCCTTTGCCTTTCTCCGCACGGTGGACGGCACGCAGGAACTCGGACGGCACGACCTCGATGGCGATGATTGCTTCGCACTCGTGCAGACCTATGAGACGAAGCCGATGGAGAAGGCCAAGTTTGAGGCGCATCGGAAGTACATCGACGTCCAGTTCATCTTTAGTGGTCGCGAGACCATCCTGTGGGCGCCGCTGGCGGCGATGAAAGAGGAGACGATGGCTTACACGGAGGAAAAAGAGGCGGCTCTTTGGAAACTCGTGCCGGATGTGACGCCTTTGCACATGAGCGCGGGGCATTTCGCGATCCTGTATCCGCAGGACGCCCACGCGCCGTGCATTGAGTGGGAAAAGCCCGAACAGGTGTTCAAAGTGGTCGTGAAAGTGGCCGTGGAGTGAGGTGGCGGCAAAATCGGGCGCTTCTGGGGCGTAGGTTTGTGCCCCCAATGAAGCTGACGCCCGCTGTTTTCCTTTGTTCCCTCGCCGTGACTGCTCACGGCGTGGATGCTGTGCTCACGTTTGAAAAAGACGTGCGGCCGATTTTGAAGACGCACTGCACGCACTGCCATGGCGAGGAGGAGAAGCCGAAGGGCAAGCTGGACCTGCGTCTGCGGCGGTTCATGGACAAGGTCGTGGTCGCGGGCGATCCGGCGAAGAGCAAGCTCGTTGAGATGATCCGGTCCGGCGAGATGCCGGAGAAGGGAAAACCGCTCGCGGAGGCGGAACTGGCCGTGATTGAAAAATGGATCGCAGAAGGTGCCAAGACGGCGAAGGCTGAGCCGCTCGCGCTGGCACCGGGACCGATCATTTCGGATGAAGATCGCGAGTATTGGGCCTTCCAGCCGATCCATAAGCCTGCGGCTCCGAAGAATGTGGTGGCGCAGAAAATGCGCACGCCGGTGGATGCCTTTGTTTTGGCCAAGCTGGGCGAAAAGGACCTGCCAATGGCCCCGGAGGCGGATCGCAGGACCTTGATCCGCCGCGTGACGCTTGATCTCACCGGCCTGTTGCCCACACCAGAGGAAGTGGATGCCTTCGTGACCGACAAATCGCCGCTGGCCTACGAGCAGCTCGTGGAGCGCCTGCTGGCCTCGAAAAACTACGGCGAGCGCTGGGCGCGGCATTGGCTGGATGTGGTGGGCTATGCGGACTCGAATGGATACACCGAAGCTGACAGCGTCCGCCCTCATGCGTGGCGTTATCGAGACTACGTGATTCGTTCGATGAACGAGGACAAGCCTTGGGACCAGTTCATCCAGGAGCAGATCGCGGGGGACGAACTCGCTGGCGCGACGCATGGCGACTATCAGCAGGCCGTGCTTGATCCACGGCGGACCGACCAGCTCATCGCCACCGCGTTTCTGCGCATGGCACCCGATGGCACGGGCGATACGGTGGATGATGCCAAGCTCGCGAAAAACCAGGTCATTGCCGAGCAGATCAAGATCACGACTTCGTCGCTCATGGGCATGACGGTGGCCTGTGCGCAGTGCCACGATCATCGCTACGACCCGATCACGCAGGCCGACTACTACCGCCTGCGGGCCGTTTTTGACCCGGCCTATCATTGGGAAGCATGGCGCGCGCCAAACAGCCGCCTCTACTCGCTATACACTCCGGAACAACGCGCCAAAGCCGCCGAGATCGAGGCGAAAGCCAAGGAGATCGAGGTCGAGGCCCGCGCGATGTCGAAGAAGTTCCTCGACGAGATCTTCGAGGTCGAGATCAAGAAGGTGCCGGAGGCCGAGCAGGCCGCGTTCCGTGTCGCCCGTGACACGGCGGTGGCCAAGCAGACGCCGGAGCAGAAGGCGCTCATCAAGAAGTATCCCTCCGCGCTCGCCACCTACTCTCTTGATCTCTACGACAAGAAGAAACAGGACATCGTCGATGCAAAGATGGCCGAGGCGAAAAAACTGCGCGACACGAAGCCTGTGGAAGGCTTCGTCATGGCCCTCACCGAGGTGAAAGGCCAGGTGCCGGTGTCGAAGCTCTTCAACCGTGGTGATCACGACCAGCCGAAGCAGGTCGTGCAGCCCGGCGAACTGGGCATTCTCGCCAGCCCGCAGATCGAGCCCTTCAAGCCTGTGCCGGTCAGCAGCGGCTCCAGCGGTCGTCGTCTCGCGTATGCGCAGTGGCTCACGAGTGGCAAGCATCCGCTCGTCGCGCGCGTGCTGGTGAACCGTTTCTGGCTGAACCACATGGGCCGCGGCATCGTGAACACGCCCGGCGATTTCGGCCGCCAAGGTGAACTGCCCACGCATCCCGAACTGCTCGACTACCTCGCAGATGAGTTCGTGAAGAGCGGCTGGAAACTGAAGTCACTGCATCGTCTCATCATGCTCAGCAGTACCTACCGTCAGTCATCCGTGAATGATGCCTCACTGCGTGCCGATCCCGAAAACCGATTCTACGCCCGCTTCAAAATGCGCCGCCTCGATGCCGAGACGCTGCGAGATTCCATGCTCGCCACCACCGGCACGCTGGTGAATGCCAGCTACGGTCCGCCAAGCGGCATCGGTCGTGATCCACAAGGCCGTGTGATCACCGGCATCGACAAAGGCACCATCACCACGCACAAAGTCGATCCCGCCGGTGCCGATGACTTCCGCCGCTCGATCTATGTGCAGGTGCGCCGCAGCAAACCCGTCACCGTGCTCGACACCTTCGACGCGCCCACCATGAGCCCGAACTGTGAGATGCGCAGCCAGACCACCGTCGCACCGCAGTCGCTCCTGCTCATGAACGACACCTTCGTGCTCGACAGTTCCCGCCGTCTTGCCGATCGCGTTACCGCCGAGGCCCCGAACGACCGCGCGAAGCAGCTCCAGCGCGTCTGGAGCCTGCTTTACAGCAAACCCGCCACCGATGCCGACATCACCAAGTGCCTCAGCTACCTCGACGAGCAGACCAAGGCCCTCACGCAGTATCACCACGACATCCAGCACGCGAAAGGCGTCGTCCCGAATCCACCGCAGGAGGCCATGGCCAGCCTGTGCCAGATCCTTTGCAGCTCGAACCGTTTCCTCTACGTCGAATGAACCGCCCCCAACTCTGCTCACGTCGTCATTTCCTTCACGCCAACGGCTTCGGTCTTGGCACTGTGGCGCTTGCCTCGTTGCTGGAGCGCGATGGCTTGCTCGCCGCGCCGGTGAAGCCGGAGAGCTTTGGCGAGATGCGCTACGATCTGACGCCGAAGAAGCCGCACTTCGAACCGCGCGCGAAGGCGATGATCTCGCTCTTCATGATGGGCGGGCCGTCGCAGATGGACCTCTTCGATCCGAAGCCGATGCTGACGAAGTATCACGGGCAGAAGTTCCCCGGTGAGATCAAATACGACAACCTCGCGCAGGCCTCGGCGAAGTGCTTTGGCTCGCCATGGAAGTTCGAAAAGCAGGGCCAGTGCGGCATGGAGATCAGCGAGCTGCTGCCAAATCTGAGCAAGGTGGTCGATGACATCACGCTGATCCGCTCGATGACCTCCGGCGTGAGCAATCATGCGCAAGGTCTCTACGCGATGAACGGAGGACGCATCACCGCCGGACGTCCCGCGCTGGGCTCGTGGCTGACGTATGGACTCGGCAGCGAGACGGACGAACTGCCCGCCTACATGGTGCTCTCGCATCCCGGCGGCCTGCCAACTTTCCAAGGCGAGCATTTCACCAATGGCTGGCTGCCTGCGCTGTTCCAAGGCACACTCGTGCGGCCCACCGAGCCGCGCATTTTGAATCTCGATCCGCCCGCCTCACTCGCCGGTGCGCCGCAGGAGCGACAGCTCGCGTTGCTGAAGGCCTTCAATGAAGATCATCTCTCGCAGCATCGCGGCGAACTCGATCTCCAGGCGCGCATTTCCAGCTACGAACTCGCCGCGAAGATGCAGACCGCTGCGAAAGAGGCGCTCGACATCTCGAAGGAACCGGAGCACGTCAAAA
>Ga0209573_1003634_pt1 | contig 16525 bp, 13 predicted proteins | sample TNRBio252014_DNA_FD_185870 | JGI IMG/M metagenome (GOLD analysis project Ga0209573, IMG submission 185870) | Wastewater treatment Type I Accumulibacter community from EBPR Bioreactor in Madison, WI, USA - TNR Reactor_6/25/2014_ DNA (SPAdes)... | ecosystem: Engineered > Bioreactor > EBPR >...
GGGACCGGCGTTTTCGCCACGACCTCGTCGAAGCCCTCGCAGTAATAGGTCTTGACGACATCGGCCCCGAACTCCGCCGCGATCCGCGAGGCAAGCGCGAGATAGCGCTTCTCTTTCTTGTCGCCGAGCTTCTTGCCGACCGCCGTGACGCCGAGCACGGGCAGGTCGAAGGCCGAGGCGGATTCGATCGTCTTCGCCAGGTTGAGCAACGTCTCATGCTCGTGCTCGGCCCCCACATAAATGGAGATGGCGACTGCATCGGCGTTCAGGCGCACCGCCTGCGCGGCCGTGAGAATCATGCCCTCGTGGTCGATGTCGGCGCCGAGCACCGAGTTGCCGCCCGAGGCACGCAACACGACGCCGGCCTTGAGGCCGGGCTCTACGCACGTCGACAGGATGCCGGGGCTCAACATCAGGGCATCAATGTGCGGCGTCAGCGGCCGGATCGCCTCGGCGGGCTTCTCCATGCCGTGGGTCGGCCCCATGAAATATCCGTGATCGATCGCCAGCATCAGGGTTCGACCATCGGCCGCGAAGATCCGGTTGAGGCGACTTTGCTTGCCCCAGCTCATATGCTCAAACATGGGTATTGCCTCCAGGCTTGGATTAGCTCGATTGTAGACACAGATGATTATACTTGAACGTGTCAAATGTAACGCGTATAATACAACATATGGGACAGACACACTGGCACATTTGTGACTATCCTGTTGGAAGCATGCAGACGATCCAGGTTTGAATTAGATTAGACATAAAATCCTTATGCTAAAATACGCCCCGCAAAGACGCCGGCGCCAGGGCGCTGAGCGCACACGCGGACAAGAGGGACACATGGTTTCTGAAGATTCCCGTATGGCGCTGCTGGCCGAGATCAGCCAGCGGTACTATCAGGACAATCAGACGCAGCAGGAGATCGCGGCGGCAACGGGTCTGAACCGAACAGTTGTGTCGCGTCTACTTACGGAAGCGCGTGAGCGTGGCGTGGTCGAGATCTCGGTGCGCTACCCATGGACCTCACAGGCCCTCGAGGACGCGCTGGTCAACACCTTCAAGTTGAAATCGGCTCGGGTGCTCGTGCGGCGCACGGACGATTACGCGGGACTTCTCCGCGATTTGGGGCTGTTGGCCGCCCGTTACTTCGTTGGGATCCTGGACGAGACCACACGCGTCATCGGCATTTCCTGGGGTTCGGCGCTCAACAACATGATCCACGCCCTGCCCCAATTGCAGCGGCCTGAAATGGAAGTGGTCCAGCTGATCGGCGCCACGGGTTCAGAGATGATCCGCGACGACGGGCCGATGCTGGCCCAATCGCTCTCGCGGCAGCTCGGCTGTGGCTGCCGCTACCTGCATGCCCCCTTGATCGTCGAGAACGCCGGGATGCGCGATGCCCTGATGCAGGAGCGCACGATCCGCGACTCTCTGGAGCGCGCGCGCGGCGCCGATGTCGCGCTGGTGGGCATCGGCACGCCCGACCCGGACCTGTACAGCCTGATCCGCGCGGGCTATCTGCCGCGGGAAGCGGCGGGCGAGTTAGCGGCCGCCGGCGTGGTCGGCGACATCTGCGCCCAGCACTACGACTGCAGGGGCCAGGTGCTCAACCTGGACATCAATCGGCGCGCCGTGGGCATCGATTTGGAGACCCTGGCGCGGGTGCCGACCGTGATCGGCGTCGCCGGCGACGTCCGCAAGGCGGCCGCGATCCTGGGCGCGCTGCGCGGCGGCCACCTCAAGGCCCTGATCACGGACGAGCGCGCGGCCGTCGAGGTCCTGCGCCTGCATCAGCAGGCGTAAGCCGGAGACGATCCAGCTCTTCGCACACGTTGTCCCCTAAGCCGTGCCCGTCTCCATGGCCAACGTGCAGCGGGGCCGGGCTGGCCCAACCGCGCGGTATCAGCGAAATCCGTGCAATCCGCGGCAAGAAACCGCGCCTGACAACGCTGGATGCCTTTGGCATCCGGTTGTTCTTGGCCCCACAACATCCTGCTTTGTTCCACATTCGCCTGGATCCAGCGCCCTGCACCCCACGTGAACTCGGGGCTTGACTCCTCAAGAATCTTTTCTATAATCACTGTATCGTTACACTAAAACGTTACAGTAAAACGCTCCACAAAGGATCCTGCCGTGGCTAAAGCTGGTCGAAGCGCCACCCCACGAGTGACGATCAAAGATGTCGCGCTGCGCGCCGGGACGTCGGTGACCACGGTCTCGAACGTGCTCAACGGCCGCACCAACGCCATGACCGAGGAGACCCTGCGCCGGATCCAGGATGCGATGCGCGACCTGAAGTTCAGGCCAAACAGCGTCGCCCGCGGCCTGGTGACCCGGCGCACGGCCACGCTCGGCCTGATCCTGGCCGAGATCGAGACCCCGCTCTTCCTTCAAGCCCTGACCAGCATGGAGCGCGACGCCCGCCAGGCCGGGTACAGCCTGCTGCTCTGCAACGCCCGCAACGAGGCCGACGAGCGCGAAAACCTTACTCTGCTCCTCGAGAAACAGGTCGATGGCGTGGTCTTCATCTCCACATCCGACGACCGCAACGACGATCACATCCTCGAGGCCCGGGCAGCAGGGGTGCCCGTGGTGTTGGTCAACCGCGCCGGGCAACACGCCGATTGCGACCAGATCAACTGGGACAACGCCGATGGCGTGACCACCGCGGTCAGGCATCTGGCCCGGCTCGGCCACCGCCGGATCGCGCACCTTTCCGGCCCGGCGGATCGCCGCAGCACGGTCGAACGCCTCCAGGGCTACCGGGCCGGCCTCGAGGCGAGCGGCCTGCCCTTCGCCGACGAGTTGGTTCGCGCCGGCGACTACACGGCTCAGGCCGATTCGTGGCGCAAGGCGACGCTCGAGCTCCTGGCCGTCGCCGATCGCCCAACGGCGATCATCGCCTCAGATGACATCGTGGCCGCCGTGGTCGTGCGCACAGTCCAGGAGCAAGGCCTGAACGTCCCAGGCGATGTCGCCGTCGTCGGCATCGACGACCAACCCTTTTCCACCTACCTGGCGCTCTCCACAGTCCGCCTGCCCGTGATCGAGGCCGGCCGCCAGGCGATCTCACTGCTGCTGCGCCGCCTGAAGGATCCGACGGCCGAGCCCGAGCATCGGCTTCTACCCTGCGCGCTCGTCGAGCGGGGGACGTGCGGCGCGCAGCGCCACCTGGGGGTTTCCTGATGGAGTCCGTCGCCGTTCGCGACACCACCTTCGAACAACTCGCCGTCCGCGTGTACGCCGACACCGAGGCGCTCGGCCGGGCGGCGGCCGATCTGGCCGCCGCGATCATCTCGAACGCGGTCGCCGAGCACGGCCGGGCCAACGTCATCCTGGCGACGGGCAATTCACAACTGGGTTTTCTCACCGCCCTGCGCGAGATGCCGGATGTGCCGTGGCCGGCCGTCAACGTCTTCCACATGGATGAATACCTGGGCCTGGCGCCCGGACACCCGGCGGGCTTCCCGCTGACGCTCCGGCGGTTGCTGCTCGACCACGTCCCGGTGGGCAACTTCTTCCCGGTGCCTGGGGCCGCCGATGACGTCGAAGCCGCCTGCCGCGGTTACGAGCTTCTCCTGCGCGCGCACCCGGCCGACCTGTGCTGTCTCGGGATCGGCGAGAACGGCCACCTGGCGTTCAACGAGCCCGGCGACACCGACTTCGACGATCCGCGCTGGGCGCGCGTGATCACGCTCGAGGCGACGAGCCGCCTCCAACAAGTCGGCGAGGGCCATTTCGCCTCGCTCGCTGAGGTACCGGCGCAGGCGATCACGCTGACCGTGCCGGCGCTGCGCTCCGCCCGCCACCTGCTATGCATCGCGCCCGAGGCGCGCAAGGCCGAGGCGGTGCGTCGCGCGCTGCTCGGCCCGATCAGCACCGACTGCCCGGCCTCCATCCTGCGCCAGACCCCCGGCACCCAGTTACTGCTCGACGGCGCATCCGCCGCGGGCCTGCCCTGAGCGAGGTCGCACAGCCGTATGCACACCGTCCTGGTCGGCGGGACCCTGGTCACGCCGGACGCCGTTCTCCCCGATCACGCGATCGCCATCGCGGATGGTCGGATCACGTCGCTGAGCGCCGCGCTCCCGGCCGCGACCGACGAGACTACGGTGATCGACGCGCAGGGCGGTTGGGTGATCCCGGGCCTCATCGATATCCACGTCCACGGCGGCGACGGCCACGACACGATGGACGCGACCCCGTCGGCCCTGCACGGGCTGGCGCGCTTCCTCGCGCGGCATGGCGTCACAGGCTTTCTGCCGACCACGATGACGGCCTCGGCCGACGCGATCCAGGCCGCGCTCACGGCCTATCAGAACACCCCACCCGCCCCGGACGGCGCGCAACCGCTGGGTCTGCACCTCGAAGGCCCTTATCTGAGCTTCGAGCAGCGCGGCGCGCAGCCCGCCGACCATTTGCGCAGCCCTGACCCGATCGAGTACGAGGGCTGGCTGGCGAGCGGCGCGGTGAAGCTGATCACGCTGGCGCCCGAGCTCGAAGGCGCGTTGCCCATGATCGAGCGCGCCGTGGCGTGCGGGGCCGAGATCGCGGTCGGCCACACGGCGGCCGATTACGAGCAGACGCTGGCTGCCTTCGAGCGCGGCGCGCGCCAGGCCACGCACATCTTCAGCGGCATGCCGCCGCTCAGCCATCGCCAGCCGGGCGTGCTTGGCGCGTGTCTGAGCGACGACCGCTTGCGGGCGCAGGCCATCGTCGATGGCGTGCACATCCACCCGGCGATGGTGAAGCTGCTGGTTCGGGCCAAGGGCATCGAGCGCCTGATCCTGATCAGCGACTCGATCCGCGCGGCGGGGCTTGGCGACGGCACCTACGACCTCGGCGGACAGCCGGTGGTGGTGCGCGACGGCGTGACGCGCCGCGCCTATGACGGCGGGCTGGCCGGGAGCACGTTGACGCTCGACGCCGCGTTGCGCAACGTCATGGCCTTCGCGGGGCTGACGCTGGCCGAGGCGCTGCCGATGGCGACGCGCGTGCCGGCGGCCGCACTCGGGCTCGCCGGGCGCAAGGGCGTGATCGCGCCCGGCGCCGATGCCGACCTGGTGGTGCTCGACTCGAACTACCGAGTGCGCCTGACGTTGATCGCCGGGCGTGTGGTGTATCGCACTGGAGACTACCGATGACGCGCTCTGTGATGGTCTTCTCGCCGCACTTCGACGACGAATCGATCGGCCCGGGCGGCGCGATCGCCCGGCACATCGCCGAAGGGGATCGCGTCGTGGTGGTCTTCATGACCCGCGGCGACACGGGCAACATGATGCCCGGGCACGAGGCCGACGCCGTGCGCAACGAAATCGTCCGCAAGGCCGAGGCAACGGCGGCGCTCAAGGCGCTCGGCGGCGCCGAGCAGGTCTATCTCGATCTGGTCGACGGGTTCATGCGCTGGGAGGCCGACACCGTGCGCTCGCTGGTGAGGCTGATCCGCAAACACCGGCCAAGCGTGGTCTACGCCCCGCACGCCGACGACGCGCATTCGGACCATCAGGCGACCCACCAGATGGTGCGCGATGCACTGCCGCGCGCATCCTGGAATGTGTGGAGCGAGCTCGGGGCCGAATCCTGGGCCGTCGAACGCATCCGCTATTACGAAGTCTGGATGACGCCGATCCTGCGCCCCAACCTGTTTATCGATATCAGCGCGGTGGTCGAGCGCAAGAGCGCGGCCATCGAACAATACGCCAGCCAGCTGGCGGCCGTGTCGTACACCGATGCGGCGCTGGGCCTCAACCGCTACCGGGGCGCAATGGGCGCCGGTGTGCGCTACGCCGAGGCCTTCATCGATGCCAGTGTCACCACGCTGTGACACACAGAGGAGGTGACCGCGAAACGAGTGCGTCCGAGATCACGACCTGAACCCAACATCCGTGTGCATCGATCACCGAAAGGGGAAGAAGCTATGCGTAACACCCGTCCGATTTCTCGCCGCCAGTTTATGAAGTATGCCGGCCTCACCGCCGGCAGCGCGGCCCTGGCCGCCTGCCAGCCCGCCGCCACGCCGACCTCGGCCCCGGCGCCCACGGCCGTACCCCCGACGGCCGTCCCGCCGACGGCCGTGCCCCCGACCGCCGTCGCGGCCACCGAGGCCCCGGCTGCTGCCCCGCTCTTCGGCCATGAGTTCGCCAAGAACGCCGAGCAGTGGGCGCGCCTGCCCGGCGACCACACGTTCGGCTCGCTCGTCTCACAGGCCGATTGGTACAAGATGCTGGGCGATGCCCCGGCCGAGCCGCTCGAGCTTGCCCTGTTCAAGGGCGGCTTTGGCGAGGAATGGGGCCAGGTCTTCACCCAACTCATGGAGAAGGAACACCCCGGCGTCAAGCTCAACCTGACCTTCGACCCGACCATCTGGGAGAAGATCCAGCCGAAGCTCGTAGCTGGCGAGATCCCGGATTTCTTCTTCTACGCGATCGGCCCGTGGGGCGGTGACTGGAAGAAGGGCGTCGACGAGCATCTTGTGATGCCCGGCGACTTCCTGCTGGATGTCGAGGCGTACGGCGCCTGGGCCGGCCAGCGCGTGGGCGACCTGTTCAACGCCGGCGCGCTCGCCTCGGCGCAGAAGGGCCTGACCGACCACACCTGGTCGTTCCCGCAGACTCAGTTCACCTACGGCATCTTCTACAACGCCGACCTGTTCGAGCAGAACGGTTGGCCCGAGCCGCACACCCTGAGCTGGGAAGACTTCATGACTCTGCAGGGCGAGATCGCAAAGGTCCTTCCGCCCTGGAGCTACGCCGGCATCTACAATTACTTCACGTGGCTGACCACGCCGCTGATGTACAAGACCGTCGGCGATGCGGCCTGGATCGACATGCACAACCTCAAGCCCGGCGCCTTCCTCAACGAGGGCCTGATCTGGGCGGCCGAGCAGCACCAGCAGATGCTCAAGAACGGCTGGGGCATCGCGGGCTCCGACGCGCTCGACCACACCCAGTCGCAGCAGTTGTTCGTCGACGGCAAGGTCGCCATGATCCCGAACGGCTCGTGGCTCGAGAACGAGCAGCGCTCGACCACGCCGGCCGGCTTCCGGATGAAGTACTCGGCCGTGCCAAAGCCCAAGGACGGCCTGGGCAACGCCGACGCGATCGAGGGCAACCTCGGCGACTCGGACATGCAGGTCGGCAACGGCATGAACCCGCTGTGGGGCATGGAGCTGATGCGCCTGTTCTACTCGCCCGAGATGGCCGAGTTCTGGGGCAGCAAGATCGGCTCACCGCTCCCGCTCAAGGACGCGGCCAAGGGCAACGTCAGCGACTACACCGCCTCGATCACGGCGGCGCTGGCCAAGGCCAACGGCCAGCTGATCCACACGTACTACAGCAGCTATGAGGCTATCGGCAAGGTTTCGGGCGACAACTACGCCGACATGATCCACGGCAACATGAGCGCCCAGGAGTACTTCCAGCTGATGGAACGCGCCGCTGATGAAGTGCGCAACGACGCGAACATCACAAAGACCGAGTACACGACCATCTAGTCGCACGAGGGTGGCGCGCAGGGTTGAGCGACCCTGCGCGCCACCCTCGGAACAGCGCAGCCTGCAGGAACCCTTGTAGCGAACGCCGGGAGAAGAGCCATGTACAACCGCGAGAAGTGGAAGATCATCGTCGCCTTTCTGGCGCCGGGGCTCCTCCTGTATTCGCTCTTCAACGTCTACCCTTCGATCCAGGGCATCATCATCAGCCTGTATCGCTGGTCGGGTCTCTCGGGCAACATGACCTTTATCGGCCTCGAGAACTTCGCCACGCTCTGGCGCGAGTTCACCGACCCGATCGACTTCTACAACGTTCGGCTGTATCTGGCGCACAACGTCTTCCTGTTCTTCTTTGGCCTGGCCACGATCGTGCTCGGGCTGATCGCGGCCGCCATCATCAACGAGAAGCCCTGGGGCTTTCAGTTCTTCCGCGTGACCTTCTTCTTCCCCAATGTGCTCGCCGTGCCCGCGACGGCCATGCTCTGGAGCATGACGCTCAACCCGATCTTCGGCCTGGTCAACACCACGCTGCGCGCCATCGGGCTCGATCAGTTTGCGCTCTCGTGGCTGAGCCTGCAATATCAGTGGCCGTTGTTCAAGATCGGCCTGTACATGGTCGGTTTCATCGGCATCTGGGGCGGCATCGGCTGGTTCATGCTGCTCTTCCTGGCCGCGATTCAGAACATCCCGCGCGAGCTGGTCGAGGCGGCCGTGATCGATGGCGCGGATCGGGCCCAGGTCTTCTGGTCGATCACGATCCCGCTGATCTGGGAGACCATCCGCACCGTGCTGGTCTTCCAGGTGATCGGTGCGCTGAGCGGCTTCGCCCTGCCCTATGTGCTCTTCGACAGGGTCTCGCAGAAACACGCCGACATGGTGCTGAGCTACTACTACTGGCAGGCGTTTCAGGCCAACAACTGGGGCTACGCCGCCGCGATCGTGGTGGTGATCTTCGCCATCACCTTCGTCCTGACCCTGACCTCATACCGCTTCCTGAACCGCGAGAGCGTTCAGTACTGATCGGAGCCGAGCGATGACGACCGCACCGATGACCTCCACCCCGACGCCCGCGCCAACGGGGCTGCGTGCCGGCCTGAAGTTCTTCGACAGGCTCGGCTGGTTCGGCGCCCAGGGCATGCTCTGGCTGTACGCCGGCACTGTGGTCTTCCCGATGCTCTGGACGCTGTTCACATCGTTCAAGACCAGCCCCGAGATCTTCAACTCGCCGTGGGGTCTGCCGGCCGAGATGCAGTGGAACAACTACGTCACGGCCTGGACCAAGATGAACGCCGGGACGTATCTGCTCAACAGCGTGATCGTCAGCGCGGGCAGCCTGCTGGCGATCACGGTGCTCGGGGCCATGATCGCGTATGTGCTGGCCCGCTACGAGTTCCCGGGAAATCGCGTGCTGTTCTTCTTCTTTGTCGGCGGGATGATGATCCCGGGTTATCTGGCCTACATCCCGGCCTGGTTCCTACATCGGGCGTTCGGCCTGCACGACTCGTACATGGGTCTGATGGTGCAGTACACGGCCTTCGGCCTGCCCTTCACGGTGTTCTTTCTGCACTCGTTCTTCAAGACGCTGCCCAAGGAGCTCGAGGAGGCCGCGATCATGGACGGCGCCTCGCTCTTTGGTGTGTTCTGGCAGATCATGCTCCCACTTTCGAAGAGCGGCCTGCTGACCGTCACGGTGTTCAACTTCCTCGGGGTGTGGAACGAGTTCACCTGGGCCTTGATCACGGTCTCGAGCGAGTCGGTGAAGACGCTGCCGCTCGGCGCGGTCAACATCATGCAGCAGGCCAAGTACGCCACCGATTGGGGCGCGATGTTCGCGGGCTTCGTGATCATCCTCGTCCCGACCTTTCTGGTGTACATCCTCTTCCAGAGCAAGCTCACCGAGGGCATCACCATCGGCGCGCTCAAGTAACCATGACCGAAGATCTCTCGCCTGAAGCCTGCCATGAGCCCCTGCTTGCCGCCGCCCCGCGCCGATTGGCCTTTGACGCGGCCGACCGGAACGTCTGGCGCGCGCGGGCTGAGGCCGCGTTGCGCCGGTTGATCGGTGTCGAGCCCGAGCGTGTGCCGGCGGACGTCCACGTGGCCTGGTCTCACCCGGGTGACGGATATCGCGAGATCCGCTTCACCTATCGGGCCGAGGCCAACGCCACGGTACCCGCGCATCTACTCATCCCGACGCAGGGCCGCGCGCCGCACCCACTGATCATCTGTCTGCAAGGTCATACCAGCGGCATGCACATCTCGCTCGGCCGCGCATTGCATCCGGGAGACGCGGAGAGCATCGCCGAGGACCGCGACTACGCGCTTCAGGCCGTCCGCCAGGGCTACGCCGCGCTCGTGATCGAGCAACGCGCCTTTGGCGAACGCCGCGATGCGCGCGCCGAGGCCTATCGACACGGTGTCGACCGGCCGTGCCATCATGCCGTGCTCACCGCACTGTTGCTCGGGCGGACGTTGCTCGGCGAGCGGGTCTGGGACGTCTCGCGCGGGATCGACGCGCTCGCGTTCTTTACCGAGGTCGACGCCGGGCGGATCGGGATCGTGGGCGACTCGACCGGCGGGGCGATCGCGTGGTACAGCGCTTGTCTCGACCAACGCATCGCGGCGGTCATGCCGGCGGCCTATGTGTGCACCTTTCAGGAATCGCTGGCGGTGCACGACCACTGCGAGGACCACTACCTCCCAGGGCTGCTCAACGACTTCGAACTGGCCGACCTGGCCGGTCTGATCGCGCCGCGACCGCTCGTGGTCGTGCATGGCCGGCACGATCCATCATTTCCATACGCCGGCACACAGCGCGCCTGCGCGGAGATCGAACGCATCTACGCGGCCTTTGGCGCGCCGGGGAAGTGCCGGCTGGTCACGGGCGAGGGCGGCCACCGCTTCTTTGCCGATCTCGCCTGGCCGGTTTTGCGCGAGCTGACCGGATGGTGACCTCACCGTAGAATGAGACAACGCCCGGCGCCGCCCCACATCTCGGTCGGCGTTGCGCGCTGTGGAGACAACGCATGCCCAAAATCGTCTTGATCGGCGCCGGGAGCTATGCCTTCGGCACCGCGACCTTTCGCGACTTGATCGCCTGGCGCGAGCAGCTGCGGGGCAGCACCATCGTGCTTGTGGACGTCAACCCCGACGCGCTGGCGCTGATGGCCGGCTTCCTGCGCAAGCTCAACGCCACGGTCGGCGACCCTTATGTGATCGAGACCACCACGGATCGTCGCGCCGCGCTCCCGGGCGCCGACTTTGTGCTGATCTCGATCGCGGTCCAGCGTAACCGCTTATGGCGGCTCGACTGGGAGATCCCGCTCAAGCACGGCGTCAAACACGTGCTCGGCGAGAACGGCGGGCCGGGCGGGCTGTTCCACGCAATGCGTAACATCCCGATCGTGCTCGACATCACGCGCGACGTCGAGGCGCTCTGCCCGGAGGCGCTGGTAATCAACTTCACCAACCCCGAGGGCCGGGTCTGTCAGGCGCTCAACCGCTACAGCAAGGTCAAATTCATCGGGCTGTGCCACGGAATCGACATGATGCGTCGCGCGGTCTCGGCCGCGCTCGACGTGCCGCTCGAGGAGATCGACGCGCTGGCCTACGGCATCAACCACTTCAGCTGGGTGCGCACGCTGCGCCGCCGCGGCACAGGTGAAGACCTTTACCCGGCCTTCAACCAAGCCGCCCATGAGCGCCTGCCCGAGCTCGAGGCCGCAGTCGGGCACAGCCTCAAGCTCAGCCGCTTCCTGATGGATACCTATGGGATGTGGCCGCTGCCCTCCGATGATCATGTCGGCGAGTACCTGTCGTATGCCTGGGAGCTGGCCGGGTTGGAGGGTTACCCGTTCGATCGGGTCGATCGCGAGAGCGAGGACTTCAAGGCCGACATCCGCAAGTGGACATCGGGTGAATTGCCCCTGCCCGAGTGGGCGCTCACGCCCTCGGGCGAGCGCGCCATCGCCATCATCGCCGGTATTCTCTACAACACGCATCAATACGAACTGGCCGTCAACCTACCCAACAACGGCTACATCCCGAACCTACCCGATGATGCGATCGTCGAGGTCCCCGTGATCGTCGACGCCGCCGGCGTACACGGCCAACGCCTCGAGCCGCTGCCCGAGCCGATCGCGGCGATGTGCCGGACCCAAATCGCCGTGATCGATCGCGTCGTCGAGGCGGGCGTACACGGCGACCGCCACGCAGCCCTGCAGGCCCTGCTGCTCGACCCGCACATCACTTCGACCACTCAGGCCGAGGCCATCCTGGCCGAGCTGCTCGAGGCGCACAGGGAGTTCCTGCCCCAATTCAAACCCTGACCCGCGCGATGACGACTGACCGCGCCGATTCGGCGCCGTCACTTCACGATCATCGTGCGCCAACACGTCTCGTCGTCGTTGGCGCACGGGTTCATGCGGTCGTGCAGTGGCACTGTCAGTCTTCTCCGTCTTGGGCCGAATTCACTTGCGAGGTCCCTTCACCTATGCCAACGCCACTTGCTCTCCAACTCTATTCCGTCCGTGACGCCATGGTCGACGATTTCAACGGCGTGCTCGAGCGCATCGCGCGCATCGGGTATCGCGGCGTCGAGCTAATCTATGTGCTGCCCGGAACGACGACCGAAGCGGCCGCGAAACACATCGCCGGGCTCGGCCTCGAGGTCTGCAGCGCGCACGTGCCAGCCCCGATCGGCGATGACGCCGACAGGGTGCTCGACTTCATGAACCTGTTCGGCGCCAAACGCATCATCTCGGGCATGAGCCTCGACGACTTTGGCTCGATCGATCAGATCAAGCGGGTGTGCGACCGCTATAACCAGGCCTATGCCAACGCGACGGCGCGCGGCCTGGCCTTTGGCCTACACAACCACTGGATGGAGTATCAGCCGATCGACGGCCGGCTGGCCATCGACGTGATGATCGAGCACCTCGACCCGGGAATCTACTTCGAACTCGATACGTACTGGATCCAAACCGCCGGGCAGGACCCGGTCGCGGTCGTGAAGCGCATGGGCCAGCGCGCCCCACTGCTGCACATCAAGGACGGCCCGGCGCAGATCGAACCGCCAATGGTCGCGCTTGGCCAGGGCGTGATGGACCTGCCGGCGCTGACCGCCGCCTCGGGCGGAAACGCCGCGTGGTTCATCGTCGAGCTCGACCACTGCGCCACCGATATGCTCGATGCCGTCGAGCAGAGCTATACCTACATGATCTCGAATGGCCTGGCGCATGGCAAACAAGACTAAGGTCGGCGTCATCGGCACCGGCGCCATCCTCTGGGCTTACGCCGAGGGGTGTCGGATCTTCGACACGCTCGAGCTCTCGGCCTGCGCGGATCTCGATCAGGCGCGAGCCGAGGCCAAGGCGAAGGAATTCGACATCCCGCGCGTGCTTAGCGTCGACGAGCTGCTGGCCGATCCCGAGATCGAGATCGTGCTCAACCTTACCGTGCCGCGCGCGCACGCCGAGGTCAGCCTGAGGGCGCTGACGGCCGGCAAGCACGTGTACTCCGAGAAACCCCTCGGCATCGACCGTACAGAGGGGCGCGCGATCAACGCTCTGGCTGACTCGAAGGGGCTGCGCGTCGGTTGCGCACCGGATACCTTTCTCGGAGGCGGAGTCCAGACCGGCCGCAAGGTGATCGACGACGGTTGGATCGGCAAGCCGTTCGCGGCAGTCGCGTTCATGGCAGGCCGTGGGCCGGAGTCCTGGCATCCCAATCCGGCTTTCTTCTACCAGAGGGGCGGCGGCCCGCTTTACGACACAGGTCCGTACACGCTGACCGCGCTTGTGGCGCTGCTCGGGCCAGTCCGACGCGTGAGCGGTTCAGCCCAGGCTTCCTTCACTGAACGAGTCGCCGGTGCGACTGAGATCCAGGGGCAGCGCATCCCGGTCGAGATCCCGACCCACATCAGCGGCACGCTCGATTTCGCTTCAGGCACGATCGTCACGCTGATTTCAAGCTTCGACGTCTGGGCTCACACGCTGCCCCGCATCGAGATCTACGGCTCCGAGGGCTCGTTGGGCCTTCTCGACCCAAACGGATTCGGCGGACCGGTTCGGCTATGGCGTGCCGGCGCGGAGGCGTGGCAGGACGTGCCGATGACCCACGATGTCGAGGTGCAACGCGGCATCGGCGTCGCCGATATGGCCGCTGCGATCCGCTCAGGTCGGCCGCATCGGGTCAATGGACAGATGGCCGAGCACGTGCTGGATGTGATGGAGTCCCTGATCGAGTCATCCGATACGGGTCGGCACATTCTGACCCAAACCACCTGCGAGCGGCCGGCGGCGCTCCCACTCGGCCTGGAACGAGGTACGCTCGACTGAGTTGGCGGCAGCAAGCCGGGGTAATCAGGAATGTCCCGACCCGCGGTACACAAACAGAGGCCTATGGCGAACACCCCCACCCATCCCGCCTGGCTCGCTGAAGGCCTGACCTTCGTCGGGCATTGGGAGCCCTTGATCTTCCGCCGCCGCCGAGGCGGCCAACGGACCGACGAGGCCGAGCGCTACGCGCGCGAGCATTCGGATGAAGCGCTCAAGGCGATGAAGACGGCCGGCTGCAACCTCGTCATCACTCACTTCGACAAAGGCTTCGGGCTCGCCGCGCATGCCGACGATTTGCCCCTGCTTCACGACTGGATCACGCGTCTGCACGCGGCCGGCATCCGCGTGGGCGCCTACATCCGCTACGACACCCTGGTGACCGAGACGCTGCAGCAGGCCGAGGCGTGGGCGAGCCGGACGTCGGCTGGCGATTCCTCGATCGTGCTCTGGCAGGGGTACCGGCGCTCGGCCTGCCCGACCAACCCCGACCATCTGGAGCACATCAAACGTCTTGTCCATAGTGCCATCCTCGACTTCGACGTCGACCTGATTCACCTCGATGGATTTTGGATGGGCCACGAGAGCTGGGCCTGCCACTGCGACAACTGTCTGGCGTCGTTCACGGCTCATCTGCAGGAGCGCTACCCGACACCGTCCGCCGCGATCGAACGCTTCGGCCACGACCGTCTCGAGATGATCCGGCCACCGATCTATCGACTGCCCGACATGCCGCTCGCGATGATGGAGCCGGTGAAGGACCCGGTCGCGCAGGAATGGCTGGCCTGGCGCACCGGGCGGCTGACCACGATCACGCGCGCGCTGGGTGACTTTGTGCGAGCACAGAAGCCGGAGGTGGCGTTCGAAGTCAACACCCTGATCCCGATCGGCTATAACAACGCCTTTTACTGGGGCTTCGAACTCCCCGAACTCGCGCCGCACATCGACGCGTTGTGGACCGAGGACGACCACTGGGCGGGCTGGCGTGAGGATGGGGTCTTGATCTCGCGGCTGCGCGAGTTCAAGATCGGGCGCGCCCTGAACGCACGGGTGTTCAGTTATCAACGCGGCGCGAGCGAGGCCGAGTTGCGGCTGTCGTTGCTGCAGAGCGCGGCCTTCAACCGCGGCGATCTGGGCATGCTTGGCTCGCCGCTACTGGCCGAGGAGCCGTTCTACGACGTCAAGCGCGACTTCACGGCCTGGTTCGACCGACATCGCGCGCGCTTTACGCGTGTGTCCTCGGCCGCTGACGTCGCGCTCTGGCGCTCGCAGGCCAGCCTGGCGCACAACTCGACGGCCGCGCACCGCGGCGTCATCCTGGCCGAGCAAACGCTCATCCAGGCCGGGGTGTCGTTCGACATCGTTTACGACCAGGCGCTGGTTGACCTTGCGCGCTACAGGGTTTTGGTCGCGCCCCAGGCCGAGATGCTCGACGAGAGCCAGATCGCGGCGTTGACCGATTACGTGAACGCCGGCGGCGGGCTCGTCGTCACCGGGCGGGCCGGGCTATATGACAGGTGGCGTCGTGTGCGCCCTGACCTCGGACTGCGCGAAGTGCTCGGCCCAACGCCGCAGCTCGACCCCGGCGACTTCTGGCGCAAGCCGAAGGTGACGCTCCCCGGCGGAGAGGCATTCAGCGGGCACGTCTTCGGCGCCGGCCGGGCCGCGTGCCTGCCCAGGCTACGCACCCGGCGTGCGCCCGACTACACGGGCGTGATCGGCGAGGAGCCGTATCGCTTCCCGACCGAGCAGTGGGAGATGCCGCTCAACGCCCAGGATCTGCTCGACGCGGTGCGTTGGGCCGCCGGCGGCCGCCTGAGCGTCGAGGTTGAAGCACCCGCAGGGGTCGCTGTCGAGGCGCTATGTGACGCGGATGGCGCGCTGCTGATCCACCTGCTCAACTACCGCGCCGACTCGCCGGCTCGCAACGTCGTCGTGCGGGTGACCCCTGGATCCTGGCCGCGCACCGCGCAGGTGCTCGCGTTGGGGTACGGCGAGACCGATCTCAAGCCGCTTGAGGCCCGGGTGGATGACCGCGAACTGACCATCGTCGTCCCGGTCGTCGATCCCTATCAACTCGTGATCGTCAACTGAACCCATGCTCAGTCCACTTCAACTTGCCCCCTCGTTCGGCTTCGGCGACCGACTCGGGTTGGCCACGCCCGGGCACATCTTGGCGCTGCGCGCCTCGTCGGACATCGGCGGGCGGCTGGCGCTCCGGCCGGTCTTCGCGCAGCAATCGGTGCGCGAGAACGCGCGCAGCGGGCGCACGCCTCAACAGGTGCTCGACTCGGCGCGAGATGCGGTGGAGGCGGCCGGCTGGCAAGGCCCGTGGGGCGCCGATGCCGACCACGTCAAGACGGCCGACGATCTCGGGCCCTTCGTCGCCGCCGGCTACACCTTCTACACGTTCGACCCGGGCGAGCACGTCAACGACGCCGCCGATCATCTGCCGCTCGAGGCGCTGCGTGCCGAGGTGCCCGGCGCAAGCTGGGAACGTCTGGCAAGCTGCTATCTGGCGCCGGAGCCCGATCCGGTGTGGGGCGCCTTTGACGAAGAGACGTTGTTGCGCGCTCAGTCGAAGTACGGGCGCGCCATCGCGCATGTGGTGACGCTGGCGGCCCGGCTGAGAGAACTCACGGCCGGCGCCGCGGCTCAAGTCGATCTCGAGGTCTCCATCGACGAGACAGAGGCGCCGACCACGCCGCGC
>Ga0209573_1003636_pt1 | contig 16519 bp, 12 predicted proteins | sample TNRBio252014_DNA_FD_185870 | JGI IMG/M metagenome (GOLD analysis project Ga0209573, IMG submission 185870) | Wastewater treatment Type I Accumulibacter community from EBPR Bioreactor in Madison, WI, USA - TNR Reactor_6/25/2014_ DNA (SPAdes)... | ecosystem: Engineered > Bioreactor > EBPR >...
TCTGATCCTGTTCGGCGCGATGGCGGTCGTGCTGATCATCGCCGCCCTCAGCAGCGAGGACGAGGATCAATCCTCGGCCTGGCGCGGCCTGTTCCGTTTGCTGAACGCAATCGGCAGGGTTTTGTAACGGCTTGACCCAGATCAACGCGCCGTGATCGCCCTGCCCGCATAAAGGCGCCACACGCGAACACGGGAGTCCCACATGTACAAGCACATCATCGTCGCCGTCGATCTCAGCCATGGCGAAGCCGGCAAGGGCCTGCTGGACAAGGCCATCCAGTTGGTCGATCAGGGCGGCACCATCCGCCTGCTGCACGTTCTGGAAGACGTGCCCAGCTATATCGCCGCCGAGCTGCCGCGCGACCTGAACGACCGGCGCGAGGCCGAGGCCAAGGTGGAACTGGGCCTGCTGTCGGGCGGTGTCAGCGCCAGCGTGGAATCCGAGGTCCGCACCGGCGCCGCTGCCGGGCAGATCCTGCAATGCGCCGAGGATGCGGGTGCCGATCTGATCATGATCGCTTCGCACCGCCCCGGCCTGAGCGACTATTTCATCGGCTCGACCGCCGCGCGTGTGGTGCGCCACGCGCAGTGTTCGGTGCTGATCTCGCGCTGACGGCGGCGCCCCGGCCTTGGCCGGGGCCACCCGTTCACTGAAAGTGGATGTTGAACCGGCTGCGGATCATGGCATCCGTGGCCGGATCGATCTGGCAGGGCGCGCGCGCCAGAATCTCGGCGGTGCGGCGCTTGGCGGTGTCCAGCAGCATCGGCCGGTTGGCCTCGTTCCATTCCTTCGGGCTCATGCGGTTGCCGACATTGGGATAGATGTATTCGGTCTGCATCAGCTTCAGGGTCTGGTCCGAGCCCAGATAATGCCCGGTGCCGCCCAGACAGACCTCCTTCATCACCTCGATCGAGACGCTGTCCTCGGTCACGTCGATGCCGCGCACGCAGCGCATCGCCTGTCCCAGCAGATCATCCCCCAGCGTGATCGATTCAAAGCAGAAGCCCAGCAACGAGGCGTGCATCCCCACGGCCTCGTAACACAGGTTCAGCCCGGCCAGACCGGCGAGGGTGTTGGTGATGCCCTGCTCCCAGCCCGCCTGCATGTCAGGCAGTTTGGAATCGCTGATGCCGCTGGCCGCGCCGCCGGGCAGGCCATAGAACCTGTGCATCTGCGCGCAACCGGCCGTCAGCAGCGCCTGCTCGGCACTGCCGCCCGACATCGCGCCGGTGCGCAGGTCACTGACAAAGGGCCAGGTGCCGAAGATCGCCGGATGGCCCGGCGCGATGGCGTTGACATAGACCACGCCCGCCAGGCATTCCGCCACCGACTGCACGATCGACGAGGCGATCGGCGCCGGGCTGGTCGCCCCCGCCTGACCCGCCGACAGCATCAGGATCGGCATGCCGGCGCGGATCAGCGCCTCCATGGTGATGCAGCTTTCCTCGGCAAATTTCATCGGCGGCACGACGAAGCAGTTGGAATTGCTGACAAAGGGCCGCGCGCGCCATGCCGCCTCACCGCCCGCGACCAGATGGATCAGGTCCATCCCGCCCGCCACATGCGACGGGTCGCTGAACGAGGTGCCGACGTGTTTTGTCGTGCCCGCCAAGGCGCCATACAGCGTGTTGATGTCCATGTCGAAATTGTCGATCACGTCGCGGCAGACGCAGATGCGCTGGAAGAAGTGGATGTTGTCCAGATGATGCACCAGCCGCGCCGCGTCGTGCAGATCCTGCGCCGTCGACTCGCGGTAGGTCTCGGTCTCCAGATCCACCACATGCACCGCGGCCCCGGCTGTGCCATAATGCACACGGGTGCCCTCCAGCAGCATGTCATGTTTCGGGTCGCGCCCGAACAGGGTGATCCCGCGCGACGCCTTGGCCAGCATGTCCTCGACCAGCGCGCGCGGATAGCGCAGCCGCCCGTCCGCGCCCAGCACCGCACCGGCCTTGACCATCACCTCGACGCCCGATTTCGGCGCATTGGCGAGGCCGATCACCTCGAGCGCCTGCAAGGCCGCTTCGTGGATGCGCAGCACATCGGCCTGGCTGAGCGGGTTGTATTGCCCGCCACTCATGCCGCCGCGCACCGGGCGCAGCGCCTCGTCCAGCGGCGCCGACCGGACCGCCACCCGCGCCGCGCGTCCCCCTGACCGCCGCGTCCGAACTTCCTCAGTCATCTCGACACCCATTCCTCTTGCCGGACATACTCACGGGGTTTCCAAAGGGGGGCGTGGCCCCCTTTGGCGAGGGGGTTTGGGGGGCGCGCCGCCCCCCAAACCCCCGTCACATCCGCACCCGTTCGGATTTGGGGTCGTGCATCGGCAGCAGCGACGCCGTCGCCGCCACCCGCCGCCCCGCCACGTCGATCTCATAGGAGGCCGCCAGCACATCCTCGCCCGCCTCGCAGGGCACATAGCCCATCGCCACGGCGCCGCCGAGGTGATGGCCATAATTGCCCGAGGTCACCGTGCCGACGATGCGCCCGTCCTTCAGGATCGGTTCGTTGTGATAGACCATCACCGCCGGATCGCTCAGCAGGAACTGCACCATCCGCCGTTTCAGCCCGGCGTCGCGTGTCTTCAGCACCGCGTCGCGACCGATGAACTCGGGTTTCGCGGTCTTCACCGTGAATCCCAGCCCCGCCTCCAGCACATGATCCTCGTCCGTGATGTCATGGCCCCAGTGGCGATAGGCCTTTTCGATCCGGCAGCTGTCCAGCGTATGGATGCCGCACAGCTTCAGCCCCAGATCGGCGCCCGCCTCCTCCAGCGTTTCGAACACATGCGCGGTCTGGTCGGAACTGGCGTAAATCTCCCAGCCCAATTCACCGACATAGGTGACGCGGTGGGCGCGGGCCAGCCCCATGCCGATCTCGATCTCCCTGGCCATGCCAAAGGGATGCGCGGCGTTGCTGAAATCATCGGGCGACACCCGCTGCATCAACTCGCGCGCCTTTGGCCCCATCACGCACAGCACCGACTCCGCGGCCGTCACATCGGTGATGACGGCAAAGGCCTCACCGACATGGGACCGCAGCCACGCCAGATTGCGCTGCAAGGTGGCGCCCGGCACGACCAGCAGATAGGCGGTTTCGCTGAGCCGCGTCACCGTCAGGTCAGCCTCGATCCCGCCGCGGTTGTTCAGGAGCATCGTATAGACGATCCGCCCCGCCGCCACGTCCATCTCGGCCGAACACAGCCGGTTCAGGACCGCGCAGGCATCACGCCCCTCGACCCGGATCTTGCCAAACGAGGTCATGTCGAACAGGCCGACGCCGTTTCGCACCGCCAGATGTTCGGCCTTCTGGTTGTCAAACCAGTTCTGCGGACCCCAGGAATAGCGGTATTCCCGCTCCTGCCCCGGACCCGCGAACCAGTTGGCGCGCTCCCAGCCCGCCACCTCGCCAAACACCGCGCCGCGCGCCTTCAGATGCTCATGCAGCGGTGACCGCCGCACCCCGCGCGAGGTTTCGACCTGCCGATAGGGGTAATGATCGGCATAGAGCAGCCCCAGCGTTTCCGTCACCCGCTCCTTCAGATAGCGGCGGTTCTTCTGGAACGGCTGGGCGCGGCGGATATCGACCTCCCAAAGGTCGAACGGCGCCTCGCCTTCGGTCATCCAATGCGCCAGCGCCATGCCCGCGCCGCCCGAGGACACGATCCCCACCGAATTATACCCCGCCGCGATCCAGTAATTGCCCAGTTCCGGCGCCGGGCCCAGATAATAGCGGTCATCGGGCGTGAAACTCTCTGGCCCGTTGAAGAAGGTATGCACCCCCGCCGTCTGGAACAGCGGCATGCGGTTCATCGCCATCGACAGGATCGGCTCGAAATGGTCGAAATCCTCGGGCAGACTGTCAAAGCAGAAATCCTCCGAGATGCCCTGCATCCCCCAGGGTTTCGCCTTGGGCTCGAAGGCCCCCAGCATCATCTTGCCCGCGTCTTCCTTGTAATAGGCGCATTCGTCGGGCACCCGCAGCACCGGCAGGCGGCCCAGCCCCTCGATCGGTTCGGTGACCAGATAGAAATGTTCCGCCGCGTGCAGGGGCAGCGTGACGCCCGAAGCAGCGGCCAGATCGCGCGCCCACATGCCGCCGCAGTTCACCACATGGTCGCAGGCGATCACGCCGCGCTGGCCCTGCGCCTCGTATTCCACGCCCGTCACCTTGGCGCCGTCGTCGATCACCCGCAGCACCTTGACGCCCTCATGGATCGCAGCCCCCCGCATCCGCGCGCCCTTGGCCAAGGCCATCGCGATGTTGGCGGGGTCGCACTGACCATCCAGCGGCAGATGCACCGCGCCGACCACGTCGCCGACGGTCAGATGCGGATACATCGCCTTGACCTCGGCGGGCGAAATCTCGGTCACATCGACGTTGAAGGCACGCGCCAGCGCGGCCGAGCGATAAAGTTCCTCCTTGCGCGCCTCGGTCAAGGCAACGCTGATCGACCCGGTCTGCCGCATGCCAGTGGCGATGCCGGTCTCGGCTTCGAGCCGGACGTAAAGGTCGGCAGAATACTTCGCCAGCCGCGTCATGTTCTGGCTGCCGCGAAGCTGCCCGATCAACCCGGCGGCATGCCAGGTGGTGCCGCAGGTCAACTGCTTGCGTTCGAGCAGCACGATGTCGGTCCAGCCCGCCTTGGCCAGATGATAGGCCATCGAGCAGCCCGAGACTCCGCCGCCGATGATGACGACGCGTGCATGTTTGGGCAGGGTCATGGGGATCCTCAGACGATGGGATGGCCGACCGCGCGCAGGCGGCAGGCGAGTTCGGCAATGTGGTGGGGGCCGGTTTCGCAACACCCGCCGACGATGCTGGCCCCGGCCTGCACCCAGCCCAGCGCAAAATCGGCATAGCGTTCGGGGGTCAGTTCCGGGCGGGCGGACAGCGCGTCCACCGTGGCGTTGTCCTTCAGGAAATCCGAGGTGATCCGCTGAAACCCATTGGCATAGGCGCCGAAGGGTTTGCCGAACCCGGCGAAGATCGGCATCACCTGATCCATCGCCTCGGGCGCCGAGCAATTGGCGAGGATGGCGTCCACCTGCGCGACCAGCGGCGCAAGGTCCGCGACCGCTTCGCCGGACCGCAGCAGCGTGCCGTCGCGGTCCTCGATGGTGACCGACAGCCACAGCGGCGTGCCGGGCGCCGCCTGCCGCGCGCCTTCGATCAGCGCGCGCGCATGGGCGATCGAGGCGACGGTTTCACCGATCAAGAGATCGACATGCGGCGCGAGGATCGCCGCGACCTCGGCGTATTTGGCGACCGCCTCGGCATGCGGCGGCAGGGTTTCGGGCCGATAACTGGCCACCAGCGGCCCCAGCGACCCGGCAATACGGCCCGAACCATGGGCGGCGCGGGCGGCTGCGGCCTCGGTCAGCGCGGCGGCGTGCAGGTCATGGAACCGATGGTCCATGGCGAACTTTATGAGGCGGTCGTGGTGGATGGCATAGGTGTTGGTGGTGGCGATTGTCGCCCCGGCGGCAAAATAATCCGCGTGGATCGCCTGCACCATGCCGGGATGGTCGATCATCACCCGGGTCGCCCAGAGCGGCGTCGGCTCATCGCCGGACCGGCGGATCAGTTCCTGCCCCATGCCGCCGTCGAGCAGGGTGACCGGGCAGAGCGAGGGGCTGCTCGCCCCTCGCGCTCCCTCGCCAAAGGGGGCCTTCAGCCCCCTCTGGACACCCCCGAGGAGTGTTGAGGCACAAAGATGCGGGATCATGCGCGCAACCTCAGGTTTTGCGGATCCCAGAGCGGCCCGTCGCCGGTGACGCGGGCGGGATGGCGCTGGCCGAAGATCTCGATCTCGAGCGCGGTGCCGGGGGCGGTGTGGTCGGTCTTGAGCATGGCCAGCACCACGCAGGTGCCGGTGCGATAGCCCCAGGCCGCCGAGGTCACCTCGCCGACGATCTGCTCGCCCGCCCAGATGTTCGACATGTAGGGCGGGTCGAAATCGGCGGCCTCGACGGTCAGCACGGTAAAGCGCTTGGCCGGGGCCTGCTGGCGCTCGACCTCCAGCGCGGCCTTGCCGGGAAAGTCGTGCGCCCAGTCGATGAAGCGGCCCAGCCCGCCCTGCAACAGGCTGTAATCGGTGGACAGATCGCCCTTCCAGGCGCGGTAGGCTTTTTCGATGCGCAGGGAATTCAGCGCCTTCATGCCAAAGGGCACCGCCCCGGCGCCGGTCACCGCATCCCAGATCGCGGGCGCGTCGGCAGGGTCGCAATGCACCTCCCAGCCGAGTTCGCCGGCGAACGACACCCGGATCAGCGCCACATCCCGCCCGGCGACCCGGGCCTGAACCTGCACCGACAGCCAGGGCAAAGTCAGGTCGCCCTCGGTCAGCGGCGCCAGAACCTCGCGCGCCTTGGGCCCGGTGACGATGAAGCAATGGATGCGGTCGGTCCAATCCTCCAGGGTCACGCCATCGGGCAGCCCCTTGCGCAGCAGGTCTGCGTCATGGCTTTGCGCGACAGCGGCGGTGATGACGCCGATATCCTCGTCGGAATAGGGCAGCACCGTCATCTCGGTGACGATCCGCCCGCGCGCATCGGCGAAATACAGCAGCCCGGTGCGCCCCGGCGCCGGGATGCGCGAGGCGGTCAGCGAGGCCAGATGCGCCCGCGCCCCCGGCCCGACCAGCCGCAAGCGGGTGAAGCCCGGCAGATCGAGGATACCGCAGGTATCGCGCACCGCCTCGGCCTCGGCCCGGATGCGCGCCGACCAGGGACCGTCGCGGCGGAAGGTCTGCGTCGCCTGCCATGAGGTGTCATCACCGGGCCGCGCATACCATTCCGCCCGCTCCCAGCCGTTATAGGGCGCCATCTGGCCACCCGCCGCCGTGATCCGGTCATGCACCGGCGACAGCCGCCGGTCGGGCGCGGCAGGCCAGCGGGCCATCGGGAAGTGGATGGCGTATTCGTGGCCGTAGACTTCCTTGCCCTTGGCCACGAGGTACTCGTGATCCTCCCAGCCGGTAAAGCGGCGCGGATCGCAGGACCACATGTCCCATTCGGTGCCGCCCTGGGTCACCCATTCGGCCAGCACCTTGCCCGCGCCGCCCGCCTGACAGATGCCAAAGGTGAACACGCAGGCCTCAAAGGCATTGGGCACCCCCGGCATCGGCCCGATCAGCGGGTTGCCGTCCGGCGTATAGGGGATCGGGCCGTTGATGACCTTTTGCAGCTTGGCCTGCTCCAGCAGCGGCACCCGCGCCATGGCGTCGGCGATATGCCACTCCAGCCGCTCCAGATCGTCGGGGAAAAGCTGAAAGCTGAAATCCCCCGGCATCGGGTCATCCGGCGTCGCCCAATGCGCGCGGCAGGGGTTTTCATAGGGGCCCAGGTTGAACCCCATCTTTTCCTGCCGCAGGTAATAGGAACTGTCGACGTCGCGCAGCAGGGGCAGCTTGTGACCAACCTCTTTCGTCCAGGCCTCCAGCTCGGGAATGGCGTCGAACAGCAGATACTGGTGGCTCATCACCATCATCGGCACCCGGCGGCCGAACATCGCGCCAACCTCGGCCGCGCGGTAGCCAGCGGCGTTCACCACAATGTCGCAGCGCACCTCGCCCTTGGGCGTCGACAGCACCCACTCGCCGCCCTCGCGCCGCGCGCCGGTCACCGGGCGGAACCGCTCGATGCGCGCCCCCAGCTTGCGCGCCCCGGCGGCCAGCGCCTGCGTCAACTGCGCCGGGTCGATGTCGCCGTCATAGGGGTCATAGAGCGCGCCCTTCAACTCATGCGTTTCAAGGAACGGATAGCGCGAGCGGATCTCGTCCGCGCCCAGCAGGTCCAGATCCATGCCCTGCGACCGGCCCATGCCCACCACCTTGGCGAACTCGCGCATCCGCTCGTCACTATGCCCCAGCCGGACCGAGCCGGTGACATGGTAATTCATCGGATAGTCCACCGCCGCGCCCAAGCCCCGGTAAAGACTGGCCGAATAGCGCTGCATGTTCATGATCGACCACGAGGAACTGAAGGTCGGCACGTTCCCCGCCGCATGCCAGGTGGACCCGGCGGTCAGCTCGTTGCTCTCCAGCAGAAGGCAATCGCGCCACCCCGCCAGTGCCAGATGATAGAGCGCCGACACCCCGACTGCCCCACCCCCGATGATGACCACCCGCGCCGTTTCGACCATGACCAACCCCTTCGCTGGCCCGCAGTATCACCCGCCGCCGAGCGACTGGCAATTCGCGATCGACCGGCGAATTGATCGGGAATTCCGATCAAGGCCGCATCTTTGTGCCTCAACTATCCTCAGGGGCGTGAGGCCGCAGGCCGAGGGGGGCGCGAGCGCCCCCCTGCGCGGGCGTCCGCCCGCGCCCGGGTCGCCCGAGGCACGCGCGTCAGCGCGGGACTGAGGGCGAAACCCCCGCCCCGCCGCCTCAGCGGCGGAACCGCTGCCACAGCCAGATCAGCGCCATCGACCCCATCACCGCCAGCACGAAGGTGATGACCCAACCGCCCATCGTCAACACCAGCCGCAGTCCAAAGCCGCCGACCAGCGCGCCCAGCACGCCCAGCCCCATCGCGGTCGGCAAATCGGCGTTGACCCGCATCAGCCGCGTCGCCAGCAGGCCCGCCGCCGCACCGATCACCACCAGCAACACCAGCCCCGGCATCATGCGGCGCCCCCTGCCGTCTCGGCGGCGATCTGCGCGGCCGACCGCCGCCCGCGCTCGGTCGCCGATTTCAGCTGCCCGCAGGCCGCCATGATGTCCTCGCCGCGCGGCGTGCGGATCGGCGAGGCATAGCCAGCCTTGAACACGATGTCGGCAAAGGCCTCGATGCGCTCCCAATCGCTGCGCTGATACGGCGCGCCGGGCCATTCGTTGAACGGGATCAGGTTGATCTTGGCCGGAATCCCGGCGATCAGCCGCACCAGCCGCTTGGCATCGGCGTCCGAGTCATTCACGTCCTTCAGCATCACATACTCGAAGGTGATGCGCTCGCTGTTCGACAGCCGCGGATAGTCGCGCAGCGTCGTCAGCAAGGTCTCGATGTTCCAGCGCTTGTTGATCGGCACCAGCCGGTCGCGCACCGCGTCGGTGGTGGCATGGAACGAAATCGCCAGCAGGCAGCCGATTTCCTCGGCGGTGCGGGCGATTTCCGGCACCACGCCACTGGTCGACAGCGTGATGCGACGGCGCGACAGCGCGATCCCCTCGCCGTCCATGACGATCTGCATCGCGTCGCGCACATTGTCAAAGTTGTAAAGCGGCTCGCCCATGCCCATCAGCACGACGTTGGAGATCAGCCGCTCCTCGCGCTTGGGCTCGCCCGGCACCGGCCATTCGCCCAGATCGTCGCGCGCCACCATGACCTGCCCGACAATCTCGGCCGCCGTCAGGTTGCGCACCAGCTTCTGCGTGCCGGTGTGACAGAAACTGCACGTCAAGGTGCAGCCCACCTGACTGGAGATGCACAGCGTCCCGCGCCCCTCCTCGGGGATATAGACGGTTTCCACCTCATGCCCGCCGTCGATGCGCAGCAGATACTTGCGTGTCCCGTCCCCCGAGACCTGCCGCGTGACGATCTGCGGCAGGCGAATGGCGAAATTCTCGGCCAGCAGGGTGCGAAACCCCTTGGCCAGATTGGTCATCTGCGCAAAATCGCGCACGCCCCAGTGATACAGCCACTGCCAGACCTGCCCTTCGCGCATCTTGGCCTGCGCCTCGGGGGTTCCCGCCGCCACCAGCGCCGCGCGCAACTGCGGGCGGGTCAGGCCGATCAGGTTGGGCAACAGCCCCTCGGGCGCCTTGCGTGGAATCGTCAGGACATCGGGGGTGATGGGGGCACTCATGCGCGTCTCCTCAAGGTCAGCGCAGCATATAGGAAAAAGCCGCCCGGCTGAACAGCCCGGCGGCCCCGATTTCCGGCGAACGGCTTATTGTGCGCAGCGGCGCTGGGCTTCTTCGGTCGCGGCAGTGATGCCGAACAGGTTGAAGGTATCCTGCGTGCGCGTCCCGCGGGCCGAGCGCGCGACCGCGACCGCGTTCTGCCCGCGGCGCATCGCAGCCAGGATACGCGCGTCATCCTCCGGCGATCCGGCCCAGGCCCATTCGCCATCGACGATCAACGCAAAGGTGTCGGTGCCGATGGTCACATCCACCGTCGAGTTCGGCGCAAAGGGATAGCCGCCGGTGAACGAGATTTCCGGCCCGCCCGCCTGCCCCTGCCGATAGGTGGCAAACAGCAGGATATCGCCGCGGCGCACCTGCACCGCGCGACCGTCGCGGGTGTTGACGGTTTCGGACGGCGCCGACACCGCCCAGCACTCGCGCGGGGTGCCATCGACAAAGACGCTCCACGCGGTTTCGACCGCAACGCGGTTGGTCGATTCCTGCGCAAGGGCGCCCTGCGCGGACATCAGACCCGCGATCAGCGCCGCAGCGACAAACCTGAACGATGTTGCCATGTGCTCATAGCCTCCAGCGTGTTTCACAGCCCCCCGGCGCCCGGATTTCTTGCACAAGGCTTTCGTCTGGCGCAACAGGGGTTTGACCGTTAATCTGCCTCATACCCCGAATGACGGGGGGCAGAAACCCCTGTTGGCGGAAAATTGCGCAACTGTGAAGGAGGTTCACCGTGAGTGACGTGGGAGCAGGCGCTGTGCCGCTCATCGAGGTCTGGCGGGGCGACCTGCTGGAAAGCCTGCACCGCGGCCATGCGGTGATCTGCAACGCCTCGGGCGTGGTCGAAAGCTGGGGCGATCCGGCGGCAGTGATCTACCCGCGCTCGTCGTGCAAGATGCTGCAGGCGCTGCCGCTTTTGGAAAGCGGCGCCGGTGCCGGGCTGGACGACCGCCGCCTCGCGCTGTCTTGCGCCTCGCATCAGGGCTCGGCCCTGCATGTGGCAGCGGTGCGCGACTGGATCGAGGGCATGGGCCTGTCCGAACGCGACCTGCGCTGCGGCAGCCACGAACCCGGCGACATCGCCGAACGCAACCGGCTGATCTGCACCGGCGACGCGTTCTGCCAGTTGCACAACAACTGCTCGGGCAAACACGCCGGCTTCCTGATGCTGAACAAACACCTCGGCGGCGGGTCCGAATATGTCGAAGTCGACCACCCGGTGCAAAAGGCCGCCCGCGCCGCCTTTGAAGAGGTCACCGGCGAGGACAGCCCCGGTTATGGCATCGACGGCTGCTCGGCCCCCAATTTCGCCACCTCGGTCGGCGGGCTGGCCCGGGCAATGGCCGCCTTTGCCACCGCGCAAGAGACCGGCGCCCGCGGCACGGCGATGGTCAGACTGCGCAGCGCCATGGCCCGCCACCCCGAGATGGTCGCCGGCGAAACCCGCGCCTGCACCGAACTGATGCGGGCGATGGACGGCGTGGCGATCAAGACCGGCGCCGAAGCGGTGTTCGTGGCCATGCTGCCCGCCCAAGGCCTCGGCGTCGCACTGAAGATCGCCGACGGCGGCACGCGGGCCGCCGAGGCCGCGATCGTGGCGATCCTGTCCCGGCTGGGCGCACTGGACCCGGCGCATCCGGCGGCGCTGAAACGGCTGGGCGCACCGCAAAAGAACTGGCGGGGCTTTGTCACCGGCGAACTGCGCCTTGCCGACGGGTTCTGCTGACAGAGGCGGCGCCCACACCCGCCCAAAGGGGCCCACGGGCCCCTTTGGAAACCCCGTGGATATTTGAGGAGCAAAGATGGGAAATCCCGCCCCCCCCTCTTTGCTCTTCAACTATCCTCAGGGGGGTGAGGCCGCAGGCCGAGGGGGGCGCGAGCGTCCCCCTGACCCGGCCGACTGCAGCGCAACGGGAAAGGTGAGGCGATGGAGTTCGATTATGTCATTGCCGGGGGCGGATCTGCCGGCTGCGTGCTGGCCGCCCGGCTCAGCGAGGACCCGGCCGTCACGGTGTGCCTGCTCGAGGCCGGCGGCGACGGGCGGGATTTCCTGATCCGGGCTCCGGCGATGGTGGCGGCGATGGTTTCGGGCCGCCCCCGCATCAACAACTGGGCGTTTCGCACCACGCCGCAGCCCGGTCTGGCCGGGCGGCGCGGGTTTCAGCCGCGGGGCAAGGCGCTGGGCGGCTCGTCGGCGATCAACGCCATGCTCTATGTGCGCGGCCAGCCCGCTGATTACGACGGCTGGGCCGATCAGGGCGCCGAGGGGTGGGATTGGGGCGCCGTCCTGCCCTATTTCCTCAAGGCCGAGAACAACCAGCGTGGCGCCTCGGGCCTGCATGCCGCGGGCGGCCCTCTGCAGGTGGCCAACCAGTCGGCGCCGCAGCCGATCAGCCATGCCTTTGTCGAGGCCTGCGCCGAGGCGCAGATCCCGCCGAATAGTGATTTCAACGGCTCGCGGCAGGCCGGGGCCGGTCTTTATCAGGTCACCCAGTTCCACGACGGCCCGCGCCGGGGCGAGCGCTGTTCGGCGGCGGCGGCCTATCTGCATCCCGTCATGGGGCGGCCCAATCTGACGGTGCTGACCCGCTGCCTTGTCGAAAAGCTGCAAATCACCGACGGCCGTGCCACGGGCGTCATCCTGCGCCGGGGTCGCCAGAGTCAGGTGATCGGCGCGCGGCGCGAGGTGATCCTCAGCGCCGGGGCCTTTGGCTCGCCGCAGATCCTGATGCTGTCGGGCATCGGCCCGGCACAGGAGTTGGCGGCGCAGGGCATCGCCGTGCAGCACGATCTGCCCGGCGTCGGGCAGAACCTGCAGGATCATCTGGATTACATCGTCAGCTACACCTCGCCGCGCAAGGACGTGGTCGGGCTGAACCCCGGCGGCCTGCTGCGGCTGCTGCGCGCCGGTCTGGACTGGCGCAAGACCGGCAAGGGCCTGTTCGCCTCGCCGATGGCCGAGGGCGGCGCTTTCCTCAGTTCGACGCCGGGCGAGGACCGCCCCGACCTGCAGGTCCACTTCGTCATTGGCATCGTCGATGACCACATGCGCCGCCTGCATTGGTCGAACGGCTTTTCCTGCCATGTCTGTGTGCTCAGGCCCTACTCGCGCGGCTCGGTCGGGCTGGCCTCGGCCCATCCCGGCGCGCCGCCGCGCATCGACCCCGGCTTTCTGTCCGATCCGCGCGACCTTGTCACGCTCAAGCGCGGGGCGCGGATCATGGAGCAGGTGCTGGCCGCCGAGCCGCTCGCGCCCTGGCGGGGTCGCAATCTCTATCCGCAGGATGGCAGTGACGCGGCGCTCGAGGCCGATATCCGCGCCCGCGCCGATACGATCTATCACCCGGTCGGCACCTGCCGGATGGGGCAGGACCGGCTGGCGGTCACCGACCCGCAGCTCAGGGTGCACGGCATTGCCGGGCTTCGGGTGGTCGATGCCAGCGTGATGCCCAGCCTGATCAGCGGCAATACCAACGCGCCGACGATCATGATCGCCGAACGCGCCGCCGACCTGATCCGCGGCATCACCACGCCGACGCCCTGACCCTCTCGCCTTTCCCCACGGCCACCGGCCTTGGCCCCGGGCCTTCTTGAGGCCCGGCGGCGCGGCGAGCGGCCCCCGGACACGGGGGCCCGAGCCGCGACGGCCTAGCTGTCCAGCAGCCGCAGCGCTTCCTTGCGGGCAAAGGACTTCAGCCCGGCGCCATGCTCGGCCATCCAGCTCCGCGTCAGCTCAGGGTCATGGCGCGACAGGTCGCGCAGCCACCAGCCGACCGCCTTTTGCATGAACCAGTCGCGGTCGCCCACAAAGCCCGCCGCCCAGCCCAGCACCCGCAGCCGCACCGCCTGCTCTTCGGGTTTGGGGTTGGGCAGCCGCGCCCAGGGCAGCGTCATCACCAGCGCCGCGCGGCGGGTCCAGAGGTTGGGATGCGTCACCCAGCCCTCGACCTGATCCAGCCGCGCGGGGTCGGCCATCAGCCGCCGACCGCCCGCTGCCGCGGCATGGTCGGCCACCGCCCAGCCCTCGAACCCCTCGGCCCATGCGGCGATCAAGGCCCAGACCGCGGCATCGTCGGGCTTGATGCGGGCCTGGGTCAGCAGCTTCGCCGCCGCCACCATCGCCTCGTGAATGCCCGACTGCCACAGCCCTGCGGCCAGCGCGACCCGGCCTGCCACATCCGCCCCGGCCCGCCACTCGGCCACCAGCGCCTCGACCTGCGGCACGGCGATCCCCAGATAGGGCCGGTCGACCTTGTGATAGGCGCGCATTTCATCGGCGCGCTGGGCATCGGCCAGCGAATACAGCGCCGCCAAGGCGGCATCCGGGGTCACACTCGCGGTCATCGGCACTTGCTCCTTGCAGGTCGGGCGGCGGCCTTGCCGCGCCCCCTGCCCTATTCCACCGTCACCGATTTCGCCAGATTGCGCGGCTGGTCCACATCGGTGCCCCGCGCCAGCGCGGTGTGATAGGCCAGCAGCTGCGCCGGCACCGCATAGACGATCGGCGCCAGCAGGTCCGGCACACTCGGCATCACCAGACAGCCCGCCATCTCGCCGGCTTCCTCGATCCCCGCGCGGTCCGAGATCAGCACCACCTGCCCCTGCCGCGCCTTGACCTCGTGCATGTTCGACACGGTCTTGTCGTAAAGCGCATCGCGCGGCGCCAGCACGATCACCGGCATCACCTTGTCGATCAGCGCGATCGGCCCGTGTTTCAGCTCGCCCGAGGCATAGCCCTCGGCGTGGATATAGCTGAGTTCCTTCAGCTTCAGCGCCGCCTCCAGCGCCAGCGGATACATCGTACCCCGCCCGAGGAACAGCACATCGCGCGACCCGGCCAGACGGCGGGCCAGCGCCTCGACCTCGGGCTCGCGGTCGATGGCCTGCGCGACCAGACCGGGCAACAGGCGCAGTTCGGCCAGCTTTTGCGCCATTTGCGCCGGGCTCAGCCGCCCGCGGTCCTTGGCCGCCTTCAGCGCCAGCAGCAGCAGCACCAGCAGTTGCGCGGTGAACCCCTTGGTCGAGGCCACCGAGATCTCCGGCCCGGCGAGGATCGGCAAGGCCACATCCGTCTCGCGCGCGATGGACGAGGTCGGCACATTGACCACGCCCACGGTGCGCCCGCACTGGCCCTGCACATGGCGCAGCGCCGCCAGCGTGTCGGCGGTCTCGCCCGACTGGCTGACGAAGATGCACACGCCCTTGGCGCTGACGACCGGCTGGCGATAGCGGTATTCCGAGGCAATATCGGTCTCCACCGGGATGCCCGCCAGTTGCTCGAACCAGTATTTCGCCACCTGCGTCGCATAATGCCCGGTGCCGCAGGCCACCATCGTCACGCGGTCGCAGTCGGTGAAATCCACCGTCTCGGGCAGCGCCAGTTGCGTGCCGTCGATCGACAGGTGAAAGTTCAGCACCCCGCCCAGAACCGACGGCTGCTCGGCGATTTCCTTGGCCATGAAGTGCTTGTGGCCGCCCTTGTCCACCCGCGCCTGATCCAGCCGGATCAGCGTGACGGGCCGGTTGACCCGGTTGCCCGCGCGGTCATGGAACGTGGCGCCCTGCCGGGTCAGCACCACCCAGTCGCCCTCTTCCAGATAGGTCACGCGGTCGGTCATCGGCGCCAGCGCGATGGCGTCCGACCCCAGATACATCTCGCCCGTGCCATGCCCGACGGCCAGGGGCGAGCCCTTGCGCGCGCCGATCATCAGGTCTTCCTCGCCGTCGAACAGGAAGGCCAGCGCAAAGGCCCCCTCCAGCCGGTCCAGCGTGGCGCCCACGGCCTCGACCGGGTCCATGCCGCCATCCATGAAACGGCGGGTCAGGATGGCAATGGTTTCGGTGTCGGTGTCGCTCTCGTGCATCAGCCCGGCCTCGGCCAGTTCCTCGCGCAGCGCGCGGAAGTTCTCGATGATGCCGTTGTGCACCACCGCCACCGGGCCCGAGCGATGCGGATGCGCGTTGCGCACCACCGGTTCGCCATGCGTGGCCCAGCGCGTGTGGCCGATCCCCGCCTTGCCGGGCAAGGGGTCATGCACCAGCAGGTCGCTCAGGTTGATCAGCTTGCCCACGGCGCGGCGGCGGTCCAGCCGCCCGCTGTTGACCGTGGCAATCCCGGCCGAATCATAGCCGCGATATTCCAACCGCTTGAGCGATTCCAGAATGAGCGGCGCAACCTCGTGGTTGCCCAGTACACCGACAATGCCGCACATGCTCAGGCCTCTTTCTTGGTGGTTTTCAGCGCCCGCAGCCGCGCCATCAGTCGCAGCGCCAGCCCCGGCCGGGTTTCTTGCGCCGGACGCGACAGCGCCAGCGCGCCGTCCGGCACATCCTCGGTAATCACCGATCCCGAGCCGGTCATCGCATCATCCCCCACCCGCACCGGCGCCACCAGCATGGTGTCCGAGCCGATGAAGGCCCGCTTGCCGATCACCGTGCGGTGCTTGAACACGCCGTCATAATTGCAGGTGATGGTGCCCGCGCCGATGTTGGTCTTCTCGCCGATATCCGCATCGCCGATATAGGACAGATGGTTGACCTTGGCGCCCTCGTCGAGGATCGCGTTCTTGATCTCGACGAAATTGCCGACATGCACGTCCTCGGCCAGTTCCGCGCCGGGCCGCAGCCGGGCAAAGGGGCCGACCACGGCGCCCCGG
>Ga0209573_1003637_pt1 | contig 16517 bp, 18 predicted proteins | sample TNRBio252014_DNA_FD_185870 | JGI IMG/M metagenome (GOLD analysis project Ga0209573, IMG submission 185870) | Wastewater treatment Type I Accumulibacter community from EBPR Bioreactor in Madison, WI, USA - TNR Reactor_6/25/2014_ DNA (SPAdes)... | ecosystem: Engineered > Bioreactor > EBPR >...
TTCGCGACGCTCGATACCACAGTACGCATGCTTGTGCCTCCGACAAAGCCTCAGATTCTTGTCAGTGACACCGTTGGTTTTGTTCGCGACTTGCCACACAATCTTGTGGCGTCGTTCAAATCGACTCTGGCTGAGGCCGTTTCATCGAGACTTCTTTTACACGTTGTCGATGTTTCACATCCCTCCTGGATGGATCATTTTCACACCACCGAAGATGTCCTCGAGGAGATCGGGGCGGGCGGCGTACCGCGGATCCTCGTGCTCAACAAACTTGACCGTCTCCAGGTTTCCGTGAAGCTGCGCGAGAGTCAGTGCAAACGCCTTCTCAAAGACCGCCCGGAATACCTCTTCACCGTTCCCATGTCCGCTCTGACGGGGGAAGGGGTCGACACGCTCCGCGATGTGATTCTTCGAGAGTGTGGGGCCGAAATCCCCGACTGGGTGGCCCCCCGTATTCCTTTGGAGTAGTCTTCTAAGCTATGGCTGAAGTCTTCGTCCTTTCAGATGGTACTGGAGAAACCGCCGACAAACTCGTGCAAGCGGCCCTTGTCCAGTTTCCGGAACACGATCCCCAGGTGTCGCGCTTTAAATCCCTCAAGTCCGAAGCACAGATCAACTCGATTCTCGAAGAGGCCAAGAGCCAATCCGCAACCGTCGTCTACACGGTGGCTCAACCGGACCTTCGCCTCTGTGTCGAAAGAAAAGCGCTCGAGCTCGGCATTCGTGCGATCGATCTGCTAGGGCCGATCTTAAGTGGTTTTGCCGAGATGCTGGGAGCGACCCCTCAGCTGCGTTCGGGCATTTTGCATGAGGTCAATGAAGAGTACTTCAAACGCATTGAGGCCATCGAGTTCACCGTTAAACACGACGACGGGTCTCATCCCGACAACCTGAGAGAGGCCGACATTGTCCTCGTGGGAGTCTCGCGAACTTCAAAAACTCCTCTCTCGATTTTCCTGTCGCACAAAGGCTGGAAGGTTGCGAACGTGCCTCTTGTGAAGGGCATCGAGCCCCCTCAGACGCTTTTCGAAATTGATCAGGACAAGATCATCGCCTTGTTGATCGACCCCGAAATGCTCTCCAAAATCCGTCGCGAACGCCTGAGTCGTATGGGACGCGATCCGACCGGTCATTATGCAAGCCTCCAGCACATCCGCGACGAGATCGAGTGGGTGCGCCAAATTTATGCCAGGAATCGACGTTGGCCCGTTTATGACGTGACGAATAAAGCCTTGGAAGAAACGGCAGCCGAGATCGAGCGAACGATAGCGGCGCGGCGACGTTCACGTTAAACTGAATCTCATGGGGAACTTTAGCAAGTCATTGGGCGTGGCAATTGGCCTGATCACCTTTTCGGCGCTCGCCCAGGTTTCCGAAGGAAACTCGGCCGTTGAGCAGTATCGCATCCAGTCTCACTACGGACCCGAAGAAGCTCTTTTGTCACCTCTCTTCCCGCGTGACGGGAAGGTCGAAATCAGCGGAGGCGCTGGGCTTGCACCGTTCTCTTCGCTCGTCGACTCCTGGGGTTATCAGGGTTCGCTGATCTACCACATCAATCGCCGTCATGCGGTCGAACCTGTGTATTACGTTTCGAGCTCGAGTGTTCTTTCGAGTTTTGTCAAAGAACAGATCGCTTCCAAGATCGACGCTTCGACGCGCGCCGCGCTTTCGATCGCGGCCCCCAAACAGATGCTCGCAGCTTCCTATTTCTTCAGCCCTTACCACGCGAAGCTCCACCTCAGCGAACGGTCGGTGTCTCATTTTGATGTGTACCTTGGCTTGGGGGCCGGTGCCGTACAAACCGAATCCGTGAACCTCAACGAAGTCGTGGGGGATGCGACCTGGACCCCTGCGGGCCTGGTGACACTCGGCGTGCGGATGCTTTTCCAGCCTCGCTTCGCTCTGAGACTTGAAGCCCGTGATTTTGTGCACCGGACCGACAATTTCGGCAAGCGTAGCACCACTCACAGCTTCCAGCTGGGACTCTCGGCGAGCATGGTTTTTGGATCCTACTCCAGCTTTTGATTTCAGCTCCACAAACGATTATCGTCTCTCGTCATGCTGGACGGACTGCAAAAAAGACTCGCAAGCGCTGTTAAAAAAATCCGCGGCGTCACCCGCCTTTCTGAGGCCGACGTCGACGCGGTTTTGTCCGAAGTGCGCACGGGCTTCCTCGAAGCCGACGTGCATTTCCGCGTCACCAAAGACTTTTTGGCGCGTGTGCGCGAGCGCTGTCTGAGGGGCGAAGTCGTCTCTTCCCTCTCACCCGAACAACATATCGTTAAAATTCTTTCGGAGGAACTCACTCAGATCCTCGGAGGCAGCAATCGCGAGCTTGATCTGGCTGCACAGCCCCCTGTTGTGATCCTTATGGTCGGCCTTCAGGGATCCGGAAAAACCACAAGCTCAGCCAAACTCGCACGTTTTCTGAAATCAAAGGGGCGTCGCCCTGCTCTCGTTAGTGTCGATGTGCAACGGCCGGCTGCAATGGAACAGCTGCGCGCGCTTGGCACCCGAGAGGATGTCCCTGTCCTCGACTCCAGCCCGACTCAAAAGCCCCTCGATATCGCACGCGCCGCAATCAAGGACGTGAACAACAAGAACTGCGACGTCCTGATCGTCGATACCGCAGGACGACTCCAGGTGGACGCCGCGCTGATGCAAGAGCTCAAGGAGCTTCGTGATTTTTTGCGTCCCAAAGAAACCCTACTGGTGATCGACGCCATGATGGGACAGCAGGCCGTTGAAGTCGCCGAAGGTTTCGAGCGAGACATCGGCCTTACGGGCGCCATCCTCAGCAAGCTCGATGGTGACGCACGCGGGGGCGCGGCGCTTTCGCTCGTCGCAGTCACAGGCAAGCCCATCAAGTTCATTGGTACGGGAGAGCGCCCCACAGATTTCGAGGCGTTTCATCCGGATCGCATCGCCTCGCGACTGCTCGACATGGGGGACTTCATGTCTCTCCTCGAAAAAGCCCAAGAGGTGATCTCCGAAGACGACGCGATGAAGGCGGGCGAGAAGCTTCTCAAAGCCGATTTCAGCTTCGAAGATTTTCTCGATCAAATGAAGATGATTTCCAAGATGGGGTCCTTCGGGGGGCTTCTGAAGATGCTTCCCGGAATGGGGGCTCTCAAAGATCAGCTTGAGCAGGTCGACACAGACAAAGAAATGAAACGCGTCGAGGCCATGATTCAATCGATGACTCAACAAGAGCGCCGCAACCCCGATGTTCTCAATGGGGGGCGCAAAGCTCGAATCGCACGCGGAAGCGGGATGGAAGTGTCCGAAGTGAACTCATTCGTGAAGCGCTTTCTGGAAGCTCGAAAAATGATGAAGCAAATGGGCAAAATGGGCGGACTCATGAAAGGGCTCGGGAAAATGGGCTCGGGAGCCGTCCCCGGATCGCCGGCCTCTTCCTCTGCGGGAACGGCTTGGGGACAAAACCCAGGTCTACCCTTTGGACGCCGTGGAGGCGGAAAAGGTTTCGGGCGCAAGTTTTAGTCTCAAATTGCACGAATTTAGGCTTGATTAGCTTCCGGAAGCGAGGCATAAGCTAGCTCCTCGGAGGTCCCTAATGGTCGTTATTCGTCTAGCTCGTGGAGGCAAAAAAGGCGCTCCCATTTACATGTTGATGGTTGCTGATAAGGCGGCCTCCCTCGGTGGTCGTTTCATCGAGAAGATTGGAACTTTCGTTCCTAGCGCTGCAAAAGAAAGCCTTACGCTCAACAAAGAGCGTTTTGATTACTGGGTTTCCAAGGGCGCTCAGCCCACCCAACGCGTCAAGCTCCTCATGCGCACTGTCGCAAAAGGCAAGTCTCCGAAGCAACCCAAGCCCAAAGCGAAGGCGGCTCCCGAGGCGGCTGCAGAGTAAGTCGTTTCCGACGTGTCTGATCCAGATCTTCTGGTCACTATTGGCACCATTGTACGCCCTCACGGCTTTCCCCGTGAGGGCGTTTCTTATTTCAAAGTCAGCTTTGATTTCCCGGGTCACGACACACTCCCCACACAAAAAACGATCTGGATTTCAGAGGGGGCGGGACACCGCGAGATTGCGCTTGCCGAAGCTCCCGCGCCGCTCGGCGGAAAGTGGTCTCAGGCTACGGGCGCGAAGATCGCGCTCTTTGACGCCGACGTTGCAGCTCTGGGGGGCTCTGTCCGCGGACGATCACTTGCACTAAAGCGCAGTTCTTTTGCGAGTCTCTCCGAAGGAGAGGTTTATCTCTGTGACCTTTTCCTAAGCGAGGTGCGCGATGAAACGGGGCTGAGGCAGGGACTCGTTGAAGGAGCGGTGGCGGCCGGGAAGGGGGCATGGAACCTCGTTGCCCGCGCAACTGGAGCGAAGAATTCTTTTGAGTTCCCTCTCAAGTGGGTGGACTGGTCGGCCTCAAAGATAGACGTCGCTCCGAAGGAGCGTTTCCTGGTTGTGCCTGGTGTCGTGGTCTGGATAAATATCGAGGACCTCGAAGGAGAACGTGACGATGACCGCTAAACCCCCATCAAAAAAAATGCCGGTCATTGATGTTTTGAGTCTCTTTCCCGACTCCGTTCGAGCTGTCTTTGATTCGTCGATTCTAAAACGTGCGCAGTCCAAAGACCTTATTGAACTCATGAGCACAGACCTGCGCCGCTTCGCGGACGACAAGCATCGCAGCGTCGATGACACGCCTTTTGGGGGCCAGCAAGGAATGCTCTTCAAGGCCGAAGTCTTGGAAAAAGCTCTCGAGGCACAACTCGCAGCCGTCGGCGGAGACCGCACGAAACTCAAAGTGATCTACCCGCATCCCCGTGGGCTGGAGCTCAGTCAGCCCGTGGTCCAGGCCCTCGCCGATTCTATTGCCAGCGGCGAGACGGAGCGCATGGTGATGATCTGCGGACGCTACGAGGGTATCGACGAACGAATCGTTGACCTTTGGGTCGACCTCGAACTGAGTCTTGGGGATTTTATTCTCACGGGCGGCGAGCTGCCCGCTTTGGTCGTAACAGATGCCATCGTTAGACTCCTCCCGGGCGTGCTCGGCGACTCCCGCTCTGCCGAAAACGAGAGCTTCAGCAATGCTCTTTTGGAACACCCCCAGTACACCAAACCTCGCGAGTTTCGGGGAATCTCGGTGCCTTCGGCGCTTGTCGGGGGCAATCACGCTCAGGCTGAGCAGTGGAAGTTGCGCGAATCTTTGCTTTTGACTGCCGCTTTTCGCCCTGACCTGATTCGGACGCACAACGGACACGGGCTCCCGGCGTGGGCCCGCGATCTTCTGGAACGCCTTCAAAAACGTCTGGATTTACGTGGAGAATGCCCCTTGACCGAAAGCCATCCAAGGAGCTAGAAGCGACACCCTATGAAAGCCGAAAAGCCCGTTAAGAAAACCGCAGTTCGCAAAGTCGCCCAGGCGAAGACCGTCATGGACACCTACGAACTCGTTAAGTCCCAGGTAAACCAAAAAGTCATCCCCATGTTCTCGCCTGGAGACAAGATTGTCGTCCGCGCAAAGATCAAGGAAGGCGACAAAGAGCGCACCCAGGCTTTCGAAGGGATCGTCATCGCTCGCAGCGGCAGCGGCATCCGCGAAACCTTCACCGTTCGTAAAGTTTCTTCGGGCGTGGGTGTTGAGCGCATCTTCCCCATGAACTCCCCTGCCATCGAATCGGTCGAACTCATGGTCGAAGGCTTCGTCCGTCGTTCTAAGCTTTACTACCTGCGCGATCGCGAAGGCCGTTCGGCTCGTATCCAGGACCGCAACCTGAAGCTCTCCGAAGCCAAAGGCGTTGCCAAGTCCAAAGCGTAACGCGCGTGGCTCCGAGATCAGCTTCATCGCTGGCTCCCGAAAACGATCTTCGAATTCTCGAAGATCGTTTTTCTGTTTTTAGGACCGAGGCTTCGCTGGCGCGAGACGCCCATTGGGTCGTCGGACTCGACGAAGTCGGGCGTGGATGTCTCGCCGGCCCCGTCACTGCTGCGGCCTTCGCTTATAAGATCACAAGCGAGCGCATGCTGTGGCAACCCAGCTATCGCGTGACAGACTCTAAAAAACTCTCCTCAGCGCAGCGTCTTCAAGTCCAAGGCTATGTGCTGGCAAATCCCGAGTTCCTTTCGTGCGTGTCCGAAGCTTCGGTCGAAGAAATCGACCAGATCAACATTCTTCAGGCTTCTCTGCTTGCCATGAAACGTGCTTACCAATCCGTGCGTCGCTTGATACCCGAGAGCGCCCACGTTTGGACTCTTGTAGACGGGAATATCGTTCCCAAACTCGAAGGCACAGCGTGTGCGGCGATCATCAAAGGCGACAACACGAGTTTCGCGATTGCGGTGGCCGCGATTCTTGCAAAAGAAAATCGTGATGCGCGCATGAAGGAACTCTCTCTCTCTTTCCCGCACTACAATTGGACAAGCAACGTCGGCTACCCCACGCCCGACCACGCGTCAGCACTCCAGAGAATCGGAGTCAGTCCCTGGCATCGAAAAAGTTTCCGCATGGGAGGACGTCCCCTGCACGAATATTGCGGAGGTCTCGAGTGCGATGCCGAACTCTCGACAGACCCGGGGAACAAACTTTGAGAACACAGTCGCGCTCTATCTCGAGCGTGAACACGGATTTCGTATTGTCGCACGCAAGTATCGTGTCCCCCTAGGCAGCAGCTCGAATCGCAGGCGACCTTGGGTGGAAATTGATTTACTTGCTGAAGAACGCGGCACCTCGCGCCTCTGGCTCATCGAAGCCAAGAATCATTGCGATGCGGCATCCTCAACCCTGCCCCTCGTCTCAAGATCGCAACTGGCTCGCCTCATGCGGGCCTTGCAATCACTAAGGCGCGAACACCCCGGGCGCCAAGTTTTCTGGGCACTTGCTTGGAGAAATCCCAGCGGAGGCGTCGAATTTCGTCCCAATCCCTGTTACTTTTAAAAGGGATGAAGCCTCTACGAGCGCGCTTGACCTCACGGCTCTTAAGTCTGATCGCCGTCATTCTTCTTTTGATGCCGACGACCGGTCTCCGGGCTCAGCAGACGGAATCCAACAGTGGAGCGCTCCAGGCGTTTATGCTGACGGCCACTTACGGCGTCATCGCAGGCTCGCTGACGGGTCTCGCGTCGCTGGCTTTCTATGAAACCCCAAGCAATCACAGTCGAAACATCGCCATGGGCGCCAGCCTCGGGCTGTATGTCGGTATCCTGCTGGGCGCCTATGTGGTCTACATGCCTGCACTTAAAGCCGCGCCCGCCGACGAAGAGTCGGAGACCCTGGACGAGGATCCCATCAACCTCAGCTTCGAGGGCCGCTCCCTTCAGCCGCAGCCCCTGCGGACCACTCCATGGCTCAATTGGGACCCCAAGCGCGGCACTCAGGTCGGACTCGTTTATAATTTCTAATCAATTTCAGTGACTTGTATAATTCTTAATAAATGTATCATTCACATTAACCGCGTCGGGATTTTGGCGGGTCTAATAAGCGGAACCCGAGGCGTGTGTGATGATCAAGCAGAGAGTGTGGACTAAGGGTTTTCATGGACGAGCAAGATTTGATCGCGAGAGTGAAGTCTGGGGATGGCCCCGCTTTCGAGATCCTTGTTCGCCTTCATTATCGGGGGGCCTATAACTTGGCTCTAAGATTTATGAAGGACCATGGAGGCGCCGACGATGTCGTACAAGACAGTTTCGTGAAAGCTTTCAATGCGATTGAAAGTTTCAGAGGAGATTCCTCCTTCAAGAGCTGGCTTTTTCGAATCGTATCGAACACCGCAAAAAATGCTCTCCGCTCCCGTCATGAACGCTCGCGGGCCGATCTTGATGAAGAAGACCTTGGCAGTGTCAAAGGTGACTTCACGGGTATCGAGCGAGCCCAAACCTCCGAGATTCTTCGCCTTGCGATCAATCAACTTCCGGAAAGGCAGCGCTTGTCACTCGAACTCAGGATCTTTGAAGACATGAGTTTCAAAGAGGTGGCCGAAGTGATGGAGTGCCCTTTTGACACGGCGAAAGCTAACTTTCGGCACGCTGTGCTTAACCTAAGGAAGATATTGCAAGCGTCTCAAGGTGGTAAGGCTTTGGAAGAAATGAAACAAGCCTTCGAGAGCCTGCAGGAGGATTACGATCATGACCGCGGATAACGATGATTACAAAAATATCTTGGCGCAAGCGGATCTCGACCAAGAATCGGGCGACTTGAACTCGCTCCTGAAAGAACTGGCGACCTCGCCGCACCGCTACGGTCGAGTGGAGCCTCCTGCGGGGTACGAAAACCATCTCATTGCAGCGCTCAGGTCGCGCTTGCCTCTCGAAGTAAAACAGATAGAAAACGCATCCTCAAAAGAATCCAAAAAAGGATTCTTTGTATCGGGACGAATCGCTTGGAGCTTCTCGGGCGCTATGGCTATCTTCGTTGCCTTGCTCGCCTTTGAGAGCGTTCGCAACGTGGAGGCGCCTGCATCCACGGACTTCTTGATGCAGACAGCACAGAAAGGCAACTCCGAAGCCGTCGAGCGTTGGGTCGCCTCCGTCGCCGACATTGGCGTCCAGATGCAAGACACCAACCAAGGCGCTCTTGTGGAAGAGCTCTCCAAGGCGGATCCGGGTGTTGTCAGCAAGGCGCTAGATGCTGTGGAGAAAAGTCTGGGTATGAACAGTGAGATTTGAAACGCTGGAGATTCGCTCAAGGAATGATATAAAGGACCTACCATGACGCGGTCTCCATGCCCTCAAGCGCAGCCCCATCGCTTCGCCTCTGCAAAAGCCCTCGTATGGGGCTTTTGCTTTTTGTCTTCGTTTGCGGCCCCGCTCGTTCACGCGGACGACATGTCGCCACGAGAGATCAAAGATCGTCTCAATAAGATCTTCTACTGGCATCTTTCCGATGAGTTGAAGCTCTCCCCTAAACAAGAGAGCGAAGTGATTTCGACACTCGAAAGCTTACAGAAAAAGCGCGAAGAGGCCCTCAAAATGCGTGAAAGCGCACTCGCCGAACTTCGTAAACTCTCGAAAGACGCAGGACTCGAGAAGACGCGACCCCATCTTCAGAAATATCTGCTCTCTCTTGAGACGCTTGCGGGGCTTGATCGTGAGGAATTTAATTCGCTCAAACTCGCCTTGGGTGAGGAGCTTCTTGGCCGCTTTTATATCATCCGCGATGACGTCACGACTCGCGTGCGCAAAGCCCTGCGCAAATAGGCGTCTCCGAAGGTCTGCAGAAGGCCCTTAAGCCTCGCCCACGCAACGAATTTTCGTACATGAAACATCCGTAGACAGCGCAGCTGCGAAGGCTTAGACGTCGAAGACGAGGAGCATATTCACAAATGACCCCGCAGGACCGCGAGAGCATCAGCCGCATCCAAGCCCTCAAAGAGAAGTGGGGTTCCGAGCTGATGATCCTCGGACATCACTACCAGCGCCACGGCATTATCGAGATTGCTGACAAAATCGGAGACTCCTTTGGTCTCGCAAAAGCGGCTGCCGAAAGCCCCCACGTCAAACACATCGTTTTCTGTGGCGTGCGCTTCATGGCCGAAAGCGCTGCGATCCTCTGTCGAGATGACCAACGGGTGCTTCATCCCGAACCCGAAGCGGGCTGTCCCATGGCTGACATGGCCCCCATGGATTCTGTGCAATTTGCTTGGGACGATCTCAACGCACGTCCTGATCGCGAAGGCAGTCGCATCATCCCCGTCACTTACATGAACTCTCACGCTCCCCTCAAGGCCTTCACGGGTTTAAACGGGGGTCTTGTCTGCACCTCGAGCAACGCCGAAAAGGCGCTTGAATGGGCTTTTGCGCGCGGCGAGATCGTTTTCTTCTTTCCTGATCAGCATCTCGGTCGCAACACGGGTAAAGCCATGGGTCTCAGCCCCGAAGAGATGCCCGTATGGTATCCGTCCAAACCTCGCGGTGGGATCGAGTCTCTCAAGGGCGTAAAAATGATTCTCTGGAACGGCAATTGCCCCGTCCACATGAAATTCAAAGCGCGTGATGTGCGCTTTGTTAAAAAGAATTTCCCCGGCGCGCTTGTCGCTGTCCACCCCGAATGCGAGCAGGATGTGGTCGATGCTGCCGATGCCTCGGGCTCGACGGAGTTTCTCGCAAAATACGTCAAGTCGCTTCCCGAGGGCACACGGGTGTTTGTCGGCACCGAAGTCAACATGGTCGAGCGTCTGCGCGCCGAGAATCCAAAGATAAAAATCGAAGTTCTGTTCCGCTCGCTCTGCCCAACAATGTACATGGTCGATCTCGAAAAAGTGGAACGCACCCTCAAAAACCTTGAAACCGAGGATCCTGTTCCCATGCCGTCCGAGATCAAAGACCCTGCACGTCTCGCTCTCGAACGGATGCTCTCACTTCAGAACTGACATGGACACTCCCTTGCACTCCAAACTCGATGATTTCGCGGATCTCGACTGGGGCCCACTTCTTGAGCTCGCGTTCCGAGAAGACCGCGTCAGTGGCGACGTGAGCACTCAGCTTTGCGAGAGGTTTCTGGATGACGCAGGGACTACGGAGCAGGATGTGGATTTCGCTCTCGTAAGCCGTGAGGTCGGCGTGTTCTGCGGCGCTCGTCTCCTCGATCATCTCGCTCAAAAACATGGCTGGAGTTTTTCTTCGCAGCTCGTCGATGGTGACCATATTCGCGCAGGAAGTTTTCTCGCGGAAGGGCGTGCGCCGTGGAAGACCCTGCTTTCGCAAGAACGGAGCGTGCTGAATCTGCTGCAGCTGCTGTCCGGAGTGGCGACTCAAACAGAGTCTTATGTTCGGGTCGTTGAAGAAGCTTATGAAGCATGGTCAGACGAGGACAAGTTGCAGCATGCGCGCCCTCAGCTCTACCACACCCGCAAAACCTTACCCGGATTGCGCTCATTTCAGGTTTACGCTGCCTGTGTGGGGGGGGCCTCACTCCACCGGCTGCATCTCGCTGACCGCGTTATGCTCAAAGACAATCACAAACTCGTCCTCGAAGCCCGTGGTCGAAATTTCGTGGATCTCGTCGCGTGGGCCAGGTCGCGAACCGAAGAATCGTCTGAACTTTGGCTTGTCGAAGTCGACTCGCCGGACGAGGCGCTGCGTCTCAACGCGGTGGGAGCCCAGCATTTGCTGCTCGATAATTTTTCTCCAAGCCTCGTCCGTGAGATTGTTCCGGCATTGCGCAACGTTCGCAGCATCGAAGTCTCCGGAGGTTTGCATCTGGACACTCTCGCGAGCTACGTGATTCCCGGTGTCCACCGACTCAGCGTCGGCGCACTTACGCACAGCGCTCGATCGCTCGATATCAGTATGGAGTTTCGGTGAGCCGCGACCTGATCGTTATCGGTTCGGGGCTGGCGGGAAGCATTGGAGCTTTGCGCGCCGCCGAACGCGGACTGAAAGTTTTGCTCATCGAGGGCGATTCCGAATGCGCCAGCGCGTGGGCACAGGGGGGCATTGTCTATCCACGCGAGGATGACTTTGCGAGCCTGAAAAAGGACATTTTTGCTGCGGGTTGTGGAATCAACAATCCTCAGGCTGTCGAAGACGTGATCCGCGATGGAGAAAACCTCGTTCCTTACTGGCTTCTAGAACGCGCGCAGGTGAACTTTGATCGAGATGCGCAAGGCAATCTCGACTACGTGCTCGAAGCCGCGCATTCCAGGCCGCGCATTTTGCACGTTAAAGACGGCAGCGGTCGCGCGATCATGGAAAAACTTCGCCACCTTGTTACGACACACCCGCTCATCGAGCGACGTGAGGGAATTCTTGTCGACCTGCTTGTTTCAGACCGACACGATATCCGGCCCGACTCTGTCTACAAAACCAGCTGTTGTGCGGGTGCCTATGTTTTCCTCCGCCACGAACAGCGGGTCGAAGCTTTTGTGGCACCTTCGGTCCTCCTTGCGACGGGAGGCTTCTCCGGTCTCTTTGAACACTCGACGGGCGCGCGAAGTCTTCGTGGAGACGGCATCGCCTCAGCTCATCGAGCAGGAGCTCGCACGCTTCACCTGGAATACGTTCAATTCCATCCGACCTCGCTCTATATTCCCAATGAGCGCCGTTATCTTCTCACCGAAGCTTTACGCGGCGAAGGAGCGAAACTTCTCACAATCCGAGGTGAGAGATTTGTCGATGAGCTCGCTCCACGGGACGTCGTCGCGCGCGCAATTCACGAATCCATGCTTCAGGACGGAACCGAACATGTCTGGCTCGACTGTCGTTCCATGCCTCATTTCACCGATCATTTTCCGGGCATTTCCAAACTTCTCGCAGAAAAAGGTTTCGAGCCGTCCCGCGACCTTCTTCCTGTTGTTCCGTCGGCTCACTACACGCTCGGGGGTGTCTGGACGGATTCACGAGGCTGTAGCAGCCTGACGGGACTTTATGCGGCGGGCGAAGTCGCCTGCACGGGACTCCACGGAGCCAATCGTCTCGCGTCGACATCGCTTCTTGAGGCGATGGTCTATGGCCACCGCGCCGCCGATGCGGCTTACGACTACCTCAAGAATCTCAAGAGTTGGGATTTTCAGGCCGAGGAGTGGGTTCCGGGAGTTGATGACGTCGACCCCGCGCTCCTGAGCCAGGACTGGCAACTCCTCAGAAGAACTCTTTGGAACTACGTAGGGCTCACTCGCAGCGAAGCTCGTCTCAAACGCGCTGAGCGCATGCTCTCGGACCTCCGGCGCGATGTTGAAAGCTTCTACAAACGCGGAAAACTTTCGGAACCGCTCATCGGACTTCGACATGCGGTCCAGGTCGCCACATTGATTCTCTATGCAGCCCTCCGCAACTCGCACTCCTTGGGCACGCATCACCTCGTCGGTGGCACCCCCGAAAGCTCCTTGTAGGCGCTCTTAGAAACGCAAAAAAGTTTCCCCAAAATCACAAAATTATTGAAGCGCAAGCTCGAGCTTAAGATTATGATATTTATTTGTTTTATGGCTTCATGAACACTTAATGACGCGCCAGGCTCAAGCCCCTCAATCTTAAGACGATAAGATAGAAGAAACGACTAACCGTAGGGCTCTGGGGCCGAGTCCTACTAACGAGGGATACAAAATGTTTAAGGAGGGTCTTATGAACAAGTTCTTTTTGATTCTAGCGACAGCGATGACTTTGGGCCTGGCGGCGTGCGCGTCGTTGGATCGCAGCACCGCTTCGGACGAAGAGGTTCAGGTCTACAAGCCTAGCAGTCTCGATCGTCAATCAAGTTTCTGAGCGAGGCTAAGGCCGACTCAGACCGTAAAGAGCTGCTTCCGAATGGAGGCGGCTTTTTTCGTTTTTTCCTTTGTAGCGCGGAGATATATTCGCTAATTCCCACGATGATTTAGGTGGAGTCCGTCCAGACGGAACACTCAAGGGAATGAGGGCGAAAGAATTGGAACTTTGGAACACCAAAAAGAGCGCAGAGCTCTACGGGATCGACAACTGGGGCGCGAGCTATTTCAAGATCAACGAACGTGGTCACGTCGAGACGTGTCCCTTTGGAAAGGACGATCCTCGCAAGGTCGACCTGAGAGCATTGGTGGACGATCTTCAGCACCGCGGACTTCGGTCCCCCGTCCTGATCCGCTTCCCTGATATCGTCAACGCGCGCATCAAAGCGCTCGCGGGTTCCTTTGAAAAAGCTTTTGAAACCTACAGCTACAAAGGCGCGTACAACGGCGTCTTCCCAATCAAGGTCAACCAGCAACGTCACCTCGTCGAAGAAATGGTCGAGTTCGGCAAAGCCACAAAACTTGGACTCGAAGCCGGTTCCAAACCTGAGCTTCTGATCGCGCTCGCGGTCATGAATAATCCCGAGGCGCTGCTGATTTGCAACGGATTCAAAGACTCTGAATACATCGAGACGGCTCTTCTTGCGCGCAAGCTCGGGCGCAACACGATCATCGTCGTCGATCGCTATTCGGAACTGCCGATGATCATCGAATCGTCCAAGTATCTCGGAATCCGTCCCGTCATCGGATTCCGCGCAAAACTCGAATCCAAAGGCGCCGGTAAATGGATTGAGTCGTCAGGCGCAAAATCCAAGTTCGGACTTACGATCTCAGAGATCCTCAAGGGCATTGAACTCCTGCGCAGCGAAAACATGCTCGACTGCTTGCAGATGACCCACTTCCACATTGGGTCCCAGATCACGGCTCTACGCGCGATCAAGGACACGCTTATCGAGGCGAGCCGCATTTTTGTTGAGATCGCGAGCCTCGGCGCAGGCCTCAAGTACATCGACGTCGGAGGTGGCCTCGGAGTCGACTACGACGGATCGCAAACCAACTGGGAAAACTCCGTCAACTACTCGATCCAAGAATACGCGAACGAGATCGTCGGTCAGATCACCGCCGCCTGCGAAGAAAAAGGGATCACTCACCCCAACATTATTACCGAGGCAGGACGCGCACTTGTCGCGCACCACAGCATCCTGATATTCGATGTTCTCGGCACCCACTGCATCCAGTCTCACGACGTTCCCGCCAAGTTCACCGGCGAAGACGAGCACGAGATTCTCGATGACTTGCAGAAGCTCTGCGATACCGTCAACCCCAAGAACCTCAATGAGAACCTCCAGGATGCCATCCGTCTTCGCGAAGATGGAATGAATCTTTTCAATCTCGGCTATTTCAACCTCAAGCAGCGCGCCCACATGGAAGACGTTTTCTGGGCCTTCTGCACCAAGGTCCTGAAACTCGAAAAAAGCCTCTCGCGTGAACTCGAGGAGCTGGAAGCTCTCAAGAAAACGATGTCGGACTCGTACTATTGCAACTTCTCGCTCTTCCAGTCCGCACCCGACATGTGGGCCGTCGATCAGCTTTTCCCCATCATGCCCATCCACCGCCTCAATGAAGAGCCCACCCGGCGCGCGATTCTGCTGGATCTGACCTGCGATTCTGACGGCAAGATCGATAAGTTTATCGACATCAAGGATGTCAAGAACACGCTCGAACTCCACGAGGTCAAGCCGAACGAGCCTTATTACGTCGGCATGTTCATGCTCGGCGCCTATCAAGAGATCCTTGGCGATTTCCACAACCTCTTCGGAGATACGGATGCGGTTCACGTCTCGATCACCGAAAACGGCTACACCATCGACCACGTCGTCGAAGGCGACTCCGTCAAAGACGTGCTGGGCTACGTCGAATACGAGCGTCCCCAGCTCGTGCGTCAGATCCGCACGGCGATCGAGCAAGCGCTAACCGCCAAATCCATCAGCATGGAGGAGTCAAAACTCCTCATGCGTTACTACGAAGAGGGGCTTTCCGGGTACACCTACCTCGAAGGTTCTTCCGAAGAGCGCTCCGAGGCCCCCCTAGACGGGCTCAAAAAAATCGGGCAGAAACAGATGGAAGCCATGAAATACTCGTCTTCCACCCCAGGGTCCCTTTAAGTATGCCCGAGCTGATCCTCGAAGCGAGCCGTGTTTCCGTTGATACCTCCAAGCCCGTGACGGGCTTCGACCTCGTCAAAGCCCACATGAAAGGCACGCGCGTCTATGCCATCAAAGTCGATGGCATCGTGCGCGACCTTTCGCGCGAAATTCCCCAGGGCGCCAAGGAAATCCAGCTTCTGACCGACAAGGATCCCGAGACTCTCGAAGTTGTTCGACACGGCACGGCTCACGTCCTTGCACAAGCCGTCAAAGAGCTCGAACCCGATACCCAGGTCACCATCGGTCCCGTCATCGAGAACGGTTTCTTCTACGACTTCTCACGCAAAGAGCCCTGGAAAGAGGAAGACCTCGCCAACCTCGAGAAAAAGATGGCCCATCTTATTAAGTCCGGCCATCCCGTAAAACGCGAAGAGTGGCCTGTCGAAAAGGCCATCGAGTTTTTCCGCGGACTCGGCGAGCACTACAAAGTCGAGATCATCCAGGACCTCATGAAGAACGAGGGCGCCACCGTCGTCTCGCTCTACACTCAAGGCAACTTCACAGATCTCTGTCGCGGCCCGCACATTCCCAACACCTCCCTGATTCCGGCCTTCAAACTCACTCACGTTGCAGGTGCCTACTGGCGCGGCGACGAGAAGAACGAAATGCTCACGCGTATCTACGGCACGGCATTCCTCTCCAAAGAAGCCCTGGCCGAGCACCTCGCGCGCATCGAAGAAGCTAAAAAACGCGATCACAGACGTATTGGCGTCGAACAAAAACTTTTCAGCTTCCACGCCGAAGCTCCGGCATCGCCCTTCTTCCATCCGAACGGCGGATTCATCTACGCCCAGCTCACGGATTTCATCCGCAAACTCAACCGCAAGTACGGTTTCCAAGACGTCGTCACTCCACTCATCATGGACGAGGCTCTCTGGAAAAAATCCGGACACTGGGATCACTACAAAGAGAACATGTATTTCACCAAGGTCGACGAACGCGACTTTGCCGTGAAACCCATGAACTGCCCTGGCCACTGCATGATTTTCTCGACCAACCGCCACTCCTACCGCGAACTGCCGTGGCGCGTGGCTGAGTTTGGCCGCGTCCATCGCCACGAACGCAGCGGCGTGACAGCGGGCCTTTTCCGCGTGCGCAGTTTCGTGCAGGACGATGCCCACATCATGTGCACCGAAGACCAAATCGAAGGCG
>Ga0209573_1003638_pt1 | contig 16515 bp, 26 predicted proteins | sample TNRBio252014_DNA_FD_185870 | JGI IMG/M metagenome (GOLD analysis project Ga0209573, IMG submission 185870) | Wastewater treatment Type I Accumulibacter community from EBPR Bioreactor in Madison, WI, USA - TNR Reactor_6/25/2014_ DNA (SPAdes)... | ecosystem: Engineered > Bioreactor > EBPR >...
GGTGGTGTGAAGTCTTCCAAGCGAAAGTTCTGTTAGGACAGCTTGACAAGCAGATACTTTAATACTTTAATATTAAAGTATTAAAGTATTAAATGAACGACCCCGTAGCAAGCTGCGGGGAATTAGACCCGTAGAGATTAAAGTATTAAAGTATTAAAGTATTTAAATACCATGATACTTAAAATATTATTGGTTTAATGTTGTCAGATCACTAATGCTTTTCAATCCACGGGCTTTGAAAAGCAAGTCTAGCGCTTCCATCACTAAGGCATTAATGCTGGTACGCTCCTGGAAAGCCAGCAGCCGAAGCTGTTCATGGACTTCGGCGGGTGGATAGATGGGTAGCTGAATTTTTTTTCTCTTAGGTTCTGGCCTACCGCTCGTCTCAACAATAGGGTTCAGTGGTTCAAGTTCTGGCTTCCTCATTTGTTGGGCTAGATTGCTCTCCAAGGCGCTTAGGCTGGCGTTTTTCTTTTTTGAGATCATGCTGTCAATTTCTCCATTTTCGAGGTAAGCCATGACCACAGGCTGTTGATCTCAGAGGCAGCTTTGCCGTCCGACTCATATTCAACCACGCCCTGACTCAAGACATAGGCATCGGGATAGGCTGTCCGATTGACGATATGGCTTGGAGCCACTGGCAAACCGTATACTGCCAACCCCTTCTTAGCGCTGTCGATCCGTGAACCGTGGACTCCGCAACGAGTTAGAACGAATGCTGCTGGTTTTTGCTGCCGCTTGATTAACTCTACTGTGACACCCTGTGCCCGCATATCCTCCATCGTCGGTTGGCAAGGTAGCAGGCAAAAATCCGAAAAAGAAGCAGCCTTGGTGTTTGTTAGATCATCACGTCCAGCCGTGTCGATCAGCACGATCTGAACGTCCTGGTCACGGGCAAGTTGTATTGCTTTGTCAAGATCGCTATGGGTGGTGTGAACCAAAATGGGCTCGTTATCGTCGCGGGATTCCCACCATTGAGTAGCCGTTTTCTGAGAATCTAGATCGATAATCAGAGTTTTTAATCCATGATGAACAGCGGCAACCGCCAGGTTGAGAACCAGCGTTGTCTTCCCGCATCCGCCCTTTTGCGCGAGTAAAATTATGGTTTTCAATATCATACTCCATCATTATTTAGTATTTAGATATTATAATATCAAAGTATTATGGCATGATGAAATCAAAATTCAACAATTTATTGCCCGTGGGCGGTTTCAGCCCGCCCGCAGGACGCTCGGCCTGTGGTGTAAACCACCGGCTTCCAGACGCTTTCTCTTCCGGTCAGCGGCTTAGTCCGCCGATAACTGACCCACCAGCTTCTAGTGGGTCAAGTGCCTTGCTAATCGCCATTGCAGGCTATTTCTTCATGTCGAATAGGCTGGGAAGAGATGGCACCTGAACCACCGAGACTGTAGTGCCGTTCTCGCGCCCGTTGGCGGCGGAGCGCCCGCTTACCGCCCCAAATAAACGGCGTGGGGTGGGCATTCCAACCCCGGGCAACCGCTTCTAACCATTCGATCAGCTGTGCTGAGTTGTCCGGGTGTTGCCCTGCCAAAGCGCGACTCACCAGAATCCGCTGGATGGACTCCGCCCTATTCAACCAGCTCCCACTGATCGGTGTATACAGCGGCATGATGCCATGCGCCATCAACCAGCATACCAAATTAGCACTTTTATGGCCGGCTAAGTTATCCAAAATTAATAACATTCGTAATGATGGTCAGTCTTCCAACAGGCTGAAACGGATCGATAGTCCTTCTTGCCAATGAACCCAATGGACCCGCTCGGTGGCCGGATTCATCACCGTAGCCAACGGGGGGAGTCCTGCTACAATCACGGCTAACTCCTGCTTCAGCCAAGGATGTAATACCGCGTTGGAACTCTCGGTGACCCCCTTCACCCGCACTTCTCCAGTCATCGGATGAAACAACGTTAAGAGTTTGGCTGTACCCCTTCGAAGATACTCATGAGGATAGCGGACAGGCTGACCGACGGGTTGCCAGCTCACTCCAGGCTGGGGGATGGCTTGGTAAGGTCCCGCTTCATCCGCACACCAAACCGCTAATCCCCGTGGCTCTCCTTCACGGTATGCCTCTTCAATCAGTTTTTTTTAGCCTCGGCATCCGGATCAATCACAGTGACGACCACCCTCCGACCGTCCCACTTTCGTTGACGCTGCGCTCGCCCGGTGTCGCACCATGACCGGTGTTTTTGCCAACTCAAGCCCCCATCGACTAATACTCGTCGGATCGTGTAGCAACTAATATGGGATAATCCTTTCGCGCGCAGGGCGCGTTGTAAGGTCGATAAGGACCACACCGCCGTACCCTCGCGTTCGCGGTCCGGTGAACGCCGTGCTTCTGCTAAAATCAGTTCCCGTTCCGCCACTGAATACACTCGTGGATGCCCACCCCCGTGGCATGGCATCACCGCCGCTAAACCTTTGGCATTGAAACGGCTCACTAAAGTCGCTACCGCATCCCCAGAGCGCCGTCCGACTTCCCGCGCTGCCTCGGTGTAGCTGCGACCCTCTGCGACGGCCCATAGGGCCTTAGCTCGAGCGACTTGACTAGCGGCTATCGCTCGACCTCGACTCCAATGCATCAGTTGTTCACGCTCTTCTTCCAGGAGCGGGCGAAGCGGGTTTTTGGGGCAGCGGGACACGGTGACCTCCTGACTCTTTTCTACACAGTGTACGCGCTTCTCCTCAAATGGCGATTAGCAAGGCACTTGACCCACTAGCTAGCATTGATTGATATTAAACTATTATAATGTCATAGTATCACAATACTTTAATATTTTTATTGGAATGAAGCCATTACCGTGTTCAGCGCTCGCCTGTACGGCAGCCGGTCGAAGAAAAACCGCGACCTGTTGCAAACCCTCCAGAAAGAGGCCGACTGGATCGGTAAAGAGTTCGGGCTGTTCGATGTTGCTCGCCCACAAAGTTGAATTGCGCCCGGCCGTCGCTCAAGCCGAGTATTGCGCGCGCGCGCGTGTGGCTCGCGACGCCACTGCTACAACCAACTGCTCGCCCACTTCCAGCAGTCGGGCGCGAAGTGGTCCAAGGCGGCGGCCTACCCGCATTTCATCGGCGTCATCCGACCGGCGTTCCCGTGGTACAACGAGGTGTCCAGCCGGGTCACCCGGAACGCCATCGACGACCTGGACAACGCTTACCAGCACTTCTGGCGTCGCGTTCGCGAAAACAAGCCAGCCAACCCGAAAGCCAAGACCTTCCGCGAGCGGTTTGGCTATCCGACCTTCAAGAAAAAAGGCGAGGGCGACTCGTTCGCGTTGCGGGAATTCGCCAAGTTCGACGTTGACGGGCGCTCGCTGCGCTTGGAGCGCCGGCCCGGTCGCGTCGAACTGCGCCAGCCGCTCCGGTTCACCGGCAAGACCCAGCAGGTCACCATCAGCCAACAGGCCGACAAGCTCTACGCTTCCGTGCTGGTGGAAACCGATGACCACGACCCGCACGCGCCCGATGGCTTCGCCGTGGGCGTCGATTTCAGCGTGAAGTCGCTGGCGACGCTATCGGACGGGACGGTCTTCCCGGCCAACCAGAAACTCAAGGCCAACCTTCGCCGGGTGAAGCGTCGCCAGCGCCGACTCAAGCGCAAGGTGAAGGGCAGCAACCGACGGGCGAACGCGCGGCTGTCGCTCGCCAAGCTGCACAAGCGCATCGCCGATCAGCGCAAGGCGGTGCTGCACGAAGGTGTCCGATCACCTGACCCGCAACTATCGGGTGGTCTGTATCGAAGATTTGAACGTGAAGGGCATGGCGAAAAACCATCGCCTTGCCCGCGCGGTCAACGATGCCGGATTCGGTATGCTCCGGCAGTTCATCGAGTACAAGGCCGCGTTGCGCGGTGGAACGGTGGCGATCATCGACCGTTTCGCGCCCAGCACGCGGATGTGCTGCAAGTGTCATCAGATCCACGATATGCCGCTCGACCAGCGGATGATGGTGTGCGATTGCGGCAACGTGATGGACCGCGATTTGAACGCGGCCTCAACATTTTGAACAGCGGTCTGAACCCGCTCACGCCGGACCTTAAACGCGCGCAAGAGTCCGGTAAGACCACGGTTCGCCGTGGCGCGGATATGGACGGCGCGAAGATGACTACGCTTCCCGATTCTCATCGATCGGCGAGATTGGCGTAGGCATTTATGAGCGGTACACAGAAAAGCTGGAAAGTGAGCCTGAATATTTTAACTTTATCATATCAAAGTACTTCGATATGATGCTTTTTAAGTATTCTAATTTTAGAATACTTTAATACTTAAGTATTAAAGTATTATGTAGGACTATAACATGCCCATCCACCCCGATCTTCGCCCCCTCTACCCCCCCGACTGGCGGGCGCTGGCCGCTCGGATCAAATTCGAGCGGGCCGACGGGCGCTGCGAGTGGTGCGGTCGCGAACACGGCGCGACGGTGCTGGTGATCGCCGGCGGCGGCGGGCTGGACCCGGAGACCGGCGAATGGTTTGATGATCGAGGGCAGTCGCTGGGCTGGTGCCGACCCTCGGAATGGCCGATGGGACGCCTGGTGAAAACGATCCTGACCTGTGCTCATCTGGATCAGAATCCCGCCCACAACGACCCGGCCCATCTGGCGGCGCTCTGCCCGCGCTGCCACTGGCGCCACGACCGGCGCCAGCACATCCAAAGCGCCTACCGGAACCGGCGCAAACCCTGGGCGGTTAAGGATCTGTTCGACGGATTGATCTCGAAGGATTGAGATCGGCCCGGCGTGGCGGGTCAAGGGTGTTATCCACATTTTTTGTGGATAAACTGGGTTGGTCCGCTGAGGATACCTGTTGAATCGCGGGGTTGCGTGCGGTCATCGAGTTGCGCAGAAAATGAGCAAGGCACTCCCACCGCTGCGATCCACTGTCCTTTAAAACGGTACTCCCCACCCTCCACGGTTCAGCGCACGGGATGCGGCGGCTTCGAGGTCAGGGCGGCCCGATACAGCAGCGCCACCCTATCCTCTCCGCGCCCGCGCCCGATCACCGGGGGTTGCGCCCGACCGTAAGGCCACAGCGCCGAGGCGGCGCAGCGGCCCCAACGGCCCTCCACTGAGTGATCTGGAGAAAGGCCGGCGCTGGATCGACTGGGAGTTATTGGAGCAGAGCGCCGGCGCGTTGCCATGCCGGATGGCGGACCTGCCGCCACCGGAAGATCACTGACGAGAAGCCGCGTGAGCGCAGCGCGAGGGGTTTGCGTGGTCGCTGCGCAAGGCCAAGAAATCGTTGTCGTATCCCACCCTGAGAATTTCCCCCTGACCTTTACTACCGAGCCGATTCACGACATCACCGCCCGCGCGCTTGAAGAGGGCCAGATCCCGTCACCGACCAGGGCCAGCCCCTCTGGACGCTCGCGGTGCGCGCCGCGATCTTCGGGTTAACCCCCGAGCCAGCCGAGGCCGAGAGGACCGCGTTCTTTCCGCCCATCGCCGAGGTCGCTGGTGGAGGGCCGATCCGACCCGCAGGGGAGGAGGGAACCGTTAACTCACGGAGGTAGCCAGCGGCGTCCGCAGCGCCGGTCCCTCGTGGCGCGGATGATTAACTTGGGAACTGACCGGCCAGAGCCGCAGCCGCTCGGGCGGGCACGGCGCCAGCAACGGGCGCAGGGCGGCGGGGTCGGTCGCGGCCGGATCGAGCCAGCGCGCCTCGTCTGCCGGGTCGAGGATCGCCGGCATCCGGTCGTGGATCGGGGCCACCAGGGCATTGGCCTGGGTCACCAGGATCGTGCAGGACTCGATGACTGGACCGTCCCGTTCCCAGCGTTCCCACAGTCCGGCGAACGCCATCGGTTGTCCGTCGGCTGGGGTGATGCAGTACGGTTGGTTACGGGCACCGAGTTTCACCCACTCGTAAAACCCGTCGGCGGGAATCAGGCAGCGCCGTCGGCGAAAGGCTTGGCGGTAGGTCGGTTTCTCGGCCACCGTCTCGGCGCGGGCGTTGATCGTGCTGTAAGCAGTCCGGGGTTCCGGTGACCAAGACGGAATCAGACCCCAGCGCAGGGGGACGAATTCCCGAACCCCACCCGCGGCGATCCGAACCGCCCCCACCGGCTGGCTGGGTGCGACGTTGTAGCGGGGCGCGAGGTCCGGCGGGGTGGCGAGTTGAAACCGCTCGGCCAGGACTTCGCCGGTGGTGGCTTGGATGAAACGGCCGCACATGGCATGGCGCTCCTCATGCTGAGCCGGTTGACGTGGGGTCGGGCAAGCGATGGACGTCCATCGGGGTCAGCACGGCGTGAGCCTCAGTTTTTCTCAAGCCGCGATGCGCCGCGCCGTCGCGCTCGGGGTGTCTCACGGCGTCCGATAGGTGATGGCGCACAGCGTGGCCCCCTGCGGGTCTTGCAGTACGCAGAACCGGCCAATGTCGGGAATATCTTCCGGGGGGCGCAGGAGTTTCCCGCCGAGGGTTTCCACCTGGCGGGCGGTCGCATCCACGTCGTCCACGGTGACGTAGACGCCCCAGGCGGGCGGCATCCCGGCGCATTCGGGCGGCAGGGCCATCATCCCGCCGACCGCTTCGCCGCCGACCTTGACCATCACGTAGCCCTCCCCGCTCGGATCGTCTTCGGTCTGCCAGCCGAAGAGCGCGCCATAAAACTGTTGGGCGGCAGCCACGTCGGTGGTCATCAACTCGTTCCAGCTCAACGCACCGTGTTTCATGAAGTTTTCGTTCATCGTCATCTCCTCGTCGGTTTGAAAAGAAACCCCCGTGACGGATCAGGAACAAAGCCGTCCGGGCCAGAGCCGGTGAATCACCCACCGCGCGACTCCCACCATCGTTGCTCCATCCAGCGGCGGGCCGAAGCCCGATTCCGCCGCGGGCACCCTCAACCGGCCTTGGGCGTCGCGGCTCAGGCGGGTGAGGACCGAGGCCCCGTCGACGATCGCCAGCACCACATTACCGGCCAGCGGCGGCGTCGCTCGATCCATGATCAGTAAATCCCCGTCGTGAAGCCCGGCCTCGGCCAGCGCCTCCCCGGCCACCCGCACCAGAAACGTACTCTCCGGGTTGCGGATCAGATGATCATTGAGGTTGAGAGACGGTTCAACGTCGTCATTTATCGAAGAGGGGAAGTCAGCCAGCCAAGGCCAGCCGCCAGGACTCGCTGAGGTCTCCTGCTCCTGATTCGAGTCCGGGTCCAGCCCAGGGGGAACGGCCCGCGCGGTCGCGGGTTCGGGGAGTACAGCCCGCATGGGGAATTACCTCCGATAGGATCGAATCAAGCCCACCACCACCCCAAAGACCTGCAAGCGGTCGCCGGGGCGCAGGACGGGATAAGCGGGGTTGGCGGGCTGCAACACGGCTTCGCCGTCCTCGACCGCCAGGGTCTTGAGCGTGAATTCGTTGTCGATGACGGCGATGACCGCATCGCCGGGCCGGGCCGGCGCATCGCGTTCCACGACCGCCACATCCCCGGGGTGAATCCCGGCCTCGATCATCGAATCGCCGGTGATCGGGATCAGCACGGTGCGCGAGGGATGGCGCACCAGCCAGGCGTCGATAGAACGGGTATCCCCGCTATCCGCGGTCGCCAGCGGCAGGCCGGCGGGAACGGGAACCTCGGCGTGGGGGCGCTCAAAGAACCGCCCGGTCGGGGTCCAGCGTTTGTCGGGGGTACGCGCTAAGAAGCCGGCGGCGTCCAACCGATGCAGCACTTTCTCGACCGCCGAGCGGGACGCTAACCCCAACACGGCTTGCAACGGGCCATAGGCCGGCAGACTGCGCCAGCGGGCGTAATAGTCCTGGAGGCGGGCCAGATAGGCGGGGTCATCGGCGACTTTGGGCATGGCGGCTCGTGATGAAGTACAAATGTACTCTTATCATAGGCGACACTCACTGGCCCGTCAAGCGGGAATCGGAAGGGGGGATTCAGTGGAGGTGCGAGGGCGGTGCGGGCGAGGGCGGGCAACCCTCAATAGCGTCAATGAGGGATGCGATCCGGTAAGCGACATCTAACGCGGTCGCTTCACCCGTCAGAACGTGATCGCACAGCGCCCGCAACACCACCGGCAGGTTGCCAAGCAGAGTTTCAGGGGTGGGATACTCCTCGCCTTGGCGGTGGCTGCGAACCATCGCGATCATGCGGTCGGTGGTGGTGGTTTCCGGGTCGAGGTTGTCGAGCGTGGGGCGATGCGGAGCGGAATAGGTCGTCATGGGTCGTTATTGAATAGAGACGAAAGGAAATCGCGCCTGCGCCAGCGCTTCGATATGATTGGCAATCAGCACACTGGCATCCGGCATTTCGGCCATCCGCCGCTGGCAGTGGCGCAAGGCAGTGGTCAGCGTGGGGTCGGGATGGAGGAGCGGCTCCAGTTCAGCGATCCAGCGTTCAGGATGCCGAGTCGTGCTGCTCCGACCGACGCCTAAGCGCACGACGCGCGCCGCGTTGTCGAACTGATCAAAGGCGAACGGCACGATGAGTTGTGGAATGCCTGCCGCCAGCGCCGCCGCCGTCGTGCCGATGCCGCCGTGATGGACCAGCGCCGCGACCTGCGGCAGCAAGCGGTCAAAGGGCAAATGATTAGCGACCATGACCTCAGCGGGTAAGGCGTCGGGTAGGGTTTCGGGAAAACGGGTGACGAACAGCGCCCGCTGTTGAAGCGCCGTAACCGTCTGAAGCGCGCCGGTGAAAAAAGTGTGCGCTTGCGTCATGCCGGTGCCGGCGGTGAAGAGCAGCGGCGGCGACCCCGCGCTCAGAAACGCTGGGACCGCCTCCGGCAGCGGCGATTCGGCAGGGGTGCGCAGCCGAGGAAAGCCGGTCACGACCGCGGAAGCCGGCCAGTCGGGTTGTGGCGCGGCGAACCAGTCGGGAAACGCGCCGAGGGTCAAGTCCGGCGAATGCAGCCAGCGCCGCATCACGGAGCGGACCGGGGGCAGGCCCCGCGTGGCCCGCAGCGCGTTCAGCGACCGGGCGCAGGTGGCGTCCAACATCCCCCGGTCGATGGCGGCCAACAGCACCCGCCGCGCCCACAACGGCATCCAACTCGGCAAGGGTCGCGCCGAGGTGACGGGAAACTCATAAGCCGACAGGAAGCAGTTGGGCGAGAGATGCACCATCGCCGCCGGAAGTCCGTGGCGTTCCTGGGCCAAGCGGGTCGCCAGGCTCAGGGTGGAACCGACCAGTACGGTCTGATGGGGGACGATCTGCGCTTCGAGGGTCGCCAGAATGCGCGGGGTCAGCTCCATCAACTGCCGCCAGATGACGGCAAAGCCCCGACGGGGATGCCAGATCTCCGGTTGACGCAGCGCGGCCAGATACTCGTCTTCCGTGCCCAGCGGGACCAGCGATAAGCCCGCTTGAGCGACCGCATCGGCAAAATGCGGATTCGCCAGCAGCGCGACCGTATGCCCGCGCTCCCGCAACACCTGACCGAGGGCGATAAAGGGGAATACATCGCCGCCACTGCCCAATGCCGTGATCACGATTTTCATGGGGAAAGACTCCTAAAACCACTAATCCGCGACTATGCTTCCATCAGCCGGAGCCATGCGCCAGTTTCAAGCCGACGATGCCGGCGATGATCAAGCCGACCGAAATCAGCCGCAACGCGCCCGCAGAATCGCCGTAGAACGCGATGCCGACCGCGAAAGTGCCTGCCGCGCCAATGCCGGTCCAGACCGCGTAGGCGGTGCCGATGGGAATGCTCCGCTGGGCCAGCCACAGGAAGGCCCCGCTGGCGGCCATGCACACCACGGCGATGATCACGCCCAACACGAACCGGCCCGGCGTCTGCGACAGCTTCAGGCCGACCGGCCAGCCGATTTCAAACAGGCCGGCCACGATCAGATAAACCCAGGCCATGGCGTTTTCCCCCCATGTCAGCGGCGACAGAGCGAGGCGCAGGGTATCCCATCGCCGTCCCGATCCAGGCTCTTCACCCCGCATTGTATGAGATGGAATTTGGCCTCGTCGCAACTGCTCATCTGCCCGCAAGTGGACTTGGCGCCGCAAGCCCAGCCCGCCGGGTGGGCAGCGACGAGCGCGGGGGCGGGCAATGTTGCCGGTGTCGATGGCGCGGGAGCGGCCTTGCCGAACAACGCCGCGTAGTTCTCGACAAAACGGTTGCCCTGGCCCTGAATGGCGGCGATACGCCGGGTGCGCTCGATCTCCCAGGCGTCGGGCGGGTCCTGTCGGCTCCAGGCGGTGAACAACTGCTCATCCTGGCGGGACAGGTTAAAACCGTAAGTATCGGCCATGTAGAACATGGTGCGGGCGATGTCGCCCTGAATGTTCTCCGGTGGTTCCACGCGGCGGATGCCGCTGTCTACCTCAAAGTTGCAAGCTCCGAACACGCGAGGCTCACCCGGAATCATCCCCCAGTTGAAATCACTCCGTTTGCCGTTGACCTCGCCCACGGCGGGAACCAAGTTCATCAAATCATTGTGAGCGGCCTCGAAGACCGGGTCTACCCGCTGGCAGCAGGCCCGGCCAGAGAGGGTTCGCCCGTCGCTCTTGGCGCACGCGGGGAAGTCGCCGGGACTGCGCCAGCACGGGCGAAAATTCCCAAACATCGCCGCCGGGAAAAGGTGCTCGGCTTCGATCTGTTGCGCCCTGGGCTTGTCGGCCAGGGATTCCAGGCCGCAGCTTCCCAGGTCGATCCGGCGGTCGGCATCGTACCGGCAACCGCAATAGAACGTGATGCGGTGATCGGCGTAGACCTGCTCGTAAAGTGCTTTCTTGGCCGCCGTAAACGTGCCAGGCGTGTTCGGCAGGTTGCCGGGCGGGGGGGTGGTTCGCGCGACGGGCGGGCGTTCCGTCGGCGGGGCGGCGGGTTTCCCGTGAAACCAGTCCGTCTGGATGCCCAGGGCGGCGAGCACAGCCAGGGCAATGGCGGTGATGATGCCGGTTATGGTCTTGGGGAGGCGGGTCGAGGCGCGGGAGCGGGTGGAGCGTTTGGCCATGGAGGCGGTCCGGTCGGGGTGAAAGGACTAAACTGTAGCAAACAACCGCCCTGCGTTTTGACCCCGGAGACACCCGCCCATGCCCGATTTGGCCCTGCTGTACGACGATTTGGCGGAAACCTACGCCGCCGGCCGGCATCTCTTCGACACCACGCCGGTTCTGGAGGAGTTCGCGCGCTTTCTCCCGCCGGGCGTGCGCGTCCTGGATGCCGGTTGCGGGGCCGGGGAACCGGTCGCCCGCTACTTCGTCGAGCGGGGGGATACCGTGACCGGCATCGACCTCTCGGAACGGATGCTGGCGCTGGCCCGGCGGCAAGTGCCGGAAGCGACCTTCCAGCGGATGGACGTGCGCGCGCTGGAGTTCCCGCCGGCCTCCTTTGACGGCATCGCCGCTGTTTACGTGGTCTTCCATCTGCCCCGCGCTGAACATGCAGCCCTGTTTTCGGGGTTCGCGCGGGTGCTGACGCCAGGCGGGGCGCTGCTGCTGACGCTGGCGACGCGGGAGTACACCGGCCAGGACGAGTTCGACGGCGAGAGGGAGTTCCTGGGGCGGCGGCGGCCCTACAGCCACGACCGGCCCGAGGTCGGGCTGGGCAAGCTGCAAGCGGCGGGGCTGGCGGTGGTCAGCGCCCGGCTGATCGACACCGGCGGAGAGACCTTCTACTGGGTGATTGCCCGCAAGCCGGTGGAGCAGAAGGGTATCCCACCGGATCATGATACGCTTTAATCCCTGTTGACCTTTGACGATGATCAGGAGCTTCACCCTCATGAAACCCTCCGTTCAGCGTCCCACCGGCGCCTTTGTCGGCGCCTCTTGGGCGGCGCTGTTGATCGGCGCGAGCCGTTATGCGGATATCGGTCATGATCAGTGCTGACCTTGCCGTACATCTTCGCCAAGATGCCTATGCGCATTGGCTTGGCGCAACGATAGAAGCCATAGAGAGTGGCTACAGTCGTGTGTCCTTGGTGGTCACCGAGGATATGCTGAATTTTCATGGAACCACCCACGGTGGAATCATTTTTGGTTTAGGCGATATTGCCTTTGCGGCAGCGAGCCATTCACACGGTACAACAGCGGTGGCGCTCAATGTGAGGATTAACTTTCTTCGGGCGACTCAAGTTGGCGATCATTGGGTGGCTGAAGCCAGGGAAGTCCATTTGGGCGGCGCTACCGCGCTCTACGAGATCACCGTGACGGAAAAGAATCGCGACCCACTGATTGCCAAGAGTCAGGCGATGGTTTACCGCAAGCGGGAGAGTATTCTTGCCTCTGAATCAACAGTTCCCTGAGAGCAAATGATGATGCTTCAACCACAATGCCGGGTTCTCAGTGTACAAATCGGTAGGGCATTGCCACTTCAAATGGGCGACCGAACCGTATTGAGCGGTATTGGCAAACAAGCGGTTGAGGGACCCGTTGCCGTGAATAAACTGGGCCTCGATGGCGATGAACAAGCCGATTTGACGGTACACGGCGGCCTCTCGAAAGCGGTTTATGCTTATCCCGCAGAACATTACCCGTTTTGGCGGGCGCAAAGATCAGCAAGGGGACTATCTACCGAGTTGCCGTATGGAACTCTTGGCGAGAATTTAACGCTAACCGGTTTGCTGGAATCCATGCTGTATGTGGGAGATAGGCTGTGTTTTCCCGACTGTACCTTGCGAGTCACGCAACCCCGCGAACCCTGCGATAAATTCAATGCGGTGATGGGGGACTCCAAAGCCGCCAAAAAAATGGTTCAAAGTGGTTTTTGTGGTTTTTATTTAGCCGTAGAATTGCCCGGTCGCATCATGGCTGGACAATCCTTTGTAGTAGAGCCGGGTCAGCGTCAATTGCCAATCATGGCGTTATTTAAAAAAGCTAAGGCTAAATTGATCGACTAACGCCTTAGATACAGTAACGGACCGTTATGTCATTAATCGGATGCCTAAAGAAACCTGTGATTGAAGGAGTAACATGAGTTCTACTCTTTGGATCAATCTCCGGGACGGCGATCAATACGAAAGCAATGAATCCGATCACTCGGCTCTGTTGGATCTTGCCGAGCCACTGGAGCAGTTGGCCGTCAAACTTTCGGTCCAACCGTTGTCGGATTTCTACGATGATACCGACCTCCGCTACAATCTGGACGAAACCGGAGAGTTTGCAGAAGCGGAAGATGGCTGGCCGGCCGCCGCCGCCCAATGGTTTGACGCTGCTGAGGCGCTGCGTTCGGTTGAGACCCTCCTCACCTATCTACAAGCCCATGCCGGGGCCATGGCGGCGACTGAGGTCTGGACACAAGCGGATGTCGAAGCCGACTTGCTCGATTGCAAAGCGGAGCTTGAGCGGGCGGTAGCGGCAGGAAAGGCGATTCATTTTTGCATCGTGATGTAAGTCACTCAAGGATTTAAACCGTGACGGGTACCGCAGCTCATGAAGAATAATGGCAACGGCCTATTCCCCTCAGCCGTGAAACGCCCCGGGCGAGGCCAGGTAGGCGAGTTCCTCGGCGGTGCTGATCCGGCCCAAAATGGCGTTACGGTGCGGGAAGCGGCCAAACCGCTGGATCAGCGCGTGGTGATGACGGGCGAAGGGCAAGCTCTCCTCCAGGCCCGGTTGCTGGTATAGCCGCACCGAGCGCTCCTGATCGGCCAACGTCTCGCTGTGCATGAACGGTAAATACAGAAACTGGCGCTGCTCGGGCGGCAACGCTTGATCGAAGCCGTGGGCCATGGCGCGGTCGGCCACGACCCGGGCGGCCGCTTCGGTGGCGAAGCTGTCGGGCTGGCCCCGGAACAGGTTCAGTGGAAATTGATCGAGAACGATGACCAGCGCCAGCGCTCCCTCGGCGGTGGTGTCCCAGTCGGTCAACTGACCGGCCGCCGCCGCCCGATAGGTGGTCAGGAAGCGCGCCCGCAACCGCTCATCAAAGTCGGGCGTGGCGGCGAACCACAACGGCTGAACGTCCGGCGCAAACCAGAACGCCACCACGTCAGTGGGATAGGCCATGTTTTCCATGAGGGTCATCGGGGTTCCTCCTCAAGCATTCCGGTAACGGTTACAGTGGTCCCTGGCGGTATTGTTGCGCCCGTTGCCATGCCTGCTGCAACTCCGCGTCGCTCAATTCCGCCTGGAGGCCGGGCTGCCCCTCCAACGCCGCCTGTTCGCCCTGTTCAGCGGCCAGACCGAGCCAGGCGTAGGCTTCGATCCGGTCTTGCGGCACACCCTTCCCGGCCCAGTACAAGATCGCCAGGCTGCTTTGCGCCGGGGCGAAGCCTTGCAGGGCGGATTGTTGGAGCAGGCCAGCGGCCCGCCCGTAATCCTGGTGCGGTTCCAGGGTGTAATAGCTGCCCAACTCACACAAGGCAGCGGCGCTCCCCTGAGCGGCGGCGTTCCCGATCCAGCGCAACGCGGCCTGCTCATCAGGCGGAATCCCTGTGCCGGTGACGTAATGCAGTCCGAGTTCCAGTTGGGCGGCGGCATCGCCTCCAGCGGCCCGCTGGTGGAGTGCGGCCAGGGCCGGGGGGATGTCATCGCCGGGATTGGAGCAACCGGCGAGGGTCAGGCCGAGCAGCAGGACGGCGAGACGGCGGGTATTCAATGGACCTTCCGGGCATCGGCCGGCGCGTGCTCGATGCTGTCGATCAGTGCCGCTAGGGCGTAGGCCATTTCCCCAGCGTTCATCTTGCCGCCCAGGATCAGGTCGGCCAGGTCGCGCAACCGCTCCGGCAACCGGGCGAGCCACTGTTCGCCGGTCTCGTAGGGGATGCCCTGGCGCTGAGCATGGGCCAGCGCGATCAAGTCCTCGGTGGTGAGGGGCGGTTCAGCGCTGTCGGTGGGGCCGGTGCAGTAGGGAGGGGGGTCTTCCATCGTATCGGATTTCCAGCTTGGGTTATTCTGTCTTGCGCAACAGGTCGGCGTCAGCGCGTAGCCGTTCAATTCGGGTTTGTTGGTTGCGGATCAGTGTGTCGTATTTTTGGGTAACGGCGCTCATTTCAGCCGAAATGCTTTGTTCCCAGGTAGCGCCCGCCAGGTTGTTGTTAGCAAGCTGCTTTTTCTGTTGCAGGGCGCTCAATTCGTTGTTCATTGCTTGGCGGTAATTGGTGATCAATCCTTCCACACTGCCTATCTCGCGGTCGATGTCCTTCAGTCTGCGCTCGCGCTCCAGGGTGCTGGCGGTTTGCTGGATGCGTTTCAGTTCCTCTGCATCAGTCGGTGAGGTTACTGGGGCCGGAGGCGCTTTCTGGAGGGTGATCTCGCTACCTTTGGCTGTCGTCGGACAGGGCGCGCTTTGATAGACCACTTGACCGTGTTCGTTGACGCACTTGTTCACGGCCATCGCCGGCCCAGTTGTCAGAGAGAGCATGACCACGGATAACAGGCAGGCTGATTTCATGGGGGTTCCAATGGGGAGTCTGGTAACATATAACCATAATCACTATAGGGTAGCCCATGGCCTATAGCAACGCCGACAAGCAGCAGCGCTACCGCCAGCGCCTGAGCGCACGGGGCTTGGTGCATGTGCAGGGTTGGGTCACACCCGAGCAGGCCGAGGTCATCCGCCGGATCATGGCGGAGCGGGGCTGGGAAGCGGCGGGCAGGTGCGGCGTCGCGCCCCGTGCGGAGCAGCGAGCGGAGCAGAATGATCCCTAATCGCAATGAGGAACCGTTTTATGGGTACAGTCACTGCGGGTGCCAAAATTCCCGGTCGGGTTTGCCGGACGCTGGATGTCGGGGACTTCTCCCTCCTGCATCAACTGACCTGGTTCAATATGGCCGTGCATAGCAATGCCGAGTATGCCAAGGGCACTTGGTTTAAGGAACGCTCCTTGGCCGGACCGGTCATCTTTGCCGTCGCCGACGGTCTGGTCCACCATGCGGATACCATCACCGAGTTTCTGGCCCAGGACGGCTATGAAATTTATGCCTACATCGGCGTGGACCGGATGAAGATCACGTCTCCGGTGTTGTTTGGAGATACCCTCCGTGCGGAGGCCGAAGTGGTCGAACTGCGCCCCACCAAACACCCGGAGCGATTCCTGTTCATCTACCAAAACAAAGCCTATAACCAGCGTGATCAGCCGGTGATTGAATACCAGACAACGATGCTGGTCGTTAAGAAAGACTGAGAAGGTTGTTGATTCGGTTCTTCGGGGCAATCGTTTCCGCAACCCCCCTGCGAGACACCTGGAGCGGCGCGAATCCACCCGCAACCGGCTACGGTTCTACACGATCACCGTGAGCCGAACCCTGTTCGACGGTTGGGCAGTGATTTGGGAGTAGCATCGAATCGGTGACTTGGCAGACACGACGGTGATGGAAGGATCGGTATGAGCATGAATGAATTTCGCCGATTGGCGGCAAAGATGGATGAGCACATGCACCAGCTTGCGGCCCAAGGGGTCAATGACGCTCCGGCCATCATCCATCGCATGATGGGCTATGTGCCCGAGTTGCACCGGATTTGGGTCGGGACCACCGACGATCAACTCCTGGCGCTGTCCCACGAATTTCCCGGTTTCTACCGCTACGCCCGCATCATGGAAGAGGCGTTTGAAGCCGAACGCCGTAAGGCATCGCGGCCCTATGACGGCTTGG
>Ga0209573_1003639_pt1 | contig 16513 bp, 12 predicted proteins | sample TNRBio252014_DNA_FD_185870 | JGI IMG/M metagenome (GOLD analysis project Ga0209573, IMG submission 185870) | Wastewater treatment Type I Accumulibacter community from EBPR Bioreactor in Madison, WI, USA - TNR Reactor_6/25/2014_ DNA (SPAdes)... | ecosystem: Engineered > Bioreactor > EBPR >...
GGCTCCTCCTTTGACCCGAAGTCCGAGGTCGGGAAACTCTTTGACCAGGCCTCCAACGGCCTGCGCGGCTTCAAACGCAGCCTTTACGAGGGCGCGTTGCGTCAGGCGGCGCTCGCCCGCTGGCCCGGCAAGGTGCCTGCCGGCCGCGTGAGCGACGAACCCTGGGCCTTCTGGGATTTCCTGCCCACCGCCGCCGAGCTCGCCGGTGCTTCGATTCCTGCCGAATGCAAAACCGACGGCCTCTCCCTGGTCTCCTTCCTCAAGGGCGGCCCCGCGCCGAAGCGCGATCACTTTTACTGGGAACTCCACGAGGGCACCTCGCTGCAAGCGGTGCGTTTTGGCGACTGGAAAGCCCTCCGCCAGGGGCCGGAGAAGCCCATCGAGCTGTACGATCTCAAAACCGATGCCGCCGAGGCCAACAACCTCGCTGCCAGCAATCCTGACCTCGTTGCCAAGGCCGAAGCGCTCATGAAATCCTCACGCACCGAGCATCCTGACTGGCCGCTGGTGCAGAAGCGACCAGGGAAGAAAAAGAAGAAGTAAAACACCTGCTGGCTCAGCGGCTGGCTAGGTGGTCGGCCTGGTCAAACTCCACGAGCTTGCGTTTCCATGCCGCGGCTGCCGCGGTGCCTTCGGTGGTTTCAACAAACTGCGCCATGCGGGCGATGGCATCCCGCAGATGATGCCGTTCCTCGCCGGGAATGGTGCTCAGACGCTGCTGCAGGCCGTCGTGGCCGGAGCGCAGCAGCGGCCCGGCTTCGACCGGTTTCTCCTGCGCGAGCAAAGCGCCTCCCAGCAGGCTCTCTGCGCTGAAGCGCCGCCAGTCATCCGGCTGATGCTTGAGGCACAGGGCCAGGCACTCACGCAGCAGGGTTTCGGCGTCGGCCAGCTTGCCTGTTTGCAGCCAGAACCGTCCGAGATGCGCCGAGGCGTCCGCGAGGCTTTGAGGGACCTGTTTTGAGCGAGTCCGCTCGTTTTTCAAGATGTCCAGAAGCAGGCTCTCCGTGTCCGGCAAGCGCCCCTGCTGCTGCAAGATTTCCGCCAGGATGTGCAGGGTGCGGAGTGTGTCAGGATGACCGGCTCCGAGCGTGCGTTGCTGGATCTGAAGCATCTCGCGGCAGAGCTTTTCCGCCTCGGCGTGCCGTTCATGCCGCCGCTGCATGACGGCCAGCGTGTGCATTTGCTCCAGCGTGTCGGGATCACCGGCCCCGTAGGTGTTCTTCATGGCGTCCAGGGCCTCGACGTGCAGGGCCTCCGCCTCGGTGCGCTGGCCTGCGGCGTCATGGGAGCGCGCCAGGCACCGCATGGCCTGCAAGGTCTGCGGATGGCTGCGGCCCAGGGAACGCGCGTTGATCTCCAGCACACGTTGACGCAGTTCCACCGCCTGCGCATGCTTGCCATGGTTCTCGAAGGTTTGGGCCACGGTCTCTGTCTGCTCCAGCGTGTCCGTGTGGGCGGGCCCGTGCAGGTTTTTCAGGATCTCCAGCACTTCGAGCTGCACGGCCTCGGCGGCGGCTTTCTGGCCGTCTGCCGCGAAGGTCTCGGCCAGGTGTCGCATCGTCAGCAGGGTCTCGGGATGCTGTGTGCCAAACACACGCCGCTTGGTCTCCAGGCTCTCGTGCTGCAGCTTCAAAGCCTCGTCATATCGGCCAAGGCGGCGCTGCATCTGCGCGACCTTGTCCACCTGCGCCAGCGTGTGAGGATGCTCCGGCCCGAGCGTCTTCCTGAGGATCTCCATGGCACCGACATAAAGCTTCTCAGCCTCCGAGGGCTGACCACCGGCCTCATGAGCCTCCGCCGTAATCGTCATGGAGACCACGGTTTGCGGATGGCGGGCGCCATGCACGCGCCGGGCGGCGTTCAGATGCTCGTGACGCATTTCGACGGCCTCCGCATGACGTCCCTGCCGGCTGAGCAAGGCACCGATGTTGCCAATCGTGGCCAGCGTTTCGAGATGATCGGGACCGAGCACTCGTTTTTGCAGCTTCCACAACTGCATCAGCATCATCTCCGAATCCCACGGCCGGTCCTGTGCCTCGCACACGGCGGCCAGCACGGTGATCGTGATAAACGTGTCCTGATGCTCCGGCCCGAGCACGCGCTGCTGTTTCTCCAGCGTCTGCCGCAGCAGTGACTCGGCCTCCGCATGCCGGCCCTGCTCCTTGAACACCACCGCGAGCTGCCGCATGGAGCGCAGCGTGTCCGGGTGATCGCCGCCAAGCACCTGCTGACGTTTTTCCAACGCGCCGTGGAGCTGCTTCTGCGCCGAGGCGTTTTCCGACATCGCCAGATACGTCAGGCCGATGGTTTCCTGCATTCGCGCCCCGGCCTCGGGATGATCTCTGAGCGTGTCCAGTTTGCCTGACGCGCCGTCCAGCATCTCCTTGAGCAGCGTCGTGTCGCGGCCCTTCAGATTCTCAGGTGTCAGGCTGGCAAACATCTCCTCCAGGAATTTGGCGGTCAGGGACTGCGTTTCAGATTTCTGCCTGGCTTTGGCGGTGCGTTCTGGCGATTTTTCACGGACGAGCAACCATCCGGTCAGCAGCAAAGCCCCGCACAGGCTCAGCACCAGCACGGCGGCGGTGGCAAACAGGCTGCGGTTCCGGCTGACGAAGTTTCCCACCGTCGAGCCTGCGTGCGATGCCACTGTCTCCTCCTCGGCCGCCTGCATGTAGCGATGCAGCGTGTCCGCCAGCGTCAGCACATTTTCATGCCGCGCATGAGGCTGCTTGTGCATCGCCCGCAGCAACACGCCGTCGAAATACTGCTCCGCCAGCAGCATCAGCTTCAGAGGATCTATCCGACGACTCAGCGCGATGCCCGTAACCTGGGCGGTGGAGAGGGCTTTGAGACTGATGGAGGCATACGCGGGCATCTCATCGCGCACCAAGCGGCGCAGGTCGTCCAGATTCGCCGGCTTGCGCGGCAGGGTGATGGGCTGCCGCCCCGTGAGCAGCTCAAACAGCAGCGCACCCAGCGCGTGAATGTCGCCCTTGGCGTTGATCTTGCCTCCACTCGCCTGCTCTGGCGGCAAATAAGCGGCAGGGGTGCGTTGCATGCCATCCGGACTGATCAAGATCGTTCCCATCGCGTGCGCGAAGCCAAAGTCCGTGACCTTGAAGACCGGCTGGCCCTCGCCATTCCAATGCACCAGCACGTTCCCTGGCTTGAGACTGCCATGCGCCACGCCTTTCTGATGCGCGTGATGCACCGCGTCGCACACTTGGAGAAACAGACGCACCCGCGCCCGTAGCGGCAGTTTTTGATCATCGCAAAAACGGGTGATCGGCAGGCCGGAGGCCAGTTCGGAGATGATGAAGGGCTTCCCGCACTTGGTCATGCCACTGGCATGAATTTTGGCGATGCCCGGATGGTCCAGCAAAGTGAGCGCAGGCTGCAGCGCCGAATGCCGCAGCAAAAACTCGTTCGCGGGGGTGTTCACGATTTTTACCGCCACGCAGTTGGCCGTCTGGGCGTCACGCTCCGCCATCCACACCGCCGTGGACACGCCTTCGCCCACGATCTGGAGCAGATGGCAGCCTTCCAGCACATCGCCGGGTTTTTCCTCATCCAAAGTGGCCGCCGAGGCGGTGTTTATGCGACTGGTGCCCGCGCCCGCGCTGAAATGAGTCCTCAGACGATCCCACACCGCGTTCCAGAGGCCCGCGTCGTCACCACAGGCCTTCGCCAGGAAGCGATGACGCTCCAGGTGATGGGCATGCTTGAGCGACTCTTGGAAGAGCTGTTCGATGCGGGTGGTATCGACACTCATGAGGGAAGCATTTGATAATTACCATAATGCGACTCCCTCCCTGCTTTGGGTAATGAATCAGTCTTTAATCCCCCCTTAACACCCCTTCACCGCACCACGTCGCCCACCAGCAGGATCGCGCCGGGATAAAATGCGGTGGCGTCAAAGCGCTCCGGCTTGTCGATCTTGTTACCGTTCTTCGCCAGGATCTTCGCCTTGTCCGGCTGCTCGGGATGAATCTCGATCTTCACGCTGTGGACCTTGTCCTCCAGGTCCGTGCCGATCATGAGTGTGGCGAGGCGATGGTAGGTGCAGTACGCATCAAAACGCGGCACGACCTTCACCGGCTGATCATCCAACGTCACGCTCACCTGGCCGCCGTCCGGGCCGACGAGATCATAAATGGAGCAGCGCGTGCCCTTGAACTGAAACGTGATCGTGTCACCCGGCTTGGTGCCCTTGTGCAGCGCCGTCATGCGGTTCGCCCAGCGTTTGCCGAAGTCATCCGTCTTCGGATCGAGCAGCGTGAAGCCTTTCGACAGCGTCGCGGCCGTGATCGGCAGCAGCTTGGCTTGCTCGTAATTCGTGGCGATGAACGGCGCGCCCAAAGCATGCGCGGCAGGGGCTTTTGAAGCCGCCTGGATCGGCTCCAGCGAGCGCACGATGGCCTGAAGGTACAGTTCGTGACCGGTTTCGACATGCGGATGCACGCTGTCCGGCGCGAAGACAAATTTGCCTTCCAGCGCCTTCTTCTCCTCGTCCGTCTTCGGCAGTTTCGCCTTCCACTCGAGCTTCCCTTCCTTCGCCAGCTTCGCGACCTCCATTCCCATGTGAATCGTCGGGATGCCATAGTGTTCGGCGATCTTCTCCATCGCGCTCGCCGAGCGTTGAAACTTGCCTTCGAGCATCACCGGAGCCTGCGATTCGGTCAGCGTATAGACAAAGCAGATGTCGCACTCCGGCAGCGTCTTCCACGTCTGGCGCACGATGCCCTCCATGCAGCGGAAAATCTGCTCTGGCGAAGCGCCGCCGTCATTTACCGCGAATTCGACGAACAAGAGGTCGGGCTTGTGATCGAGCACATCTTGCTTCAGCCGAAACACACCGAGATCCGAACCCGTGCCGCCGATGGCCGCGTTGATCTCACTGAACTTCGCCTGCGGCCAGGTTTTCTGAAAATGCGCCAGCGTCTTCGGCCGCCAGCCGTTCTGGGCCGTGATCGAGCCGCCGAGATAGCCGATCTTGATCTCCGCGCCCGCCGTGTTCGCCTTCGCCAGGAAGTTCGGCAGTCCGTTGCGCGGACGGCACTCCTGAGCGGGCGCGAGCGGAAACTCTTCGGCAGCATGGGTGGCAACGAGCAACAGCAGGAACAGGAAATGGCGCAGCATAAAGGTTGGTTTGAAAGGATTCTCCGCCAGCATGCGAAGCAAAATTCCATGAACAACTTCGACTTTCGCCCGCATCTGCAACGCGGACTCGCCATCCCAGCGCATCCGCTGGCGCTCGACTCCAATCGCAAACTCGACGAGCGGCGGCAGCGGGCGCTATCGCGCTACTACATCGCCGCCGGAGTCGGTGGACTGGCCGTCGGCGTTCACACCACTCAGTTTGCCATCCGCGATCCGCAGGTCGGTTTGTTCCGGCCGGTGCTCGAACTGGCGCGGGAGGAGATGGATCGCGCCTCGAAGCCGCTCGTGCGCATCGGCGGCATCTGCGGCGTGACCAAACAGGCCGTCGCCGAGGCCGCCTTGCTCAACGAACTCGGCTACCACGCCGGTTTGCTCAGCCTCGGGGCGCTGCGCGATGCCATGGAGGACGAATTGATCGACCACTGCCGGGCGGTGGCGGACATCATCCCCGTCGTCGGCTTTTATCTTCAGCCCAGCGTCGGCGGGCGTGTGCTGAAGCACTCGTTTTGGCGTCGATTCGCTGAAATCGACAACGTCGTCGCCATCAAGATCGCGCCGTTCAACCGCTACCAGACGCTCGACGTCGTTCGCGCCGTGATCGAGGCCGGACGGGATGACATCACGCTCTACACCGGCAACGACGACAGCATCGTGGCTGATTTCATGACGCCGTTTCGTTTCGGCGGCCAGGAGCGCCGCATCGTCGGCGGATTGCTCGGCCACTGGTCCGTCTGGACGCGTCGAGCGGTCGAACTGCTCGAACAATGCCGGAACGCCGACGCCACGCCCGCTCTGCTGCGCCTCGGCATTGAAGTCACCGACAGCAACGCGGCCTTCTTCGATGCCGCGAACGCGTTTCGCGGCTGCATCGCCGGCCTGCACGAAGTTTTGCGCCGCCAAGGCCTGCTGGAGGGCCTGTGGTGCCTCGACGAGCACGAAACCCTCAGCCCCGGCCAGCTAGCCGAGATCGACCGCGTGCATCAAGCCTACCCGCACCTCAACGACGACGCCTTCGTCGCCGAGCATCGGGACGAGTGGTTGAGGTGTTAAGAATCCCCATTGCTCCTCTGATCACCCTGTTTACCTCTCCACCGCCATGAATCGCTCCAATCTGCCAACCCTCGTTTTTGCCATGCTCACCACCGCCGCGCTCGCCGAGGGCGGGTTTTACGGCGATCCGCCGGACGCGACGCATCCGTGGGCGATTCATGACATGAACCGTCCGCAGCCACCGCGTGTGGAGCCCGGCACCGCCACCACCGCGCCTTCGGATGCGGTCGTGCTCTTCAGCGGCAAGCCGGAGGAGATTGAGAAATGGATCTCCGACAAAAACGGAGAGCCCACGAAGTGGGTGGTCAAAGACGGCGTGCTGCAATGCGTACCGGGCAGCGGCTACATCCGCACGAAGGAGGAATTCGCCGACTGCCAGCTTCACATCGAGTGGAGCGCGCCGAGCAAGGTCGAGGGCAGCAGTCAGGGCCGTGGCAACAGCGGCGTCTTCCTCATGGGCGCGGTCGAGGTACAGGTGCTCGACAATTACAACAACCCCAGCTACCCGGACGGCATGGCTTCATCCATTTACGGCATCAATCCGCCGCTGGTGAATCCGCTGAATGCCCCCGGTGAGTGGCAGAGCTACGACATCGTCTTCCGCCGTCCGATCTTCAAAGACGGGAAGGAAATCGATCCCGGTTACATCACCGTTTTCGTCAACGGCGTGCTCACACAGGATCACACACCGCTCGAAGGCGGTGGCGGGCACATGAGGCGCTCGAAGCCGAAGGCATTCCCAGATCAAGGCCCGCTCAAAATCCAGGATCACGGCAATCCGGTGCGCTTCCGCAACATCTGGTACCGCCCGCTGCCCAAGCGCGCCGTCGATGGCGGCGAGTACAGCCGCATGAGCGAGGAAGCCACCGCTGCGAAGCGTGCGGAGATCGCCAAAGGCATCCGCGAGGACGCCGCGAAGCTCGAAGGCCACGCGAAGATGCTCCGCTTGTTTGAATCGCTCTGCTATGCGGAAAATGCCGAGGCGAAGGAGTTCGCGCTCGCCGCCGTGAACGATTTTGCTGCCGCGATGAAAGCGATGCCTGCGGACAAGATCGAATCCAAGAAGGGCGAGATCCTGCAAGTGACGAAGGCGCTGCGCTATCTGGCGCAGTTCAAGATTCTTGCCGAGGAGCCTGCGGCCAAGCAGGAGCTGGAAGCCATCATCAAGACCCAGGACTGGGAGCCGAAGAAGAAGTAACCGTAGGTTGGGTGTGTGCTGCGCTCATGACTTTCGTCAGCTTCATGGCTGACTTCGCAGCACCGCCCGACGGTTTGGACGTTTTTCGTGGCCGCAAATAGACGGGCGGGCTATCGCCACACCCGTCCTACATCAGTTCAAACCGCATCCGCCGCCAAAGCCGCGTTGCCGATGATGCCAGCCTCGTTGCTGAAGCGGGCGGGCAGGATTTGCAGGCGCTCCCAGACGACGGTGCTGAGCATGCTTTGCACTTTGTTCTTGAGCGGTGTGAAAATCAGATCACCCGCCTGCGCGACACCACCGCCGATGACGAAGGCATCAGGATTGAGCAGCCAGGCGATGCTTGAGATCGCAGTGCCGAGCCAGTCGGCCACCTCGCCCCAGATTTGACGCGCGATGTCGTCACCGGCCTGCGCGGCATCGGCGATCTTCTTGGGCGTGCAGTCGGCGATGTCTTTTTCGATGCCCGCTTCGGCGTAGCGCTGCACGGCGTGCTCGGCGATCTGCTGGTTGCCGGTGTATTTTTCCAGCGCGCCCAGATTGCCGTAGTGGCCTGGTTTGCCGTCGAAGTGGATGCTCATCTGGCCGATCTCGCCCGCGACGAAGCCGCTGCCGCGAAACATTTTGCCATCCAACACGACACCACCACCGATGCCAGTGCCCATGGTGAGGCCGATGACGTTTTTGAGGCCGCGTGCGGCACCGTAGCGAAACTCCGCGTAGGCCATCGCGTTCGCGTCGTTCTCAACGAGCACGGGCAGGCCGGTTTTTTCGCTGAGGATGGCCTTGAGCGGCACATGCTTCCAACCCGGCACGTTCGTCAACTCATGCACAAAGCCGTGATCGAAATCGACGAGGCCGGGAACGCCGACACCGATGGCGCAGATGTCCGGGTAAGTCTGTTGCAGTTTCGCCACACGGGCCGCCATCTCGCCGATGAGCGCGGCAGGGCCGTGGAAATTCGCGGTGGGAATGGGTTCGTCGATGACGAGAAGTTCATCGCCCCGGCACACGCCGAGTTTCACGGAGGTGCCGCCGAAGTCGATGCCGATGGAGGTTTTTGCAGAGTCAGACATAACAACCCGCCTCAGTGCGGGGCGCGGAGATTGTCCACCAAACGCAGTCCGTGCAAGGTCAAATCCGGGGCGGCGGTAAACTGCTACTCGTGCAGGTACGCCCAATCACCGATTCGTTGCAGCGATCCGCCATATCCTCTTTGCGGGTAGTTCTGAAGAGGGAAATACATGAACTCATCGAAGTTAACCCCTCCGCTTGGAGTGGACACCCAAAGCACCCAGGGGTTTTGGGCAAAACGTCTGGCATCGTCTCCGGTGCGGTAACGATAGGCCGGATACGCCGCCATGCCTGTGCCGGGGACAGCCTTCAGGAACTCGGGGACGAGCGCATCCAAGCCCGGTGGTGGTGCGCCTTTGACTCTTTCATAATGTTTGATCGCCGCCACAAGATCGCTGCTGCGTTGCGTCAGCCTGTGAAAGGCATCGTTCCGGATTTCTCTAGCCATGCGGCCCCCTGCGATAGTGGATGCCACGAAGATCAGACACAGCCCCCAACGGCGTAGCGCCTTGAGGCGGAGCCGAGGTGAGAGAAGGAGAAATGGTCCGACGAAGACAAAGACGAACACCACAAGGGCTGGCAGCACAATCAGCCCCGGCAGCATCACCAAAAGCCATGTGCCAGTCGGGCCCACAGTGAAATATTCTGCCAACGGCAGGACAAGAAGCGGAGACGCAACCACCAGCCATGGAACGATGTAACGTGAGCCTCTTCTGGCTGGCTGTCCGGGGATGGGTGGCGGATCTTCGTGCATTCGTCGATCCAATCCAAGTTTGGGTGCCACGTCAAGAATGCTGGTTTCCGACGATGCGCAGTCCGTGCAAGGTCAAATCCGGATCCACGACAATGCTTTCGTCCATGCCAGAGATGATCCACTTGGCATCGCCGCCAGTGGCGACGACATGAGCGTGCTTGTCGCCCAGCTCCTTTTTCAGGGCCTCCAGGATGCCTTTGACCATGCCTCGGTAACCAATGGCGGCTCCGGCGAGGATGGCTTGTTCGGTCGATTGGCCAATGGCGCTGGCAGGCTCGTGCAAATCGACACGCGGCAGCAACGCGGTGCGTTCGTGAAGGTAATCCGTCATCAAACGCAGTCCGGGGGCGATGACGCCGCCGATGTAGTGCTTGTCGGCGCTCAGGATGTCAAAGGTCACAGCGGTGCCGAAGTCGATCACGATGCCGGGCGCGCCGTGCATGTGCGCCAACGCCACGGCGTTGGCGAGACGGTCCGGGCCGATGCTTTCGGGGTTCGGATAACGGATGCCAATGCCCATGTTCGTATCGTGCCGCAGTTCGATGAGTTGCGTGCCGTAAACCTCACGAAAGGCGGGCACGGCCTTCGGCACGACGCTGCAAATCACGGCTCCGTCGAATTCCCAGCCCTGGGTGACCTCACGCACGGCGTCCGGTGAAAGCTCTCGCGTGGCATGCTCACGACGTTCGAGGATGGTCTCGCTGGTGGCGAGGCCAAACTTGGTGCGGCTGTTGCCGACGTCGATGAGCAGTCTTTGGCGCTGAGGCATGGCTCAAATTGAGACGTGGCGCCGGTATTGCAACCAAGGAGGCGGGGTCTCTGACCCCGCGAACTGCTGGGAGGGGACAGAGTCCCCTCCTCCTTGATTTCACGCGAGCCGACCGGTGATGTAAGACTCGGTCAGAGGATCGTTCGGGTGGTTGAAGATCGTCATCGTGTCGTCCTCCTCGATGAGCTTGCCTTTGTAGAAGAACGCGGTGCGGTCGGCGATGCGCTTGGCCTGCTCCATATTGTGCGTGACGATGACGAAGGTGTACTGGCCGCGCAGTTGCAGGATCAGCTCCTCGATGCGCGCGGTGGCGATGGGGTCGAGCGCGGCGCAGGGTTCGTCCATGAGCAGGATGCGCGGCTGCAAGGCGATGGCACGTGCGATGCACAAACGCTGCTGCTGGCCGCCGGAAAGGCCGGTGGCCATCTCATGCAGGCGGTCTTTGACCTCATCCCACAGCGCGGCGGCTTTGAGGCTGCGCTCGGCGGCTTCTTCGAGGTCGTGGCGGTCTTTGATGCCGGCGACACGCAGACCATAGACGGCGTTTTCAAAGATGGAGCGCGGAAAGGGATTGTACTTCTGGAACACCATGCCCACATTGCGGCGCAAGTTGATGACATCGACGTTCGGAGCATAAAGATCGACGCCGTCGATCTTGATGCTGCCGCTGACGACGCGGGCGGACTCGACCAAGTCGTTGATGCGGTTGATGGAGCGAATGAGCGTGCTTTTGCCGCAGCCGGACGGGCCGATGAGCGCCATCACGTCTTTGCTGTGCATGTTTAGATCGACATCAAAGAGCACCTGGTGGTCGCCATAGGCATAGTTGAACTTCTCCACCTGGATGAGCGGCTCTTCGGAAGCTGGGGCTGGAGTTTCGGCGGCCATGGCTCAGAACAGTTGGCCGAAAAAAACGAAAGAATAAAAAAAAGGCCGAACCCAAATCATCCACCTCCATCTGGGCAATGCAGCGGAAGCGCTCTGATTTTTTTTACCTTTTTCGTTTTTTTCGGCCATAAAAATCAACTGAAGGTGCCGCGGAGATAAGACTCCGTCAGCTTTTCGCGGGGATTGGTGAAGAGTTCCTCGGTGGGGGCAAATTCGACGAGCTTGCCGAGGTGGAGGAAGGCGGTGTAATCGGACACGCGCACGGCCTGCTGCATGTTGTGCGTGACGATGACGATGGTGTACTCTTGAGCGAGTTGATGCATCAGCTCCTCAATCTTCAGCGTCGAGATGGGATCGAGCGCGGAGCAGGGCTCGTCCATGAGCAGCACATCCGGCAGTGTGGCGATGGCGCGGGCGATGCACAAACGCTGCTGCTGGCCGCCGGAGAGCGCGAGGGCGTTGGCATTGAGGCGGTCTTTGAGCTCGTCCCACAACGCGGATTGGCGCAGCGAGCGCTCGACGGCTTCATCGAGCACGTTTTTGTTCTTCTCGCCGTGGATGCGCAGGCCGTAGGCGACATTCTCGTAGATGCTCTTGGGGAAGGGATTCGACTTCTGGAAGACCATGCCGACCTGCTTGCGCAATTGCGTGAGATCGACATCGGCATCGTGGATGTTTTTGCCTTTCACGATCACCTCGCCCTTCGTGACGCGGGCGCTGGGCACGCGGTCGTTCATGCGGTTGATGCAGCGCAGCAGCGTGCTTTTGCCGCAGCCGGAGGGGCCGATGAGCGCGGTGACGCGGTGGTATTTGACCTTCAGGTTGATGTCGAAGAGCGCGGGACTCGCGCCGTAGCAAAAATCCATGTCACGCACCTGGACGACAGGCGGTGGCGTGGTTTTGACGGTGGAATCGGCAGACATGCAATGAGAGGCGGTTACCAGCGATACTTGGCGCGCAGACGTTTGCGCAACAGCACCGAACTGGCGGCCAAAGAAGCGACGAGGACGAGGAAAACGAAGACGGAGCCGTATTGCGCGCGCTCGGAGTATTCGTTCTGCGGGATCTTGGCGGCGAGGGTGTAGATGTGATACGGCAGCGCCTGGACTGACTCGGTGAAGATGCCGAGGAAACGCGACACGCTCTGCTCCCAATGCGCGAAGATGGATGCGTCCGCAGGCAGCGGCGGCAGGTCTTTCTGCCAGGGCAGCTTGTCTTTGAAAGCCAGCGCGGCGGTGAACATGATCGGTGCCGTTTCACCGGCCGCACGGGCGATGCCGAGGATGCTGGAGGTCAAAATGCCGGGCGTGGCGAAGGGCAGCACGCTGTAGCGAATCGTCTGCCAGCGTGTGGCACCGAGGGCCATGCTGGTTTCACGGAATCCTTGGGGCACCGCCTGCAAACACTGCTCGCTGGCAGTGATGATGACCGGCAGGATGACGAAGGCGAGCGTGAAGCCGCCGGACAGCACGCAGGTGTCCCAACCTTCAAAGCTGAGCGTGGTGAAACCGAGTGGAATGGCGAAGACGGAGCGATCCGCCGGCACATCGACAAACACGGGAGCGGTCAACACGAAGGCTCCAAGACCAAAGAGGCCGAAAACGACGGAGGGAACGCCCGCGAGGTTCAAGATCGCTAGGCGCACCATTTCGAGGAACTTGCCGTGCTTGGCATACTCACTGAGATAGATCGCGCAGGCGACACCGAGGAACAACGCGACACCGACACTGACGATGACGAGCAAGGCGGTGCCGACAATCGGCCCCAGGATGCCGCCGCCGGAGTAGGCGATGGTTTTTTCGGAACGGAAGTTGTCGCCGAGCTGCTTCTTGATGGCATCGGCACCGTTCACACCGGTTTCGTAATGGTTGCCCTGTTTGTCCTCGATGACGTGAAGCTGGGACGGCAGCTCGGTGAGGAACTGCGTGTTCACAAACGGCCACTTCGACTGGAACGTGACAGGCGCGCCTTTGATGAAAATGTGCAGCATGATCGCCAGCGTGATGATCACGACGATATAGCTGCCCACGCGCAAAGCCCAGCGCGCGGCGGTCTCGCGCTTCTGGATGCCGGAGTTGTCGCCGGCGAAGGGATTTTCGGCGGTGGGGACAGGGTTCATGCCTTGTGAGGTTCGAAGCGGCGGGCCACGGCACGGGCGCACCAGTTGACGAGCAGCGAGATGGCAAACAGCACGATGCCGACCATGAACAGCGCCTGCCAATGTGAGCTGCCGCGTGAGACTTCGCCAAGCTCCTGCGCGATGATGCCGGTGAGCGTGTGCGCAGGTTGGAAAATGACGCCGGGACCAGCGCTGAAGTCGGGAATGGCGATGCGGTTGCCCGCGACGAGCAGCACCACCATCGTCTCACCGATCACACGACCCAGACCGAGCAAAATGGCGGAGAGAATGCCGGAGATGCCGGCGGGAACGATGACGCGGAAGACGGTTTGCAGCTTGGTGGCGCCCATGGCATCGGAGGCGTCGATGTAGGCACGCGGCACATTGTTCAGCGCGTCCTCAGAGAGGCTGAACATCGTGGGCACGGCCATGAAGGCGAGCAGGCAGCCGGCGTTGAACATGTTGAGGCGCTCCTGGATCGGGAAGCCGGGCACCCATTGCAGCCAGCTCACCTCGCTGAAGTCCTTGATCAAATTCCCGACGAGCGAGATGCCGATGAAGCCGAGCACGACGGATGGAATGGCCTGGATGAACTCAATCACGGGTTTGATGAATTCCTTCTCGCGTTCGCTGGCGAACTGGTTCGTGTAAATCGCGGCGATGACGCTGATCGGGGTGGCGATGAGGATGGCGATGAGAGCGATGACGAGAGAACCGGTCAGCAGCGGCACGAAACCAAAGAAATCCTGCCAGGAACTGTTGGTGATCCACTGCGAGCCGAAGAAGAAAGCACCGATGACGCTGATCATCGAAACGGGCTTGTCCGAGCGCCAGGTGTCGAGCTGCAAGGCCGCGTCGCGCATTTCCTTCACATGTACGGGGAGCTTCGCACGCACATCGGCCAGCATGGCGGTGGCGGCGGGTGTTCCAGCTTCTTGTGGAAGAGAAGCGGAGGCTTTTTCGGCGGCTTTGACGTAAATTTCGAGCTGCTCGCGCAATTCACCCGCACGGGCGGTGAGTTCCTTCGTGCGCGCTTCAATATTCACCTCTTCAGCAACGGACGCCTCGGCTTCTTCAGTGAGACTGGCCTTCTCATCCGCATCCTTGGTCTTGGCTGCGGCTTCAAGGAGGCGCTGGCGGTTGATTTCGAGGACGTGAAACTCGTCGGCCTTCTCCTTGGTCTCCTGCGCGTGCTCCTTGAGTTCATCGAGCACTTCTTGAAGACCTTCGGGCGCTTCTTCGAATTCCTCCTGGGCGGTGACAAGATCTTCAAACTTCGTGCGTGCTTCGCGGTCTTTGGCGGTGAAGTCGGCGGCGAGAGTTTGCAGGAAGGGCGGGAGATCGGTGACTTCGGGAGTGAGCGCGGCGAACTCGGTCTGAAGCTGCTGTTTCTCCGCCGCAGTGAAGAGATCAGGGTAAACCAGCGATGTGGCGGCTTCGGCGGCGGCTTTTTGCTGTTCGCGGCGCAGGATGTCGAGTTTGTCAGCGGCAGGAGGTGGTGTTTGCTCCAGGGCTTGTTCGAGTGTTTCGCGCTGCCGCGAGGCTTTTTCCTCGGCCAGGTTTCTGAGCAAAAAGGCGGCGTCTCGACGATCACGGGCAGTTTTGCTCAGTGTTTCCAGCGAACCGCTCACCGACTGACGCAGGCTGCTGGAGAGCGACTGGTGCTCTTTGAGCGGTTTGTCGATGATGTCGCAGAATTCCAGGCCGGCGCGGCGGTAGGTGACGAGTTCGTTGCGATAGGTGGGCAGGAAGTCGATGCCCTCACGCAGGAGGAAGATCATGATGAGCACCAGCACGATGACGGCGGTGCTGGCGTTCATACCGAAGAAATACTTGATGACCTTTTGAGGATCCATCCCCAGCACGGTGCGTTTGCGGTTCCTGACGAGCAGGGTGCGCAACGGGGGCCGCGGGGGTGACTCAGAACTGTCCATGCAGGTTATTTCAGCCCTCTAAACAAAAATCCGGCGAAGAGAAGCCATTTTCTCCATCGCCGGATTTTAAGAAGGGTCAACCAACGATTGTTTCACTTAATTCACGAGCACGAAGCCGGCCTTGGTGATGATGGCGACGCCGGCGGGGCTGCGGCAGAAGTCGATGAACTCCTTGGTGGTGCCGGTGGGCTCTCCATTCGTGTAAAGGTAGGTGGGGCGGGCTAGGACGTAGCTCTTCACGGCGGCGGGGTTGGGCGAAGCGCCGTCGATGGAGACAACTTTGATGCCCTTGGAACCTGAATAGGCATAACCGATGTAACCGATGCCGTTGGCGTTGGAGGCCACCTCGGAGACGATCTGCTCGTTGCCGGCCATTTTCTGGCTGTTGGAGCCGTATTCGCGGCCCTTCATGGCCATGGTCATGAAGTCCTTGTAGGTGCCGGAGGAGGTGTTGCGGGTGTAAACGGAGATCGGGCCGGGCGTGCCGCCGACTTCGCTCCAGTCTTTGATGTCACCGGCGAAGATCTGCATGATCTGCTTCTTCTTGAGGTCGGCGACGGGGTTGTTCTTGTGCACCACGACGGTGATCATGTCCCAGGCGACCTCGATTTCATTGATGGTGATGCCCTTGCTGCGGCAGAGGGTGCGCTCGTCGGCCTTGACCTTGCGGGAGGACATGCCGATCTCGGCGGTGCCGGCGGCGAGATTGGTGAAAGCGGTGGAGGAGCCCTCGGCGGCGATGTCGAAGCTGACTTTGCCGCCCTGCTTTTTGAATCCTTCGGCGAGGGCGGGGACGAGCTTGGCGCCTAGCGTGTCCGAACCACGGATGCGGAGGGTGGTCTGGGCTTGGGCGGCGAGGGAGGATGCGATGACGAGGGTCAGGGCGAGGAGTGTGCGTTTCATGGAGTTGGAATGACGGGGCGGGCGGAGAGTGCTGCGCGTGGGAAAACAGGAAAGTCGGAGATTGTGACGAAACCGTCACAATGCGCCTTTACCGCCAATTTCCGTCACATGGGCCGACGGCCCGACCAGACTTCAGGTCGAATTCGTCACCTTCGGCCCTCGAAACAGCCCAATGTGACATATTTGTCACGAAACAGGATTGGTCAGTGTGTGACGATTTCGACTAAAAAGCGCGGCCATCGGCCATGGGGCCGTCTTTCCGCAACAACATCGTCATCCAATGAAACGCATCACACCCTCTCACGGCCTCTGGCGGGCCTTTGCCACCTTTTTGGCCTTCGCCACGCTGCTACCTCCCACTCTCACGGCCAGCCCGGCGATGGAGAAGCTGTTCTACATTCTGAAGCAGAAGGGCTCGATCACAGCCGATGAGTACGACCTGCTCGTGCAAACGATGAAGGACGAGGAGCGGAATGAACCGAAAGTGGCGAAAACGACCGCTTCCCCGGCCATCGAACAGCGCTTGGAGCAGACCGAATCGAAGGTCGAGAACCTCGAATCGACGCTTTTGAACACGAAAGGCCAGGTGGAGGAGCTCTCCCGCATCAGTGACAACACCTCCCCCTCCACCTTGAGCAAGAGCGACCTCGACGCCCTGCTCTCC
>Ga0209573_1003640_pt1 | contig 16513 bp, 7 predicted proteins | sample TNRBio252014_DNA_FD_185870 | JGI IMG/M metagenome (GOLD analysis project Ga0209573, IMG submission 185870) | Wastewater treatment Type I Accumulibacter community from EBPR Bioreactor in Madison, WI, USA - TNR Reactor_6/25/2014_ DNA (SPAdes)... | ecosystem: Engineered > Bioreactor > EBPR >...
TCACCGGAAATTGGTATTCGCCAACCTCAAAGGGGTCCTGAAACAGGGCCAGCAGGCGGGTGGCGTTGACCTGAGGCTCCGGACCCAGCACACCAAAAACATCCGCACCGACCCGCGCCAGCCGGCATTCTGGCCCCAGCCGGGATTGTAAGCGCTTGGCAACGACCACCAGCAACCGGTTGCCAATATCCGGGCCGAGGCCATCATTCAGGTCGGCGAAGTGATCAATGTCCAACAACGCTGCGACAACATCAGCTTGGACGTGAGCAACGGCGTCGAGGTCGGCGATGAACTGTAGACGATTAGGCAATAGGGTCAATGGATCGTAATACGCGAGATCGTGCAGGCGTTCAACCAGCTTGACGTTGCGAAAGCAAGCAGCGATGTTGGCCACGAATACTTCAAGCAACGGTCGATCTAGCGTGGCCGGCGCCTGGCCGGAATCGAGAAAAATCGCGGCCTCCTGGTGAGGAGCGGCCTTGAGATATAACACCATATAATCAGCGCTGAAAACATGCCGGCGCTGCGCCACGCTGCTCTGAATCGCGGAGACAATTCGGACGTCTGGCAACGCTTCCAGTGGCTGGGCAATGTACGACGCATGTCGGCCCGCCGCACCGACGATATAGCACCGCTCGCCGTCATCCCCCAGCGGCGAACCCCGTTGAGTGCAAACGATACCATCCACGGGCAGCTTGAGCAGCGCAGCCAGTTGCGTAAGGATACCTGTAGCCAAATGGGTGATGGCATGTTGTTCCATCAGGTTGGCGGCAGCGCCCACGATCAGCTCCAGACCCCGCCGGTGCTCGGTCAGCGCGTGGAGTTGTTCATAGGAACGCAGCGCCGCGCTGACCGTGGTGATCAGTCGGGTGTGCGTCAGCTCGGCTTTAGTGCGGTAATCGTTAATGTCGTATTCATGAATCATCGTCAGTTCGGGCGCGTAGCCCGGCTGCCCAGTGCGCAGGATAATCCGGCATTCCAGCAATTTGAGCTCGTCGCGAATGTACCCCACCAGGTCGAGGCCGGCTTGTTCGGTTTCCATCACCACATCCAGCAGGACGACGGCGATGTCAGGGTGTTCGCACAGTTGCTCACGCCCTTGCCGCCCATCGTAAGCATGCACCAGGCGCAATGGCCGTCCAAGAATTCGCAACTCATTCAAGACAAAACGGGTGACGCCATGCACTTCAGGGTCGTCATCAACAACCAGTAGCTTCCAGGGTGGAGCCCCTGCCCCGCTGGAGGCGTCGGACATATTGGTATCGTCCGCCAACGGGAATAATTCATCGATCATGTGGGTATCCCCAAAGTGGACTGGCCCGTAATGTAGCGTGGCGGGGTCAATGTAAAAGCGAGGCCCTGGTTGGGGGAGCTATACGCTTTAATCGTCCCACCAAGAAATCCAGTGACTAGATTATAGACAATATACCGCCCCAGTCCACTACCGCCACTGCCTAACCGGGTGGTGAAAAATGGCTCGAAAATCCGGCTGTGTGCCCCTTCGGCAATCCCAGTTCCATAGTCTGTGTATTCAATTTGTACCTGCCGCTCGTCCACCACCGCCCACGCGCTCATCCAAATGGCCTCCGCCTCAATCCCCGCCATAGTCAGGATTTCGGCCACTGTTTCATCCAGCATGGGAATTAAGCCTTACGTGTAGGTTCAGTCGATCCAGTGGTTTCGCTGTTCATATTCGATCATGCTGCCGCGCCTATCGCACGCTTAGCCAGACTCCGGCGGGCTTGGAGCAATGCGCGGCAAGGTCAGAGTGAACTGTGAACCATGGCTGGGGATGCTTTCCGCCTGAATCGCTCCGCCCAGTACACCCGACACCAGATTGTGGACAATAGATAATCCCAGCCCACTGCCCCCGCTACCGAGTCTGGTGGTGAAAAATGGTTCGAAGATGCGATGCAGTATCGTCTCCGGGATACCTACCCCATTATCGGCATAATCAATCCGGACTTGAGTGGCGTCAAGCAGTGCAGCGTGGATGCGGATGACCCCGGCCTCAACCCCTGTAAAGCCGTGGGTGAGAGAATTTTCCACCAAATTGGCGAGCGCCTGTTCCAGTGGGCCGGGATAACTATCCAGCTCCAAGTCGGAAGGGATGTCTAGCTCGATCCGGTGCGCGGTGCTTTTAAGCTGGGGTTGCAGGGTAGTGAGTAGTTCTACGACCGTTTGGCGCAGATGGAAGCGGCGGCGGCGAGCGCTGGTCTGATCCACCGCGACCTGCTTGAAGTGACTGATCAGATCAGCAGCACGGGCCGTGTTGCGCTCCAGCAGATCGACCGCTTCCCAACTCCGACTGATGAACGCATCCACTTGGGAGCGGCGCAGTGCGCCAGACTGGACAGCAGCAGTGAAAACGCGCACATCCTCGCCCAGAGTACTGGCGATGGTACGGGTATTGCCCAGCGGAGTATTGAGCTCGTGAGCGACTCCGGCCACCAGGTGGCCCAGCGCCGCCAGCTTCTCCACCTGCACCAATTGGTTCATGGCTTGACGCAGCTCGGCGGTGCGCTCAGCGACCAGTTCCTCCAGGTGATCCCGATATCGCTCCAGCTCCTGCTCGGCCTGCCTTTTTTCAGTAACGTCCGAACCGACACTAAAGATCTCGACCACTTGACCTTGGTCGCCCAACACAGCTTTATTGGTCCAGGCCACCCAAACCCGTTCTCCATTGCGCCGCAGGTTCTCGTTGACGTTGCGCTCGAACCGTTCCGGGTAAAGGCAAATTTCCTCCATCAGTGGATGCAAATCCCGACCGGAACTTTCATTCCACGGCACGATAGTTCCCACCACATGTTGGCCGAGCAATTCTTCCTCTGAATAGCCAAAAAACTTCAGACCAAACTCATTGATAAAAATGATTTCGCCCTGGCGGTTCCAACGCAGGATGATGCTATTGGCGTTTTCCACGAGTTCGCGGTATTTGCGCTCGCTCTCTAATAGCCTTTGCTCCACTTGCTTGCGTTCAGTGATGTCCACATTGGTGCCGACTATTCGTAACGGATAGCCCGCCGCATCCCATTCCACCACCTTCCCGCGACTATTGAGCCAATGCCACACGCCCCTCTTGGTGCGCATCCGATATTCGATGCTGAGTTCGGACGAGTGGCCCGCCAGATGCGCCTGCACCGCCGCTTCCACTCGCCCCAGATCGTCTGAATGCACCCGATCCCGCCAATGGGCGTAACTTGCCGCAAACTCGCCAGGAGCATAGTCCAGCATGGTGTACCAGCGGTCGCTGAAAAACACCGCCCCCGTTTGCAGGTTCCAGTCCCACACCCCGTCACTGGTCGCTTCAATCACCCGCCGCAACCGCTCTTCGCTGGTCTGCAACGCCCGGTGCGCCTGGGCCAGTTCCGCCGTGCGCGCTTCCACCCGCCGTTCCAGACCTTGTTGCAGACTCCTGAGCTCCAGATGGGTCTTGACCCGCGCCAGCACCTCCGCCGGCTCGAACGGCTTGGTGATGTAATCAACACCGCCCACCGCAAAGCCTCGAATCTTGTCAGCGATTTCGTTCAAGGCGCTGACGAAAATCACCGGCGCCGACTGGGTGCGTGGATCGGCTTTCAACCGTTGGCAGACCGCGTAACCGTCCAGTTCCGGCATCCGCACATCCAGCAGAATCAAGTCTGGCGCCTTGACTGCCGCTGAGCGCAGCGCCAACACTCCGTTCAACGCCGGACGGACCTGATAGCCTTGCTCAGCCAAAATCCTTGTGAGCAACCTGAGATTGGCCGGCGTGTCATCAACCACCAGTATTTCGGCCACTGTTGCATCGAGCATCGTCAGAAATTCCTGTACCTCGTTAACCAAGAGACGCCCTCAAATTTGCAGGACGGCGCTGGGCGGAAAGGTGTCGGTTACGCGCTTAACCGTATCGTGGAAAGTTCACTCGTCGCTGGCGCTCAAGAGATCACGCCAGTGGATCACCGCCAAGTCGCTCAGATGCCGATTGGCTGCCTTTCATTTTCCTACCGTCTTTAGCGCCGTGCGCCCCTGGCTCTCACCTCGCAACACCGCTTCTATCAGATCGTAGTCGAAGTTATCGGCGCACCAACGGAAGTATTGACTGATCGCGATATCCCATTCGGCGACCCGCTCAATCAATGCATCGATACGAGCAGTGTCCAAAGTCACCAGGGCGTCCAGCAGCTCCCATCGCAGGATTTCCGGCAAGGCGGTCAGCGCTGCCGAATGCAATGGCGCCGCAAATTTCCGGGATTGGAGTGAATGGCTCTCCCGATAGACGTAGCGCACACCCAAGAGCCGCCCCAGGCAAGCAAAAATCTCTCTGGGTTGAAACGGTTTATGCAGAATGTCGTCCATGCCCGCCGCCAGCATTTCCCCGCGCTGTTCGGCAAACACCGAGGCGGTCAGCGCGACAATCTTCACCGCCTCGCCGCCCGGCAACGCCCGGATGCGCCGGGTCGCCTCCAACCCGTCCATCACCGGCATCCGCCGATCCATCCAGATGAAGTGCGGTCGCCACTGCTGGAAGCGGTCGATCCCTTCAAGGCCATTCGCCGCCGTGCATACTTGAAATCCGGCGTCTTCCAGTAGCCGGCTCAGCAGCAGGTTATTCTCCGGCTGGTCCTCGACGATCAGAATCCGCCAGTCCGGTTGGCCCGGTTCCAGACCCAACACCTCGTGTTCCCCCTGGTCACCCGGCCACTCCAACTCGGCTGCGACCTCGATCGGCAGTTCAACGCGGAAGCAACTGCCCTGTCCCCATGGGCTGGTCACGCCGATCCGCCCGCCCATCAGCTCCACGAACTGCCGAGTGATGGCCAGCCCCAAGCCGGTGCCTTGTTGACCCGCCAGGCTCGCCTGCACGAACGGTTCAAAAATGCGCGTCTGGTCTTCGGGGGCGATGCCTGGGCCGCTATCTTCCACTTCGATCAACAGCCGCGTTCCAACCGTCTCCGGGCCGACCCCCAGGCGCAGCGCGACCCCGCCTTTTACAGTGAATTTGATGGCGTTACCTAGCAGGTTGACCAGCACCTGCCGCAGCTTGGTCGCGTCGCCGCGCACAAACCGGGGCGCCTCGGGCGCGCACTCCAGCAGGAGTTGCAACCCCTTCTCCGTGGCCCGTCCGTGCATCAAATCCGTGACCTCGCGGAACAACGCGCCGAGATCGAAGGGCGCCCTTTCCATCTGAACCCGTCCGGCCTCGATCTTGGCGATATCGAGAATGTCGTTGATCAGCCCCAGCAGGTGCGCGCCGCTGCGGTTGATGATGTCGAGATGCTCCCGCTGGCGGTCGGTGAGGATCGCCTCGCGCCGCATCAGCGTCGAGAAGCCCAAAATAGCGTTCAACGGGGTGCGCAATTCATGACTCATGTTGGCCAGAAACAAGCTCTTGGCCCGGTTAGCGGCTTCGGCGGCATTCAGAGCGGCAGCCAACTCGGCGGTGCGCGTGGCCACCAACTCTTCCAGGTGGTCGCGATAGATTTGCAGCTCGGTCTCCGCCCGCTTGCGCTCGGTGATGTCTTGGTACGTCCCTAGAACTCCAAAGACGATTCCGTCCGCATCCCGAAGTGGAATCTTGGAAGTCCGCAGCCAAATCTGGTTCCTGGCAGACACCATTTGTAGCTCTTCATAGTCGAGCTTTGGATTACCCGATTCCAATACCTGTCTATCGTCGCTTCGATAAAAGTCGGCCTGTTCTCGCCAACCCATCTGATAATCATTCTTGCCCACCATTTCACTCGGTGAGTTGACGCCTGCGTCCAGTGCAAAGGATTGATTGCATCCCAGGTACTCCAAATCGCGATTCTTCCAGAAAACACGCACGGGAATGGTATCGAGGACCGTTTGCAGAAGACTCTGTGATTGCCGCAACGCTTCTTCTGCTCGCTTACGCTCGGTGATGTCAAATATAAGAGACAATAGAACATTTTTCTCGCCCAACGGGATGGTTTCCACCGACCAGAGCACTTCTCGAACGTCGCCCGTCTTGGTTCGAAAACGTGTCGGCATTTCCCGAAAAACTCCTTCCGCGTGGAGGTGCGCGATCATTCGTTCGCGCGTGCCCGGATCGACCCAGACACCGAGTTCCGTGGAGGTGCGACCGATCATCTCTTCGCGGGTATAGCCCAACATGCGCTGTACTTGTGCGTTGGTATCGAGGAAACAGCCGGTTTCGATTTCAGAAATGGCCATAGGCGCCGGGCTAAGATGGAAAGCCTTGGCGAAGCGCTCCTCGCTTTCTCGCAACGCAGCCTCCGCGCGCGCGCGGTCGGAGATATCCCGGACAACGAACATTCCGGTTTGTTGATCATCTACCGTGACGACCTTGGCCCAGCCCTCCACGATCCGCGCCGCGCCATCGGGGCGCACGTATTGGGCCCGCACCGGAATTGACAGGTCCGGCTTGGCGACGGCTTCCAGCGCCGTTTCGCCGAAAGCGGGATGGAGATCCGAAAGGCGGGTCTCCAGCAAGCCTTCCCAGTCATGCTCTAAGGTCTCGCACGCTGTATCGTTGGCGTCCACGACCCGCAGGCTAGCCACATCGAAGACGAGGATCAGTTCGCTGCTCCGATCGAGCAGTTGGCGAAACCGCTTCAGTTCCGCATATCGATGCTGTAGCTCCGGATAATAGCTTTTGCGGACCGAGCGCTCGCCTAGACCGATGATCTTCTCGCGCAACGCATCCCAGTCTTTGGGTGATTCAGAGTGCCTCTTCATACACAGCCTGAATGTCTGCCGCCTGGACCCGACGCGGATTAGTCGCCATGCACGGATCGGCTAACGCCTTGCGCGCCAGCTCCGCTACGTCGCCGGCTCTGACCCGGCGGTCGCCGAGAGTGCCGACCACGCCTGCCAAACGACGGAATTCGGCGACGGCATCGAGAATCTTCCGGCGCCGCATTTCCGAGGTCATGCCGCGTAAATCCACGCCCATGACTTCCCCGATTTTGGCGAAGCGCTCGGGTTCGGCGTCGAAATTGAACGCCATCACCCGATCGAGCAACAAGGCGTTGCACTCTCCATGCGGTAAATCTAAATACCCGCCGAGACTGTGGGCCATGGCATGCACCGCCCCCAGGCTGGCGTTGGAAAAAGCGAGGCCAGCGTGGAGACTGGCCAGCATCATTCGCTCGCGCAACTCAATGGCGTGAGGTTGAGCGATGGAGGCCTGGAGGTTCTCGCCGACCAGGCGTATCGCCTCCAAGGCATGCAGGTCGGTAACCGGCGAATGAGCGACCGACACGAAGGCTTCGACGGCATGAACCAGGGCATCCATGCCGGTACACGCCGTCAGGTAGGCGTCTTTTGTGACCAGCGTCTCCGGATCGATCAACGCGATATCCGGCACCACGGCCTTGCTGATGATAGCGACTTTCACCCGTTCCTCGGTATCGGCGATGATCGCGAATTGAGAGACGTCGGCGGCAGTTCCGGCGGTGGTTGGAATGCAGATCAAGGGGGGGGCTGGTTTGACGACCTGATCTATCCCTTCAAAATCCAGGATATGTTGGCCGCTGGCGCTGACCACGCCGATCCCTTTACCGCAGTCCATGACGCTGCCGCCGCCGACGCAGACGATGGCATCACAGCGATTTTCGAGGAAGATCGCAGCACCCTTCATCACCTCGTGATCCCGTGGATTGGGAGAGATCTCGGCAAAGCGCATGTATCGAACGCCTTCCTCGGCGAGGACAGCTTCCACCTCCCCAGCCCAGCCGGCGGCGATCAGGCCAGGATCGGTGACCAGCAACACCCGGTGCGCGCCATAGAGTTTAGCGTAGCGGGCTGCAAGTTTGCGGCTACCGACGCCAAAGACGAATTCCGGTGCAACGAACTTGCGTAATTCTGTCATCTTTTCAGCCATGATGGTCTCCTCAACTTAGCTGCGCGCCCTGACCAATCCGCTCGCCAGATATCTACCTCGCTCAACAGCGATGGCGCTAGAGCTGGGAAGGGCTGCCATCCAACCATTACCCCAGCCTGAACCGCGTATAACCAGCGCCTTCCTACTCATTCCCTTCTCCCCGTATTGCCGTGCAGGCTTTCAGACTCCGCTCCGTAACGCCTCTTCGATCGACCCGAAATCAAAGTTATCAGCACGCCGGCGCAGGGCCTGACCCAGCGCTGCGTCCCGTTTCCCGATCTGTTCGATCAGGGCGTCGATCCGCTCGATGCCGAGCGCTACCACGGCATCCGCCAACGCCCGCCGCAGCTCGTCCGGCAGCGCCGCCAAAGCCGCTCGATCCAATGTCTGTTCCACCGCAGCAACGCAGGTTGCCGCACGCTCCCGACGGAGGTAGCGCAAGTCCAGATGCCGCCCCAGGCAAGCAAAAATCTCTCTGGGTTGAAACGGTTTATGCAGAATGTCGTCCATGCCCGCCGCCAGCATTTCCCCGCGCTGTTCGGCAAACACCGAGGCGGTCAGCACGACAATCTTCACCGCCTCGCCGCCCGGCAACGCCCGGATGCGCCGGGTCGCCTCCAGCCCGTCCATCACCGGCATCCGCCGATCCATCCAGATGAAGTGCGGTCGCCACTGCTGGAAGCGGTCGATCCCTTCAAGGCCATTCGCCGCCGTGCATACTTGAAATCCGGCGTCTTCCAGTAGCCGGCTCAGCAGCAGGTTATTCTCCGGCTGGTCTTCGACGATCAGAATCCGCCAGTTCGGTTGGCCCGGTTCCAGACCCAACACCTCGTGTTCCCCCTGATCACCCAGCGCCTCCAACTCGGCGACCGCCGCCGGCTCCACCGGCTCCATCGGCAGGTCGATCCAGAAGCAACTGCCCCGCCCGAGCTGGCTGGTCACGCCGATCCGCCCGCCCATCAGCTCCACGAACTGCCGAGTGATGGCCAGCCCCAAGCCGGTGCCTTGTTGACCCGCCGGGCTCGCCTGCACGAACGGTTCAAAAATGCGCGTCTGGTCTTCGGGGGCGATGCCTGGGCCGCTATCTTCCACTTCGATCAACAGCCGCGTTCCAACCGTCTCCGGGCCGACCCCCAGGCGCAAAGTGACCCCGCCTTTTACAGTGAATTTGATGGCGTTACCTAGCAGGTTGACCAGCACCTGCCGCAGCTTGGTCGCGTCGCCGCGCACAAACCGGGGCGCCTCGGGCGCGCACTCCAGCAGGAGTTGCAACCCCTTCTCCGTGGCCCGTCCGTGCATCAAATCCGTGACCTCGCGGAACAACGCGCCGAGATCGAAGGGCGCCCTTTCCATCTGAACCCGTCCGGCCTCGATCTTGGCGATATCGAGAATGTCGTTGATCAGCCCCAGCAGGTGCGCGCCGCTGCGGTTGATGATGTCGAGATGCTCCCGGTCTCGACCGGTCAGGCCAGAGTCTTGTTGCATCAGCGCCGAAAAGCCCAGGATCGCGTTCAACGGGGTGCGCAATTCATGGCTCATGTTGGCCAGAAACAAGCTCTTGGCCCGGTTGGCGGCTTCGGCGGCATCTAGGGCGGCAGCCAACTCGGCGGTGCGCGTGGCCACCAACTCTTCCAGGTGGAGATGATAACGATTCAGTTCACTTTCGGCCCGCTTGCGCTCGGTGATGTCCTCGAAGCAGGTGTAGACCTCAACCCGCTTGCCATCCCTGAACAGCGGCACCGCGCTGACGTCGATCCAGACGTACTGTTCGAGCGCGGGATTGAATACGCCCATCACCACGTTGCGCACCGGTTGGCCGGTTTCGAACGCGACCATGCTCGGATGCCGGTCGCCGGGGAAAACGGAACCGTCCTCGTGTAACGTATGCCAGCGCGGATCGAGTGAAGTGCGATCCCGCATCTGCTCCAAGGTCAAGCCCAGGATGCGCTCAGCGGCCGGGTTAGCAGCCGTAATGTAACCGTCGAGGTTTTGGTAAACCACGCCTTGCGGCACGGTCTCGAACAGCATCCGGTAGCTCTCCTCGCTTCTTCTGAGCGCCTCTTCGGACTGATGCTTGTAGAACGCCATTTCGATAACAACCCTGAGTTCCCGGTCATCGAACGGCTTGAGGATGTACCCGAACGGCTCGGCCGATTTGGCTCGCTGAAGCGTGCCGTCTTCGGAGTAGGCGGTGAGGAACACCACTGGAATCCGGAAGCGCCGGCGGACTTCCCGAGCTGCGGTGATGCCGTCCATCTCGCCCGCCAGATGGATGTCCATCATCACCAAATCCGGTCGCAACCGTTCGCTCAGTTCGAGCGCCTGTTCGCCGGTGGCGCAACTGTCGTTAGTTGTCCGGTACCCGAAACGGGCCAAACGAACCTTGATGTCGGCCGCGACGATGAATTCGTCTTCGACCACGAGGATGGTTTTCTCTTCCATGCGTTGTTCCCGTTCAACCGACTTTGGTCGGAAATACGATCCGGAACTCCGTTCCGCCTTCACGGGCGATGTCTACCTCGCCTTGCAACTGTGCCACTAGCATGAACACCAACTGGAGCCCCAAGGTTTCGGCGCAGCGCGGATCTCGTCCGGGCGGTAAGCCAACGCCGTCGTCGGCCACGATCAATGAAATCTCTCCTTCGGTCCGAGCCTGCGCCCTCACCCGCACGCGCCCGCTTCGCCCGTCAGGAAAAGCGTGTTTTAGCGCATTGGAGACCAATTCGTTAACGATCAGACCGCAGGGCACGGCTTGATCCAGCGACAAAGACACAGCATCGACCTGGCGATCCAATTCGATGGGGGCCGCCGGCCCCACCGAGCGCCACAACTGGACACACAGGCTCTCCACGTACTGCGGCAGGCTGATCCGGGCGAGACTGCTGGATCGGTACAGGTTCTCGTGCAGCAGCGCCATCGACCGGACCCGGTTTTGCGTGTCTCGCAGCGTGTCCAACACTTCGGGATTCCGAGTCCGGGTCCGCTCCGCCTGCAAATTCAGCAAGCTGCTGATGATTTGCAAATTGTTCTTGACCCGATGATGGACTTCTTTCAACAGAATGGTTTTTTCCTCCAGCGACGCTCGCAAGGCTTCCTCGGCTTTCTTGCGTTCGGTGATATCCAGGATGGATGCCGTGATGCCAAGGAAACGCCCGGCGTCATCGTAGTTCGCGCGGGCGGCGACGATGGCGGGGAACACCCGGCCGGATTTGGCGACATAGCGCTTTTCGATCACGAAATGCTCGATCTCCCGGCCCATCGCTTTTTCGACCATCGACCGGCTGGCTTCCATGTCGTCGGGGTGGGTGACGTCGGCGACGCCGCGCAGACTGACCAGTTCGTCTTCGGAATATTCGAGCAGTCGGCAGAACGCCTGGTTGACTTGGGTGAACATCAGATCCGACCCGCAAGTGCTGATGCCGACGAGGGACGTCTCGAAAATCGACCGGAACCGTTTTTCGCCGGCCGCGAGTTGTTGGTTGACTTGCGCCGTCTCCCGCAGGGCGGCGGCGACGCGGATCTGCCCCCACCCGAGCACGCCGACGAGGAGCGCCAACAATGCGCTACCCGCGCTGCCGGCGCCGGCGATCAAATTCGATTTTTCGTTGTGCAGCCGCGCGTCGAAGACGGGAGTGGAAGTCAAAAGCACCGACCAGCGATGACCGCCGTACTCGATCGATCGCACCGCCCGGAATGCCTCGCCGCCGACCTCCGCGAATCTCGATACCCGGTCGAAATCGAACATCAAAGTGTCGAGCGACAGGAGCGCGCCGTCGTAGACCTCCACGTCGAGCGCGGCGCGTAGATCATCGAACTCGACGGCATCCAGTACGCTGCGCATCAGGTCGTGCATCCGCAGCGGCGAATAGGCCCAGCCCGCCAGATTGGCGCGACGTTCCTCCAAGGCGCCGAGGGGAGCGTCGTGGCGATAGACGGGGACGTAAATCAGGAAGCCGGCTTGAACATCGGTTTCGGTCTCTTGCACCAGCGTGACCTTGCCCGACAGGGTCGCCCGGTTTTCGTCCCGCGCTCGCGCCATCGCCACGTTGCGCACCGGTTCGGAAAACATGTCGTAGCCGAACGCGCGCAAGTTGCGGCTGGAGAAAGGCTCCAAGTAGATGATGGAAGTATAGATTTCCCGCTCGCCGTCGGGATAAATGGCGTAGTTGGGAAAGCCTTCCCGGCGAATGGCGGCGGTGTGCGCGGCTTTCTGATCTGGCGAAACAACCAGAGAGAACCCAACTCCCTGGATACCGGGATAGCGTTCTTCCAGGCGCAGCGCAGCGATGTAAGTGCGAAACTCCTGGCGCGAGACGCTTTCCGAAGCATCAAACAGGCCGGCGACTCCGCGCAGCACCTGGACGTTGCCCTGGAGGCGGTACTCGATAGCGTAAACGACCTTGTTCGCCCAGAACTGAAATTCCGCCTCCAGCGCCCGAGCGGCATCCTGACGAGCGTTCTGCCACAGCGCATAGGTCACCGCGAGGCCGACGATCAGCACCAGCCACGGCAACGCCAATAGAAACCGTTTCGTTTGAGCGAAAACGGCGCCTCCTCTACGCAAGCCCAGATCGAGCGTGCAAAGCGCGTCCAGCCATTTTTGAAATCGTTTTTCCATGTGCCTGAGCCTTCTTCGTCTGCGATTCCGCCAGTGTTTCACTCGTTCTGAATGAACAGATAGAGGCGCTTGAGCTTGATACGGGCATCGGGAGGTGAAGCGCCCATTGACCTGGGGGTTAACGTTGCACGCCTGTTCTCAGGCGGCCACCTCCGACCAGAGGCTGCACGGTCCAGCCTCTCGTTTCACTGTTCAACAACGGCCCTCAGCGCTTCCTCGATAGGCGCGTAGTCGAAGTTATCGGCCTGCCAACGCAGGGCTTGACCTAGCGCCGCGTCCCGTTCCACCACCCAATCAATCAGCAAAGCAATGCGCTCCGTATCCAGCGTCACTACGGCGTCCGTCAACGCCCGCCGTAACTCATCCGGCAGCGCCGCCAGCGCCGCCCGATCCAGCGCGGTTCTTTCAATACCGGCCGACGGCGCCGCATCGTCCCGACAGAGGTAGCGCACACCCAAGAGCCGTTCCAGGCAGCCGAAGATCTCTTCGGGCCGAAACGGCTTGTGCAGAATGTCGTCCATCCCCGCCGCCAGCATTTCCCCGCGCTGTTCGGCGAACACCGAGGCGGTCAGCGCGACAATCTTCACCGCCTCGCCGCCCGGCAACGCCCGGATGCGCCGGGTGGCTTCCAGCCCGTCCATCACCGGCATCCGCCGATCCATCCAGATGAGGTGCGGTCGCCACTGCTGAAAGCGGTCGATCCCTTCAACGCCGTTCGCCGCCGTGCATACTTGAAATCCGGCTTCTTCCAGCAGCCGGCTCAGCAACAGGGTATTTTCCGGTTGGTCTTCGACGATTAGAATCCGCCAGTCGGGCTGGCCCGGTTCCAGACCCAGCACTTCGCCGCCCGCGTCCCGCGCGCCGACCACCTCGGCGACCGCTGCCGGCTCCACCGGCAAGTCAATCCAGAAGCAACTGCCTCGCCCGAGTTGGCTGGTCACGCCGATCCGCCCGCCCATCAGCTCCACCAACTGCCGGGTGATCGCCAGTCCCAGCCCGGTGCCTTTCTGGCCGGAGGTCGGGCCGGCCTGCACGAACGACTCGAACACCCGCGCTTGTTCTTCCGGTGCGATGCCCGGCCCAGTATCTTCCACTTCGATCCGCAACCGGGACCCGGTCGGGTCCGGCGGGGCGTCCAGGCGTAGAGTGACCTCGCCTTTTGCGGTGAATTTGAGGGCGTTGCCCAGCAGGTTGACCAGCACTTGCCGCAGCCGGATTTCGTCGCCTTTGAGATAGCGCACCACGCGGGAAGACTGCTCCAGCCGCAGTTCGAGACTCTTTTCCAAGGCCCGCTGGCCCATCATGCCCATGAGATCGTTCACCATCGCGCCCAAATCGAACGGGGCCATTTGTAACTGCACCTGGCCGGCCTCGATCTTGGCCATGTCGAGAATGTCGTTGATCAGCCCCAGCAGGTGCTCGCCGCTGTGGTTGATGATATCCAGATGTTCCCGCTCTCGCCCGGCCCGCCCGGCCTCCCGCCGCATCAGCGCCGAAAAGCCCAGAATCGCGTTCAGCGGCGTGCGCAGCTCGTGGCTCATGTTCGCCAGAAACGCGCTCTTGGCTTGATTGGCCGCTTCCGCCGCGTCCTTGGCTTCGCGCAGTTTTATCTCGACGATCTTCTGCTCGGTGATGTCGTGCAGCGAGACGACCGCCCCGATCATGGCGCCGGCGCGGTCCGACATCGCTTGCCCGGAAGCCAGAACGACGAGCTTTCTCCCACCCACCTGTTCGAGCGTCATTGGCTCGTTGCGAATCATTTCGCCACGAAAGGCGCGGAACAGCGGAATGTCCGCCATCATCATGGGCGTTGCGCCATCCGCCTGATAGAGCCGGTAACATTCAGCCCATCGCTCGGGGAAAAGGTTCTCCTGCGCAATGCCGTGCATCTCGCGGGCGGCGCGGTTGAAGAAGGAGAGCATTCCGCGCTGGTCGCAGGCGATGACGCCGTCGGAGACATTTTCCAGGACCGTCTGCGTGAAGACCTGCTGGCGCCGGAGTTCGGCGGTGCGTTCGGCAACTCTTTGTTCAAGATTTAGATTGAGTTCGCGCACATCACGCTCCACTTTACGCAATTCCGTTACGTCGAGCATGGCCCCGACAATTCCCTCAAGCTGCCCATTCGGCAGTCGAACCACCGCTTTGTGAAAAACGATGTCGCGGGCATCGTCGTTCGCCGAAGCAACCTTCGTTTCATAGATTTGCTGACCGCCAGCCGCCAGCAATTCTTCATCCTTAATGCGCTCAATCGATACCTGTTCGATAGCCGCAACAGGGTGGGTGTTCTGCCCGGCCAATGGCTCTTGCGACGTGGCCAGGAAGTCAGAAAAGGCCCGGTTGAAACGCTGATAACGTAGCGAAATGTCCTTGAAGAACATGGGAAACGGCACCGCGTTCATCAAAGCCTGGACGAGCACGAGCTCTTTTTCGACTTCCGCCGACAACTGGCGTTTGATGCGCAGATTTCTTGCCTGGAAGGTCAACAGCACCAACAGAAAAACCATCAACGCCACTGCGCCGACAAACGTTCTGGGGTAGGCATCCCAAATCGGGTGCGGGCGATTGATGACGATTGAATTCGAAGGCAGGGCGTGGCGGGTCAAGCCAAACCGATCCAGTTCCTCATAATCGAACATATAGCGGTTGGGGCTGGCCGTCAGGCGCGGCAGATCGGAAAGTGCCTTTCCTGCGTGCAGGTCCAGCACCAGCCTGGCAACCGCCATGCCCTGGTCTTTTCCGGAAACCAGCTTTCCGCCAACGATGCCGTGGTCGAGAAAGAAGCTCCACGCCGAATACAGAGGTCGAGTCGTGCTGCTGCGCAAAGCCGCCGCTGACTCGGATTCGGGCACGATACGTCCGGATTCGTCGAAGGGTCGCCCCATCAGCACCACGACGAAATCTCCCGAGAGCGCTTTGAGATCGCTCATCACCTCCTTGAGCAGGCGATGGGTCACCACCTCGATGGCGAACGGTTTCGGCAGCGCCGCGTTGGCCGCCTCAAGGGTGGCGCGATTCGATGCGAACGTCTTGGTGTCGTCACCGATGATGACCAGGCGATTGGTTTTCGGATGAAACTGCTGGATGAGATTCAGGTTGGCCGGGAAATCGGGGGCTTCCGATACGCCGGCAACGTTTTCGAGACCCGCCAAATCGCTTGAGCCGATGTTGTTAACGCCGGCAAACAGGAGCGGTTTGCCGGGCCAAAAATGATCGCGATGCGCCAGCAGCAGCCGGTAAGCGGGGTCGTCGGTGGCGACCAGGATGTCGATGCCTGGTTTTGCGTAGCGCTCTGCTAAACGCCGCACAATTTCGGACTGCTCCTTTTCGGCCGGCAGAGGAAAACGCAGGGCATCCAGGTATTCGATATAGATGCCGAACTCTGGAAGATGCTGACCTAGCCCGGTTGTGATGCCTTCCTGTTCGCTGTCGGTCCACGGCAAACCTTGATGGTAAGAATGTAGAATCAGGACGTTTCGCGGTTCGTTCGCGGAGGCGCTCGCAGCCGGAGCCAGCGCCGGAACGAGAACGCACCAACACCCGAATGCCCACGCGGCCAAGACAGGAAGCGGCAAACAGCGCCACTCCCGCAGGGCAATGACCAAAAGCTTGAGCGCGGTTCGGATGTCGATCATGAAATATACCCTTCAACGCGATGGATCACTGCGAATGCTGAACACGAACCATTTTCAGGCGCTCCACGTTCCGCACTCCTTTCACTGTCGGCACAACGCAGCGTGACTTGAGCAGAATCAACTGTACGGTCCAGTCCTGAAGCTGGACGCGGATCTACCTCCATGCCCACGAAGCCGCATGGGCCAACATGGACGTGACCTTCAGGATGTAAGCTTACGGGTCTATCGTCTGGCAAAAGCGTTGATGCAGCCACCCCAAAAGCTGTTCGGGAGGCATCGGGTGCGCATACAGATAGCCTTGAGCGGTTGTGCAGCCCAGACCGCGCAGGAAACCCGCCTGTTCGAGCGTTTCCACCCCCTCGGCAATCGAGGCCACTCGCAGCTTTTCGCTCAAGCCCACGATGGTTTCAGCGAACA
>Ga0209573_1003641_pt1 | contig 16497 bp, 14 predicted proteins | sample TNRBio252014_DNA_FD_185870 | JGI IMG/M metagenome (GOLD analysis project Ga0209573, IMG submission 185870) | Wastewater treatment Type I Accumulibacter community from EBPR Bioreactor in Madison, WI, USA - TNR Reactor_6/25/2014_ DNA (SPAdes)... | ecosystem: Engineered > Bioreactor > EBPR >...
GGCTTGAATCCTGTATCTGGACAAGCCAGATCGGAGAGCACGGTGAGCCGCCAATTAGCATGTGCCTGTTTAACAAGATCATCAATCGTTTCAGACAGCGGGCCCTGCTGATTGCCATCCAGTGCTAATAGTATATGTATCTGCGGAAGCAGGCTGGCTGATTTAATCGATGCAAGCAACCGATAACAGCGTTCATTACTCCAGAAATGTGAAGCCAACCATTCCGAGTAAGCCGTATTTTTAGACAAGGCGCCAAGAAAGCCGACGGGATCAAATGGAGGTGGACGGAAACTGATATGCTTTAAATATTTTGTTAAAAAATCCCGGTCCGTCCAGATAGCGCCGTGACATTGGATGGTGTTTTTTACAAAATCATTCATTGCTTCTTCAGTTTCTTTTTGATAATTATTGCGCACTGCTTCATTAAGGTTATTTACAATATGATTCAGTGTTGAGCGGCGTGCATTTTCATCAGCGATAATGACTTCCTGAGCCAATAAAGATGCTTGATAGCAGTTAGCTACAATTTCTTTGGGGAGCAACCGGCTGTATGAATAAGGCTCATTAAAAAATGTCAGGTCTATTTTTGAAGAAAGCGACGCCGAGTTATCTTGAACCAAATTTAATATATCCTCAATATACTCACCAAGTTGAAATTTGATAGCCATGGATCGAACTTTAGATAGATATTCCTCGAACTTGGGATGTCCACGATGGTTTATATAAACTGAAATAGCTGCGCGACCGATGATAGACTTTATATTGATTTGGAAGTCTTCGGGTAAAAAACCAGCATCCCTTAATTGAAATAAACAATCTAAATGCGCGATACCAAGGTCTGGTACAACTGCAAGGTTTTTATAAAGCGTTTTTTCGCTTTCCCTGAAAAAATTTTCAGCAAGCTTTCCATCTGATAAGGGGCTAAATCCTGAGAAGCCAGTGCTATTACTGGAAATACAGTTTAGAGAAAGTGGTTCTCTAATAAAAATATATTTTTCTTCCAAAGAACATAATGCTAGTGATAAATATATATCAGGGCTCATTGAATTGATAAGGCTGCCTGAGAATTTAGCCGCTAGGTTTCTTAATAGCGAATTATGAACAAAACCGTGATAAACATTAATCAATCCTAAATGATAGAATGCCTTGCCATCACCAACATGTCTAAGCCAGGACAAGGAGTTTCGGACTTCGATATTACGCCCCAGAAACAAGCTACAGCTATTGGCTATTCTCTTATCCGGCAAATCAGGATAATAGTAGTAACTTAAACTCCAGGCCAAAGCCTGAATACCATCAAAAATATTGAAAAGACCATTCGCATACTGGAGTGCATTTGGCATCAAGGCATCGTCTGAACCAATAATAATTAAAAATGCATCATCATTGATCACTTCTTTAATCGCAAATTCCCAATGAGCCGACATTCCTAGCCTTTGTGGCGGTTTGATGTAGTAAATATTAGAGAATCGACTCTGAAAATTGACTATAACTTCCTCAGTACGATCATCGCTCCAATTATTGCTTACAACAATTTTATAATTTCCATAATTCTGTGAACAGCAGGTTTCCAGTGTATGAGGCAAGGTTGACTCGCCATTTAAAACAGGAATCAAAATAATGATTTTTTTCATTTTTGTTCCTTAAAATAAATAGTTTACTATTTGAGTATTTATTTTCAAATTCGCTTTAAAAAACCATCTGGCGATGCGGTTATCGCTAGTTTATATTCGATCATTTTATCAATTTCAAAATTTAATTCTTTACCATCAAACCCATATCGGGTTTCTTCATTCAAAGAACGAAGATATTGCCAAACCGCAGTTTTTGGATTATTTCCCTTACCCCAAGGACGATCCGTGACAAAACCCTCGGGCAAATCCTCGACGCCGGTATCCCAAACAACACAATAACTCCCCATCGATACCAAGGGCGCATAAGCCTGAAGCTCAGAAAAAACATGCTCTTGAGTATGATTAGAATCGAGGAAAACCAGTATTTTTTTATGGCATCCTGCTTTTTCCTTAACCTGGTTCACGATACTCACTTCAATCGAAGAACCTTGCAGCATTTCGATCAAGTGTGCGAGTGGATGCGCCTCAATAGCTTCCCGATTATGTTTTCTGATATCAATATCGATTCCTATAACTCGCCTTTTGGATTGGCGAGGATCAAGATTTTTCCCCTCGACAACCGCATCGCAATAATCCAGAATCGCCAGCATTGAAGCACTTAGTATGAGCGATCCACCATGGGCTATTCCTGTTTCAATCACCAAATCAGGTTTCACCTTCCAAATAATTTCCTGAATAGCATAAATATCTGTTGGCACCTGTATAACAGGTCGACCAAGCCAAGAAAAATTTTGCGCATATTTGTGGCGTATCGACTCACGCACCCAAATATTGGATAAACCTAAAAAATCACGATCCGCCGCTATTTTGGCAATATTTTCTTCAACTAATCTTGCAAAATTTTCCAACTCACTCATGTCTCATTCCTCAAAGAATTAGATTATCAACGTTCTGTAACTCGCCCTGGAACAGCATAGCAAACCGTTTCCCACAATGTGCTGGGAGAGTGATGGCGTATATACAATTTATAGTCAGGGAAATTTTCCAGAATAAAAAGAGGAATTTCTAGTAAATCACTAGTGCTATGATAAATACATATCGCTAACTTCGGGTAATATGTCAGAATTGTCTGCCGTGCGCCGCGCAGGGCGGCAAGTTCACTACCCTCAATGTCCATTTTAATAAATGTAGGAGATACGTCTTTCAGCGCTTCATCAAGTGCTAAAACTTGTATTTCATCGCTCAATTTTTCTTTGCTTTGACAATTGTGGAAGCAATCCGCTGATGCTTTCCCACCATGCTCTCCAATAGCTGCGTTTACAAGTTTTACTTGGCTGATTTCGTAATCTTCGAGAGTACGAATCACGCGCCTAGCGTTTTCTGTATCAGCCTCAAAAGCAATCGCCTGCCAATGATACCCACCCAAACGGTGCATTAGTGCAGAAAATGCAATTAGCGTATCACCATCAAAAGCTCCACAATCTATAAAAAACTCATTATTAGCGAATGATAAAATGTCTTCCGAAAAATATTGCGGCAGTGTAGCAATTTCTGCTGAGAAAAAATTACCTCGCATTGGAAAATAATAATGTTGAAACAAACGGGCTTTTGCCACCTCCAGCATGACTCGGCGGGAAGCATCATCTGTTAGCGAAAAATATAACTTCTCAAATTCAATTCGATGGTCAAGTAACCAATGCCCGGAAAGATACCCGATTGAGCCATCCCGTTCTGCGAAAAAAAATGAAATTTGTTTTTCCCGCAATGTCTTTTCTATATCGTGGGTAGTCATTGCAGCAATCATGACTAATGGGGTAGAGTCCCTGTAGTCAGCCAACACCCGGGGATTCAAAACTGGAATATTTCGCAGAAGCGTTCCCCATTTTTTCGGATCACTATCGATACAATGGCATGGATTGACGCCTATTTTTTGCCATGCATCGATTACTGCTTCAGCAAATCTTCCTGCACCATATAAAACAATTGAAGCTTCACTTCTCAGTATTTCAGCAGGAGTCTTGTTGTTATAAAAAAGAGGATGCCGTGCACAAGCGAAATCTGCCGCTTCCCATAGCTTTTCAGGGTTATCAGCACTGCATAAGCGCCGAAACAATTTACCGGTGTCAGGGTAAATATTCATATAGTCTTTCATATTTTTTGATTTCCTAACCCGCCAATAAAAAGCTTTTCAAATTTTCTTATGAAGCCGCCCAAGCCGGGTACTATTTGGAAATATTAAAAAAAAGTGAATATATCCGACTTTTTCCAACCCAATTTAAAAGCATCATTCATAATCGAATCAGTCGAGAAATAGCTGCAACATATCAGTCCTCCATCAACTGCCGCATCTTGTGGAGAAATAACATAAATACCATTAACTGAATAACCTTGCTTGCTAGTATTGGAATCCAGTAGATAAATTTTTAGTTTTTTTAATTTTTCTTCATTATGAACAATCAGATTAAAGAACTCCAACCCGATTCCCCAAAATGAAATTCTCTGGTATTTATCAATAAATTTCTCAAAATTAATCTGAATATTTTGAAAACGTTTCATTTCGTTTTTAATATAATCTGGAATCGCTTCATGATCAGGAAAGATATGCTCAGGAAACGCACATTCACCTTCCTTTTTTTGCGCTACAATAATAAGGGATGGGTAATATTTTCCTGACTTCATCGGCATCAACTCTTGCCTGATCTCAACAACATCCAAGCCATGTCTGAGACAGGCATAACTTAAAGCGCGTGGGGTAAAGTGGTTAACATGTTCTTTCATAGCCAACCAGAATAATGTACCTACTCTGGCTTTTAGCTGACTATAAGATGATGCGTCAGGTACCTCAAGGATTACTACACCTCCCGGCTGAAGCGCCCGGGTTGCTTCGATTAATGCTGAATGAAAATTAACAAGATGCTCCAATACATGAAAATAGCATAAAACTTTTTGAGAAGCTGTTGCAAATGGCAAATTGTTTGCGTCCCCAACATGATATTCAATATTTTCACTTTTCAGCCATTGTAGGCTTTTTTCATCAAGGTCTACCCCAGAAACCTTTAATTCAGGATAAATTCTTTTTAAATATTTCAAATACCCGCCACGTGAACAACCAACATCAACCAGACTTGTATCCGCATTAACTAAATATTTTTTTATTATTCTTGTATAATATTCATAACGGATATTATCTTCTTTACTGTCTCCACCAACGCCAACGCCAGTCAGCTCAGAATAAAGACAATTCGATGCATAGTGCTGACTGATCTCTTTATCGGATAAATTCGATATAACCCGTACAAAGCAACAGTCATTGCAGACTGACAATACGCCAACAAAACTAAAGATCGAATGATCAAAATCTTTATACGGGAATTCTCCAAAAACACTCGTGTTTCCTCCACATGTCAGACACTTCATTTTATCCCCTTTTTCATCAGTCTCTTATCGGGAACTCCATACAGTACGGCTCCTGTGCCACACCAGCTATGCAACCTGAAAAAGAACCTGTAATTTGGCAGCATATTCATCAGCCATAAAGGTAATTCCCATAGCCCTTGGCGATTATGGTAGATTGTTGTAGCAATTATGGGCATGTGTTGTTGCAAGGTCTGCAATCCGCCTTTCATGGCATCGAGTTCTCCTCCTTCGAGATGAAGTTTGATGAAAGTCGGCGCAAGATTGAGTTGATCAATAGTCTTTACCTCAATAAAGCACTGCCCAAAACCACACAGTTGCGAGGCATACCCCAATCCGTCAAAAAAAGCTCTTTGCCCTTCCTGCACGCCAACAGCGCATGTGATGACATGAATTTTTTGATTTATTTCAGGATCAAGTTTTTTCAGTGCAGCTCGAAGTTGTAAGAGATTATCTATATCAGGCTCAATGGCCAATATTTCTTTAAAGCGATTTCCAGTTGCTTGCAAGAATTGAAAAATAACTTCGGCACGGTGGGCGCCTACATCGCAGAAAATTTCGTCGCTTCGCAAAAGTGAAATCACTTCAGGAATGAAATACCTGTCGTTAATAGTCACTGGAGCATTATCGAATAACCAGTCTTCCCGCAAAGCGCGCCAAGCAATGAATTGCAGATAGTGGGCGTAGGAGATTTCATCGTTCCAATCCGATAAAACCAGTTCAATATTTTTAATATCAGATTCATCTAGTTTTCCAGAAAACCAGCCATTTCCCAAAGGATGCTGATCACGATAAGCCTCAGCGATATCATAAAAAGGAACCAAATCCACCCAACCCATCGCACTGAGTTCTGCTCTTAATATAGAAAATGAAATCGTTGCCACGCAGACCGCTAAAAGAGATTTTGAACGATCTTGATATAGAACGTCCTTGGGGTTGACAATATTGACTCCGGTCCAAAATGGATCGTTTCTATAGAGTTCTGCATTAGAGTCCACTACATATTTGTAAGGTACGCCGATTTTTTCAAAGTATTGCTTGGCCATTCGTCCCAAATTGCCAGCCCCGTATAGGATAAGCGGCTTATCGACTTTACGCGGAGCGTCAGCAATCGGTTTTTGCACGAGTTGCTGCAAGATTTCCCTGGCGCTCTCGATTCCTGGTGCATGTACAAATTTCATCGCAATGCCTCAAGGCGCATCGCCCAAGCCTGAAGCCGTATAGCGTCAGGAAAGTATTCAAGAAAATGGAACACACTACCCTTGGTTTTCTCCAGAAGATTAAAGAAAGACCAACGCTCCATAGACAGGTGAATTGCGCCATCTCCCTGGAAAATTTCCGGCTCACTTTGGCAGGACAAAAACCATTCATCGGGCGTCTCGCCAAAAACCGCCCGGAATGACGCTATCTGCTTTTGCTCGTTCATCACCGCCGCATAGTGGGTGCGAAAAGACGCCGCCATTCGTGCTGGCGAAAATCGTTCTCTGACCGTTGCAGCCGCTTGTGCGCCTATTCTGGAACGTTCCCTAGGGTTGTGATCAAGCCAATTGATCGCCTCGGCGAATTCATCCGGTGAGCGAACAATGAATCCGGTGCGGCGATGTTCAACGATATGCCGTTCGCACGGGTTATCCAGAACGACTGGTACAATACCCATCGCCATGGCCTCTAGCAGTGCATTTTCGGCGGTCCCGTAATGATAAGGATTTAACAGGTAAGCCAGTATGTTAATCGCGCTTAATTCCGACGCCACATGAGCCGAATAACCTCGAAAATCGAGCATTTCCACCCGCCCGGCATGAGCGCTTTGCCTCTCAAGAACCTCCCGGTTCAGCAGGTCACCAATCAATCTGACTTTAAAATCAGGGATATTAACTGCGGAAAGAAAATCAATATAATCCGGGTGTAGTTTTGCAAAATTGAGGCTGCCAAAATAGCCCACGGCGAGAGGAGCCCGATCATTGCCATCTGGTTCCGGTAAATCTGCAAACCCGCCACCGCTGGACACGACAGCTAACCTGCCACTCAACACCTTGGCGAGAGCTGAAACCTGCTGGGCCTCGAATGAGCAGGGTGATGTGAATAAAAACCGGTGTGCAATGTTCATCAGCTTTGGTGGAATAATCGGGTTATGGAGGCCCGACACATGGCACCAGACTAATAGCCGAATCGGTTGCGGCATCATGCGGCAAAGGCATTGAATCGTCGCTGGATGATTCCACCATTCAAGTTGCACAATGTCCGCCGTGGAAACCAGTTCGTCGATCGTCAAGGAATCAGGAGCAATAATGACTTCACCACCGCTACAGCAAATTTGCTCAAGGAACTGGCTTTTTTCCGGTTGCTCAAGGCAGATGACCCGATGCCACACAGGAAAACTATCTTCCTGCACTGACGCAATCAGGCTGGATAACGCCTTGCCAACGCCACCGCCCAAATGGGGGGTGATGTGCAGGACCGTGATCATGCTGCGCTCACTGGAATCACGCGGCGCCGGCGGATTCCCGGAGTTTCACCCGGTTGATCGCCAGCGTATTCAAGAAATCGCGGCAGCAAATCGCTGCGATAGGCGTCAATATTATCCGGCAGGCAATGCGAAAGTTGGCCGCACTGACTGCAAACCGGATTTTCCATGCGCTGGCCTTCAAGATGCTGACGGCGCAATGCATTCATTTTATTTGAATGCCAAATATTTTTTAGTGATTCTTGGCGAGCGTCTCCAATAATCAGTTTGCGCCCCCAATCCAGAAAACATGAACTGACCAGTCCATCCACATTCACTGAAAGAGAATAAAAAATATACGGGCAGGTATCAGTTGGTTTGACCGGCTGCTGATAAATTCCCTGAGTAATTTTTACCCCGGTATGTGCCTCGACATCGAATTCTGGCCAGCACGGCGCAAAATTTTCGATGAAAATTCTGTCGCAATAATCCCCAAAAGTATCCAAAAACTCCTGTTCTTGTGGCTTGGTAATCAAATCCCTGGGAATTTTAACGACGATTTCACAGTTGCCTTTATTCGCGTACAACCATTTTACATTTTCCACAAACTGCTCAAAATTAAAATTGAACCCAGTGAACTTAAGATATTGCTCACGATTCATGCCATCGACAGAAATATTGATCTTGTCCAATCCAGCCTCCAGGATCGGCGTAAGACGCTCTGGAGTCAGCAGAGAACCGTTGGTCGTTGTATCAATATAATCTACAAAACCGCTTTGCTTGGCGTATGCGATCATTTTGGCCAGATTTTTGTTCAAAAAAGGCTCGCCATCTTTGTACATGCGAAGCACTTTTATGGGCCGGTCAAACTCCTCCAGATCATCAATAATTTTATGGAATAATTCCAGCCGCATGACGCCTTGAAAGCGCCCGGTATCGTCAATCATTTGACGGTGACCCGTCGGACAAAACGGGCAGAGAAAATTACAGGCGCTCGCCGGATCGACAAAGACTACGAATGGAGTTTGCAAGGGAATAACATCCTGAAGGGGAGTCCGCCCATCCAGGTTGATTCTGGGCTTGATTTGAGCTTTCATGGTTTTTCCCCTTATTGGGCTGAGGCCGCCAAACAAGCTTCTAATTTCAAGGAATCACCCCAGAACGCCATCGGCTCATAGTCCGGGTAAGGATAATGACCCAGATTAAGCGTGATGTCCCAGGCGTTTTGCTGTATCCAATTTTCCACCAGACGCCTGACTGAAATCGGCTGACCCGCGCAAAGATTGACGATACCTTGGTCATCACGACGCACCGCCAATTCAACAATGAAGCGCGCTGCTTCATCGACAGATAAATAGTCCCGTAATTGCTCGCCACTGGACATATTGAATATGGTGTCGCCGCGCATAACTGCCGCCCGTAGTTGAGAATACAGCGCGCCGGGCGATTGCCCCTCGCCATACAGGTAAAAGAGCCGCACCCAAGTCAGCGCAAACGGCTGAATGGCGCGCAGGAATTCAAGCTGCCGGCGCAACGCATCCTTGGCGTACCCGTAGGGATTGGATGGCAGCGGCGTCAGATTTTCCGATAACGCCCCAGACTGCATACCGTATTCAAAACAGGTTCCCGCAACCAGCAAAGCCGGCAAGCCCCCCTCAATCAAAGCTTTCAGGAAGCGATATTGCCGGGGTAATTCGGTTTCAAAATGATGCAACGACCGATAGTTCGGCAATCCATCCCAAGCGAGATGAATCAATACATCCGGGCGGCCCAAGCGCTCATAGCTGTCGGCGTCCGCCTGGGCAAGATCCATTTCCACAACCTGGACCGATGAATCCGCATCAGCCAACCGTGTAGCGGCGCGTGTTATCGCAACGATCCGCCCCACTGACTGACGCGCCAGTTCCGCCAGCACATGCCGGCCAATAAAGCCGCTTGCGCCAGTGACGGCGATTTTCAGGGAGTGTTGCAACGCCGCTTTGGCTTCAGGCGGATGCTGGATCAACATGGTTCAATGCCCGAACGTACTGCATCACTCGCTTTTCCTCATCGTCCAATCCAGAAACCGGAACAGTTCCAACACACTCCTGACGCGCCAGCCCCGTTCATACAAGCTCTGTACCAGTCGCTACTTCCACCGATAGCGCGCCTCACGCCCACATCACCAGCGCGGGTACTGCCGTCATGAACCGCCCGCCCCACTCCTGAATATAGCGCAGTTGGGCCATGATCTCTTCCTTCAGATTCCAAGGCAGAATCAACACCATATCCGGTTTTTCCTCACGCAGACGCGCTTCCGTCACGATGGGAATCCGGCTGCCGGGGAGAAACCTGCCCTGCTTGGCCGGATTGCGATCCACCACCCAAGGCAATAAATCGGGACGCACGCCCGCATAGTTCAGCAACGTATTCCCCTTGGCGGCGGCGCCGTAAGCCGCCACCTTCCGGCCCGCCCGCCGAGCCTCAATGAGAAAAACCAGTAAATCATTCTTCACCCGGTCGGCCCGGGCCTGAAATCCGGCGTAGTAATCCGCTGTCGCCATCCCCGCAGCGGCTTCGGCGGCCAGCAGTTCAGCCACACGCACACCGGGCGGGTGCGGGCCTGTATCCTGGCGCTGGGCGAACACCCGCAGGCTACCGCCATGAGTCGGCCATTCCTCGACATCGAACACGGCAAGACCGTTGCGCTGGAAAATACGGACGACTGCGGTTAGCGACAGATAGGAAAAATGCTCGTGATAAATCGTATCGAACTGATTTTCCGCCACCAAGCGCAGCAGGTGCGGAAACTCGAAAGTCGCCACGCCCGCCGGTTTGAGCAATCGGGCAAAACCCGCAACGAAGTCGTTAATATCCGGGACATGGGCGAGGACATTGTTAGCGACCGCCAGATCGGCCTGTCCGCCCCGTTCCGCCAATTCACGGGCGAGCCGCACCCCGAAAAAATCGGCGACGATGGCAATGCCTTTTTCCTGAGCGGCGGCGGCGGTGCTGGCGGTGGGTTCAATTCCCAGGCAAGGGACGCCACGCGCCCGGACATATTGCAACAAATAGCCGTCATTAGCCGCCACTTCAACCACATGGGAAGCCACGCCCAGGTTAAACCGCTCAATCATCGCGGCAACATACGCTTCGGCGTGTTGCAGCCAAGTGGTCGAAAACGAACTGAAATACGCATAGTCAGCGGCGAATAATTCATCCGCCCGGGCGAAATCCTCGGTTTGCGCCAGCCAACAGGTTTCGCACACCAATACTCGCAACGGAACCCACGGTTCCGGGTCATGCAAAGCCTGCTCGTCAAGATAGGCGTTGGACGGCGGCGCGCTGCCCAAATCAATCAAAGGCAGGCGCAACGGTTGTCCACAATGGCGGCAGTTCATACTGTGATTCCGGTAAAATCAGCGGATAGCCACGGCAACGCCTGATCTCGCAGCGACAAGTCCGTTATCGGCAACGGCCAGGCAATCTTCAATTGGGGATCGTCAACGCGAACCCCGCCCTCCGCCGTCGGCTGGTAAAAAGCCGTGTGCAAATACAGCAACTCGCTCTGCGGCTCCAGCGCCTGAAAACCGTGGGCGCAACCCTCGGGAATCACCAGCATCCGCGCATTTTCCGGCGTCAATTCCCCGGCATGCCAATGGAGAAAAGTCGGCGAACCCTTTCTCAAGTCCAGCGCCACGTCCCACACGCGACCCCGCAGGCAACGAATCAGCTTCATCTCGGCATGGGGCGGATATTGAAAATGCAAACCCCGGATCGCTCCCACCGTGCGGGTCGCCGAATGATTGATCTGCACAATGCGTCGGCCCTCCAGTAAATCCGCCAGCGCCTGTTCGCAAAACCAGCGGGCGAACTGGCCGCGCTCATCCTCATGAGCAGTCGTCATCACCTGGTAAACACCGCCCAGGGGCGTAGCGTGCATTTCCATGATGCTCAATCCGTCGTTACGGAAAATTCGGCGATCTGGCGCAAGGTCGCCTGGCGCCAATCCGCGTCCGCCTGATACCACTCGACCGTTTTGGCCAAGGCTTCCTCCAGATTCCAGCGTGGTTTCCAGTCCAGCCGCGTCCGGGCCTTGGCGCAATCCAGCTTCAGACAATGCGCCTCATGGGGGTGCGGCCCGGCGTCCAGCGCCCAACTCGCCCCCGGCCCCCACAGCGCCGCCAGCCGCTCCACCAGCCAATGCACCGGCCGGGCGTCCGCTTCCGCCGAACCAAAATTCCAGCCCTCCGCAAACGTCGGTCCTTCGATGTACAAGCGTTCCGCCAACTGCAAATAACCGCTCAACGGTTCCAGCACATGCTGCCAGGGGCGCACAGCCTCCGGGCAACGGATCGACGCTGGACGCCCGGCCTGAAACGCCCGGATCAAATCGGGAATCAAGCGATGCGCCGCCCAGTCGCCGCCGCCGATCACGTTTCCGGCTCGCGCCGAGGCCAGCGCCACTCCATGCCGCGCATAATCCGCCGGTGAAAAAAATGACGTCCGGTAAGCGGACGTCACTAATTCCGCACAGCCCTTGCTGCTGCTGTACGGATCATCCCCACCCATGGATTCATTTTCCCGATAGCCCCACACCCACTCCCGGTTGGCGTAGCATTTGTCACTGGTCACATTGACCACCGCCCGCACCCCCCCAATCTGGCGCACCGCCTCCAGCAGATGCACCGTTCCCAGCACGTTGCTCGCATAGGTGTCTACGGGCCGCTGGTAGGACAGCGCCACCAGCGGCTGCGCGGCCAGATGGAACACGATCTCGGGGCGAAATTCCGCCAGGGTTGTATGCAAGGCGTCGAAATCCCGGACATCGCCCAATACGGAATGCATCCCGGCGCCGACGCGCGCTGCTTCAAACAGACTGGGCCAAGTGGGCGGCGCCAGCGCGTAACCGGTCACCTCCGCGCCCAGTTGCTGTAGCCAAAGGCTCAACCAGCCGCCCTTGAAGCCGGTGTGACCAGTAACCAGCACCCGCCGGCCCGACCAGAACGCCGGGGTCACGTCCAAACCTTCCACGGAGCCTGATCGCTGGCCCATAGTTGTTCCAGATAATTTTTGTCGCGCAGATTATCCATCGCCGCCCAGAACCCGTGATGCTTGAAGATCGCCAGTTGCCCCTCGGCGGCGATGCGCTCCAGCGGTTCGCGCTCCCAGGTCGATTGATCGCCCGCGATATAACTCAGGGCGGTGAACTCAATGACGAAAAACCCCCCGCTGGTCCAGCCCCCGTCTCCCTTGGGTTTTTCGCGGAACGACATGACCCGTTCCTGCTCGACCTCCAGCGCCCCATAGCGTCCGCTCGGCTGCACCCCGGTAATAGTGACCAATGAGCGCTCACGGCGATGGAAAGCGATCAGCGCCGTGATGTCCACATCCGCTACCCCATCGCCGTAGGTCAGACAGAAGGTCTCGTCGCGCAAATACTCCCGCACCCGGCGCAGACGCCCGCCGGTCATCGTCTCCAGGCCCGTATCCACCAACGTCACCCGCCACGGCTCGGCATGACGATGATGAACCTCCATCGCATTGCGCGTCATGTCGATAGTCACATCCGACATGTGGAGGAAGTAGTTGGCGAAATACTCCTTGATCATATAGCCGCGATAGCCGCAGCAGATCACAAAATCGTGAATGCCGTGAGCGGAGTAAATCTTCATGATGTGCCAGAGGATCGGCCGCCCGCCGATTTCAATCATCGGCTTGGGCCGCAGGTGGCTCTCTTCGCTGATGCGGGTGCCGAGGCCCCCGGCGAGAATGACGGCTTTCATGGATGGGATTCTCATCAGGTCAATGGCGGGACTGCCTCCTGCCAGGCGATAACAGCCGCCGGATGGATTGCAGCAGAGAGCAAGCATATTGCAGGCCAAAAAACAAAAGACCATGAAAATCAATTACAAATTACAGATCAAGCCCTACTCCAGCGTCAGCGGATTGACGGCGGAATGCCGGGTTGCCCTGTGATCAGACCTGCCCCACACACCGCCGACTAGTTCCAGTCACGCCATTCAAAACATCACAACGCCGTCTCGACGAGAGCCGCGCTGATCCATCGCCCGGATTCACCAGAATTTTGGCGCAAATCCCGGACGATTTTTGACTTCCATTAACGCATCGCCCACCCCCAGCACCACCAACCCCTGTCGTTCAGCGTAATTCAATACACTCTCTTCCACGGCCAGACTCGCCAAAATCCCGACCACCGGATAGTCGGCATACTCAGGAAAAAATTCCCGGAACGCCACAATCTCCTTGTTGATGAAGTGATCGACATCCGCACTGCGCAAGGTGCTCTTCGTGCTGTTTAGACCGACCTGTCGCCCTTCTGTGATCGCGATAGCATCAAACTCCCACGTCCGCCCAGCCGCCAGTCGCCGCTTGCGCCGCACCGATAAATCCGCCACCTCCTGCCCCAGGATTTCCTGGACAATCCGCGACAAACTCGGCGCGACCAAATCTCCCACCAGCGTACCCATCTTGTTCGCCAGTTCACCCCATCGCCGATTCATCTCCCGATTCGCCTGGCGCGATTCGTTTTTAAAGTCGCTCATTTCGTTTTTAAACTCCTTCATCTCGTCCTTGAACTCTTTCATCTCGTCCTTGAACGCCCGCAATTCCGCTTCCGTGCGCATTTGCGAGTTGTATAGCTTGTTGAATTCAATCCCCACATTGAGAACAAATTCATGTACGGTTTCTTCGAGGCGATCCACTCTTTCCACAATCTCGGACATCGCATCCTCCAATATCATCTATTTCCACAATCAGCAGACCCGGAACAACTATCATGACCCGATGGACGAGTGTGCGTTTCCAGCCCCGCGCCGCAAACCGCCGCCATCACCGGGAAATTTTACCTGAGGAAAATCCATGCCGCCGCAGACCTCTGCTTTTCGCATCGCCACCTGGAATGTCAACTCACTAAAGGTGCGCCTGCTGCAGGCGCTCGACTGGCTGCGCCAACAGCAGCCAGACATACTGGCCTTGCAGGAAACCAAGCTGCCTGATCCGGATTTTCCCACCCTGGACATCGCCAACGCCGGTTATCAATCCCTTTTCGCCGGGCAGAAAACCTACAATGGCGTCGCGATCCTCAGCCGACTCCCCGCCCGCGACATCGTGACCGATCTGCCGGGCATGGACGACCCGCAGCGGCGGGTGCTGGGCGCAACCATCGGGGAGGTGCGGGTGCTGAACCTCTACATTCCCAACGGCCAAGCGGTCGGCTCGGAAAAATACGCCTATAAACTCGCCTGGCTGGACCGACTCATCGCCTGGGTCGCAACGGAACTGGCCGATCATCGCCAATTGGTCGTACTCGGCGATTACAATATCGCCCCGGAAGACCGGGATGTGCATGATCCCGTCGCCTGGGCCGGGCAGGTGCTGTGCAGCGCGCCGGAACGGGCGGCCTTTCGCCGGTTGCTGGAACTGGGACTGCAAGACGCCTTTCGCCTGTTCCCCCAGGCGGAAGGCAGTTTCACCCAGTGGGACTACCGCGCCGCCGCTTTCCGTCGCAATATGGGCCTGCGCATCGACCACATTCTAGTCAGCCCGGCCTTGGCGGCGGCCTGCGCGGCTTGCTGGATCGACCAGGCCCCGCGCCGACTGGAACGCCCTTCCGACCACGTTCCGGTGATCGCCGAATTCAACCTTTGATCGCAAATGAAGTGAGCCGTCCATGGAACATCATCCTCATAACGTGCTGGTGACCGGCGGCGCCGGTTTCATTGGCTGCAACTTTGTCCGCCATCTGCTGGCCAGCGACCCGGAAATCCGCATCGTCAATCTCGATTTGCTGACCTATGCCGGTTCGCTGGACAACCTGCGCGATCTACCCGATCCCACTCGGCATCTCTTCGTCCAAGGCGATATCTGCGACCGGGCGCTGATCGACCGCCTGCTGCATGAACATCAGATTGACACCATCGCCCACTTCGCCGCCGAAAGCCATGTGGATCGCTCGATCACCGGGCCAGCGGCGTTTGTGCAAACCAATCTGGTCGGTACGTTTACCCTGCTGGAAGCCGCGCGCCTTGCTTGGCGGGATGACAAGAAGCTGGAGCATTGCCGGTTCCATCATATTTCCACCGACGAAGTCTACGGCACGCTCCAGCGCAACGATCCGCCATTTACCGAAACCACGCCCTACGCGCCGAACTCACCCTATTCCGCCTCCAAGGCCGGTTCCGATCACTTGGTGCGCGCCTATTTCCATACCTACGGCCTGCCGGTGGTCACCACCAACTGCTCCAATAACTACGGCCCATTCCAGCACGGCGAAAAGTTCATTCCCACGGTGATCCGTTCCTGCCTGCTGCAAAAACCGATTCCGGTTTATGGCGACGGCAGCAACATCCGCGACTGGCTGTATGTCGAAGATCATTGCCGGGGGATTGAAACGGTCATCCGCCGGGGCCGGTTGGGCGAGACGTACAATATCGGCGGCTGCAATGAATGGGCGAATATCAACATCACCCGGCTGATCTGCCAGTTACTCGACGAGCGCCGCCCGGAACACGCCCCGCACGACCGGCTGATTACCTTTGTCACCGACCGGCCCGGCCACGATTGGCGCTACGCCATCGCTGCTGACAAGATGGAGCGGGAACTCGGCTGGCGACCGCTGGAAACCTTCCAAACCGGCATCGCCAAAACGGTCGATTGGTATCTGCACCGCCACTCTGCTTGATCGTGCGGTCGACAGGGGAATGAAACCGCTCATTTACCCTGTGGGCCGCAATCCTCTTTGATTTCTCTTGGAGCTGATCGCCGGGAGAGTGCTGATCCCGGCATGGCTGCTGTCAGCTTTTTTTACACGGCATCCAGGATGTCTTGGATACCAGGACGCTAGTGAATTCTCAATCGTTAAACTATTGATTCTATTTGCATAGACTACGTTGACGAGATGTCACGCTGCTCTGTCGTTACTTTCGCTTGGTGAAAGGTTATAGCTTTTCTAATAGTTATCCCCACATAGTTTATGCTGGAGACATTTGAGAACCCGCATACTGAGTATCTGGGAGTCTAAAGAACGATTGAACTCTTTCTTTAAATCCCTGTAATTTTAGCAGT
>Ga0209573_1003642_pt1 | contig 16497 bp, 13 predicted proteins | sample TNRBio252014_DNA_FD_185870 | JGI IMG/M metagenome (GOLD analysis project Ga0209573, IMG submission 185870) | Wastewater treatment Type I Accumulibacter community from EBPR Bioreactor in Madison, WI, USA - TNR Reactor_6/25/2014_ DNA (SPAdes)... | ecosystem: Engineered > Bioreactor > EBPR >...
TGAGCGCGGCGACAATCTGCACGTTTTGCACGCGCCGCCGAGGCCCCTGATGGGAACCCTCCTCGCGCAGGCTGCTGATCTGGGTGACGGCGGGTTGCAGCACCTCTTCGATGCGTTGTCTCAACCCGCCACGCATTGCGGTAGTGTTGGTTGGCATCACCCACCCAATCCATTTTCATTAACTTGTCCTAATTATTACTTACCGGCATTGCGGTTAATGACGGTTTATTGACGGGATGGTTCGTCAGTTATGTCCCGAAGATCATCTTGCGGCTTTTTCTGCCAGCCATGCGACGGTTACCAAACAACTGCGGCCATCTTACTTTCGCAGGGCAGCCGCAGGATTTGCCGCCTGGACGAACCAGTTCGGCTTGAGTTGGTCGCTGACGGAAGAATTAACCGATGAAGAATGTGGTCAACCGCATTTTCGCCCCTAAGCCTTCAACTGCGTTGCAGCAAATTCGCCCAAGTTGATCCTCAACGGACTCATGATTTGGCAAAGCCCATTGATGATAGAAATTTGCCATAACCCCGCCGAAACACGGACAAGCCGCCTCCATTTTGCAGTGCGTGCAGTTTTTGAAGAAACTCGTCCCTTACGCTCTCCCATGTTGGCCTGCCAGTAAGTAAGGCTAAACGGTCTGGCGTGCGGCCAGCTTTGGCTTTCATAAACCAAACGAACGCATGATTCCGTTCAATGTACACCGCCGAGTTGGGATACCACTGTTCGTCTGCGAGCAGATTGAGGAGAAACAGAAGTGCCTCTGCTTCGACTAGCTTGTCGAAGTTAATTTTGTCATGCGTAGCACGCTCTTTGAACAACTGTGACAGCGGGGATATCCAGCTGGGCTTTTGCGTCCGGTTCCAAGTCTCGGCCACACTGGAATAGTGATAAAAGCCTATTAAACCTGCGCACATCTCATCTCGATACGCCCGCTCTTTTAGGAATGGATGTTCGATTAACATTTTTAGCGCAGACACACCATCTACGTCGATGAGGCAAGCTACTGCATACAATGCCAATTCGTATGCTAAACATGCCATGGCATCTTCAGCGAAATGATCGGACGGAATGCCTTCCGGCCGGAAAGGCAGTGAAAAAACCTTTTCTAACAGAGGGACGATACACTTTGTGACAGCTCGTTCTGGATCGATTTTGGCTTCGACTAGCATCCAATCCACCAAAAGATCACGCGCAGGGGATTGAATCTTCAGCAAGCTTTCCCAGCGGCTGATTGCTGTACCATTCGATGAGTCGTCGGTATTCACAGAATCTGCCGCCTCGGCAATCTCTCTGACAAAACTGTCCAAAACATCATCCCGCATGATGGCGACCCCTGGCTTGCCTTCCATTAAGCCAATTCGAAGTGATGCGAGAGCTGTTCTGGTCGCAACAAAGTGAAAGCCGACTTTCTCATCTAAAAAAGTTGGCGCTGAACCAATTGCAGGTTTCACGCGAGCAGGTTTTCCATGCAGCAGCCTCACGAGTCTTTCCCAGTTTTGATTCCTTTTTTCAGGCGAAGAAAAGTCGATGAATTTGCGACTTTGGAGAAAAGTGGGCAGGCAGGCTTTGCCTTGATCATCGTTCTCCATAACCACAGGAACGAATCGCGTTTGATCGACAGAATCGTAAATCTCCTTGGAGATGATCTGTGCTTCGGTTCCGACGCCTTTCTTCCGTTCGTTGGCTTTTCTCGCGTAGGCCGAGTCTGATAGAATCAGGCAAAAGTGAAGGCTTTCATCGTGCTTGAGGCGCTCCATGAAGACATTCACATCCTGGCCTTCTTTCAGATCGTAATCGTCGATGACTACGTCTATCCCGCCTTCCTCCATCAATCGGTCGGCGATGGTCATGACCTCCTCTTGGTAAGCAGGACTGGTCCAACTATACGATATAAAAACTTTGGGCTGCATGAGCAGATGCTCAGCAGCCCAAGAGTGATGCGCAAGGGATTGTTCCCGCGTTAACCGATCTTCAAATCCCAGCCAAAATCCCATTCAGAGTGGCACTCGGTCTCAGCGCGGCATCGGCTTTGGCGTTGTCGGGTTTGTAGTAGCCGCCGACGTCGGCTTTTTGGCCCTGGACGGCGAGGAGTTCGGCGACGATCTTCGCCTCATTGGCGGTGAGGGCCTCGGCGATGGGTTTGAAGGTGGCGGCGAGGGCGGGGTCGGCGGTTTGGGCGGCGAGTTCCTGGGCCCAGTAGAGGCAGAGGTAGAAGTGGGAGCCGCGGTTGTCGATGGTGCCGAGTTTGCGGCCGGGGCTGCGGTCGTTTTCGAGGAATTTGCCGTTCGCGGCGTCGAGGGTGTCGGCGAGGACCTTGGCCTTGGCACTTTTGAAGGTGTCGGCGAGGTGCTCGAAGCTGGCGGCGAGGGCGAAGAACTCGCCGAGGCTGTCCCAGCGGAGGTAGTTCTCCTCGCAGAACTGCTGCACGTGCTTCGGCGCGGAGCCACCGGCACCGGTTTCAAAGAGGCCGCCGCCGTTCATGAGCGGGACGATGGAGAGCATCTTGGCGGAGGTGCCGACTTCGAGAATGGGGAAGAGGTCGGTGTTGTAGTCGCGCAGGACGTTGCCGGTGACGGAGATGGTGTCGAGCCCGAGGACGATGCGCTCGAGGCTGACGGTGCAGGCCTCGGCGGGTGGCAGGATGCGGATGTCGAGGCCGGAGGTGTCGTGATCTTTGAGATACTTCTCCACCTTGGCAATGATCTGCGCGTCGTGGGCGCGGGCTTTGTCGAGCCAGAAGATGGCGGGCACGCCGCTGGCGCGAGCGCGTTTGACGGCGAGCTTCACCCAGTCTTGAACGGGGGCGTCCTTGGTCTGGCAGGCGCGCCAGATGTCGCCCTGATCGACACTGTGTTCAAAGAGCACGTTGCCTGCGGTGTCGGTGACGCGGATGACGCCGTCGGCGGGGGCTTCGAAGGTCTTGTTGTGGCTGCCGTATTCTTCGGCGGCCTGGGCCATGAGGCCGACGTTGGGCACGCTGCCCATGGTCTTCGGATCGAGGGCGCCGTTCTTTTTGCAGAAGTCGATCGTGGCCTGGTAGATGCCGGCGTAGCTGCTATCCGGGATGACGGCGAGGGTGTCCTGCTCCTTGCCGGCGGCGTTCCACATCTTGCCACCGCCGCGGATCATGGCGGGCATGGAGGCATCGACAATGACGTCGCTGGGCACGTGGAGATTGGTGATGCCTTTGTCGCTGTTCACCATGGCCAAAGCGGGGCCGCTGGCGTAGGCGGCCTGGATGTCGGCCTCGATCTCGGCTTTTTTGTCGGCAGGCAGCTTGTCGAGCTTCGCGATGAGGTCGCCGAAGCCGTTGCTAAAATTGACGCCGATCTCGGCGAGCGTGGCGGCGTGCTTGGCGATGAGGTCTTTGAAGAAGACGCTGACGGCATGGCCGAAGATGATCGGATCGCTCACCTTCATCATGGTGGCCTTCATGTGGAGGGAGAAGAGCACGCCATCGGCCTTCGCCTTGGCGATCTGCTGCTCGAAAAAGGCGACGAGGGCCTTCTTGCTGATCTTCGTGGCGTCCATGATTTCGCCAGCTTTGAGAGCGAGTTTGGGCAGGAGGGTCTTGGTGCTGCCGTCCTTGCCGGTGAACTCGATTTTCACCTCGGTGGCATCGGCGACGCACACGGATTTCTCGTTCGAGAAGAAATCGTCCTTGCCCATGGTGCCGACGGTGGTCTTCGAATCGGCGGACCACTTGCCCATCGAGTGCGGGTGAGCCTTGGCGTAGTCTTTGACGGCCTTTGGCGCACGGCGGTCGCTGTTGCCTTCGCGGAGCACGGGGTTCACGGCGCTGCCCATGACCTTGGCGTATTTGGCTTTGATCTCCTTTTCCTCGTCGGTCTGCGGATTTTCGGGCAGATCGGGCAGTTTGTAGCCTTTGGCCTGAAGTTCGGCGATGGCGGTCTTGAGCTGCGGCTGGGAGGCCGAGACGTTCGGGAGCTTGATGATGTTCGTGGTCGGTTCGAGGCAAAGTTTGCCGAGGTAGCTCAGGTCGTCCTCCTGCTGCCCGAACTGCGCCAAAATGCGGCCCGCAAGGGAGATGTCGCGCGTCTCGACCTCAATGCCTGCCGCCTTGGTAAATGCCTTCACGATGGGCAGCAGCGAATAAGTGGCGAGGAGCGGGGCTTCGTCGGTGAGGGTGTAGATGATTTTGGCGGACATGGGGGCGGGGGAGAATTGGAGGGCGGCAGAGTTAAAAAGCGGGGGGGACAGGTCAAGATGCTTCGTGTGGGAAGGTCAAACGCTGCGCGTCAAGAGGTCAAGGAATGGTCAAGATGTGCCCTGATGAGCACAAAGAAGGCGGGAGCACTTTCTTGACCACCTTGACGGCGAAGCCTTGACCCGCTTGACGACGCTGCGCCATGTCTATGATCGCATCCTTTCGAGAAAAGATTGTGATCGAATACTTTTCGCCATTGTCAGCGATCAATAACAATGCGACAATCGGCCATGCTCATCAAGACCCCCAAAGAAATCGGCCTGCTCGTCCGCGACCGGCGCAAAGCACGGCGCTGGACGCAGGATGCCCTGGCGCAGCGTCTCGGGGTGAGCCGCCTGTGGGTGGTGCAGCTCGAGCAGGGCAAAAGCACGGCTCAAATCGGGCTCGTGCTGCGCGCGCTCAATGAACTCGACGTGCCGATGCAGGTGGACATCACGCCGAAAGATCCCGCCGCACGAGCATCTGCATCCGGCGGCATTGATCTCGACAACATCATCCGCGAAACCTCCACGCCGTATCGAACATGACCGAGGAGCTTTACGCGATCTGCCAGGGCCGCCGCATGGGCGAGGCGCAGTGGGACCGGCGTCGCGACCGGCTGAGCTTTCGCTATGACGATGTCTGGCGCGGCGATCCCGAGGCGTTCCCGCTGTCGCTCTCGATGCCCTTTGCCGCCACCGATCACCGCCACGACACGATCGAGGCTTTCCTTTGGGGTCTGCTGCCAGACAACGAGGGCGTGCTCAAGCGTTGGGGCGAGCGCTTTCATGTGTCGTCCCGCAATGCCTTCCGGCTGCTCATGCACGTCGGTGAGGAGTGCGCGGGCGCGGTGCAGCTCGTGCAGGCCGAAAAGGCAGCGGAATGGCTCGCCGCGCCGCTTTCCGGGAAGGTGAAGTGGCTCGGCGAGGCGGAGGTCGCCGAGCGCATGCAGCTTTTGCTCAAAGACCATAGCGCCACACGCATCAGCACGGATCAGGGCAATTTCAGCCTCGCCGGAGCACAGCCGAAGACCGCGCTGCATCACGATCCGAAAGGTGACCGTTGGGGCGTGCCCTCTGGCAGCATCCCGACGACGCACATTTTCAAGCCCTCCACCGGCGACTTCGACGGCTACGTCGAAAACGAGCACTTCTGCATGGCGCTGGCCCGCAAACTCGGCCTGTCCGCCGCGTCCTCGGTCATCCGCCGCTTTGGCGATGTGCCGGTGATCATTGTGGAGCGTTACGACCGCCTGCGCAGCGGCAGCAAGGTGCTGCGCATTCACCAGGAGGACATGTGCCAGGCGCTCGCCCGCATGCCGCACCTGAAATACCAAAACCAGGGCGGCCCTTCCGCTGTGGAGGTCATGCAGCTCATCCGCCAGCACTCCACCGCCCGCGAGACAGACGCGCAGCGTTTTCTCGATGCGCTGATCCTGAACTGGCTCATCGGTGGGACGGATGCACACGCGAAAAACTACTCCTTCCTCATCGCCACACGCGGCCAGGTGCGTCTCGCGCCGCTGTATGATGTGGCTAGTTCGCTGCCATATCCGCAGCAGGTTTATCCGCGCCATGCCACGCTGGCGATGAAGATCGGCAATCAATACAAGGTGCGGCAGGTCGGCCCGCGTGAGTGGAAAAAAGCCGCCGCCGAGCTGCGCTGCGACGAAGCCGCCCTCCTTAGCCGCATCGTTGATCTCGCCACGCACATCCCGGATGCCGCGTCGCAAATTCAGCGCGACATGAAGGCCCAGGGCATCACGCATGAGGTGATCCAGCGTCTCGTGGCAGCCCTGCAAGAGCGCTGCGCGGAATGCGCCGCTCAATTCAGCGCGTAGCCGCCGTCTTCGTCACCGTATTCAGCACCACGCCGTGATCGTCGCGATGCTCCAGCACGAGCTTGGCGGTGTCGTCGATCATCACGCGCAAAAAGCCGCCAGTTGGCTGATCGTAGATGTAGGGTTGCTTGATCTTGCCCTCGGGGTCGGTGGTTTTGGGGCCGCCGGGTTTTTCGCCACGGATGGCATTCTCGTCATTCAAAGCACCGACGGAAAACTCCTCCACGCCGAGTGGGTGGATGCTGTGGTATTGCCAATGGCGGTCGCCGCAGAAGGTGAGGACGTTGGTGATTTTTTGATCGATGAGCCACTGGAAGAAGCTGTCAGCCTCATGTTTGAAGCCTGCGAGATTCGTGTGGTTGTCCGTCTTGCTGTTGCGATCCGGGCCGACCATCGGCGTCGGGGTGATGATGACCTTCCAGGCCGCATCGCTGGCTCTGAGCGTGGTTTGCAACCACTCGCGCTGCTCGCGGCCCCAGATGCTCTTTTCGGGGCCGTCGGGCATTTTGTTCGGCGAGCGAAAGTCGCGTCCTTCGACAAACCAGAGCTGCAAATGCTTGTGAACGCGATGCGTGCGGTAGGTGGGCGTTGTGCGGTCCTCTTCATCGAAAATGGGCATCTGCTCGCGGAAGATTTCGATGCCCGTGGTGGGAGCGGGCAGCTTCTGGCTGCCGAGATCGGCATCGTTGAAGCGGAAGTCATGATCGTCTTTCGACCAGAAGGCCGGTGTGCGAGCAAAGAATTCAATCATGCGTGGAAAGCGAAACTGCTCATGCCATTTCTTCCGCAGTTCCGGCAGTGTCTGCGCCGCAGGCTTCGCGGGATGATCGTAATAAACGATGTCGCCCGTGCCGATGAAGAAATCCGGCTTCAAGGCCGCCATCGCAGCAAAGGAAGGGTAGCCGAGCTGTTTGTCATCCTCCGTCGCCGTCACGGGGCCGCCGCCGTTGGCCTTGCCGTGCATGAAGGCGTGGTAGTTCATGCAACTGCCCATGCAGAAGCTCACGGGACCGCTTTCACTCAGTGTCTTGAAGCTGCGCGTGGGGCCAGGCTTCGCGGTCTCACGAGTTTCACCAAAAACGAGGCGGTAGTGATAAAGCGTGCCGGGTTTGAGCCTGCTGGCGTCGCTGCGGATGATGAAGTCGTGATCCGCCTTCGCCTCAGACCACTTGCTGCGTGTCGGCTGGGCAAAGTCGGCCGACTCGCTCCATTCAAAACAGGCGACACCTTCTTTTCCAGGCACATCGTCGTTGTCATCGAGTCCTGGTCCTGGGATCGCCGTGAGCCGTGATTGCAGCCAAACTGACGTGGCAGTGACTTCTCCGGCCATCTCTCCCTGCGCGTGATGGATTTCGGCGGCAGAGGGTCCGGCAACGCTCAGGAAGAGAGAGAAGAAAGCAAATTTCATGAGGAGGGATCAAAGGTTGTGGAGTTCGTTGGCGACTTTGCGGGCGGCGCTTTCCCAGCCTTCGGCATCGCTGCTGCCGAAGGCCGTGACCATGCGCCATGCTCCCTTAAAGCCGACGGGCACGGTGGCATTTTCAAAGCATTTCAAATAAAACTTCCGATATGAGCCTGGCACGTTCCAGATCATGGTGACGTGCCCGCCCTGCTCCGGTGCTGACAACAGCCGCGAAACAGCGAACTGGCTGCTTTTCGGCTCATAGACGGCCATCCAGTCCACCCGCTCGTTGATAAAAAACTTCCGCGCCGTCTCGTCGTCGTCACGGAGCGTGCCGGAGATCGTTTTGTCCGGCGTGACATCGCTTCCGGCGAGGAAGGCGGACACTGTGGGCGTCCACGCGTGCATGAAATGATACACGAGCTTCAGAGGAACGGCTTCCCGGGCATGAACGCTGGTCGTCTCGTGAAGCTGGCCGTCTTTGATCTCGGTGACGCAGGCCAGGTCGAAACCTCGGATGCGTGATGTGCGCTCGAAGCGAAAGGACCGGCCTTTCATCTGTGCCGGAGGCACCAGGACCGTTTTGCCGTCCAGGATAAACGCGAGTGACTGGAGCGGCTCCGGTTCGTTTTCCAGGTGCGCTGTGCCGATGAAGCCGCAGTCGGGAAAAGAGAACACCGTGCCGTAGGCGCTGCGCTCCGTCGTCATCGCATGACCACGGTAGTCAATGCGTCCGGGCGTCCACTGCGAGGCCTGCCTGAGCAGCAGGGTCACGTCACCACACGAAACCGTGATCGCGGGCAAATCCGGACCAAGGTTCGGCTTGAAAGGCTCCTTGGCGCTTGTCGTGGTGGCGTGGAGCGCGAAGAGGATGGTGAGAAAACGGATCATGCGGTCGAAGAACTCAAACGCGACTATCGGTGACAGGCTTTGCATCATTTTGAACTCCGAGACTCCTCACTTCACCTTCCAGATCTTCACATGTCGAGCCAGACGGTCTTGTGATCAGCAGACGTGATGCCGCCCTGCGAAAGAATGCCATGCAGAGGCGATAAAGAACGCGATGCAGAGCGGGCGCTCATTTCTGGGAAAGGAAATCGAGAGCCTTGGAGGCAAGCCGCTTCCCGATCTCGTTTTGGGCTGTGGTGTCGAAATGCACGTTGTCGCCGATGTGGGTCTTCAGATCGCGGGCATCGACGCAGGCGAAGTGTGGGATGCTTTTCGGCAGGGCAAGCTGGATGTCGTTCATTGCTTTGAGAGTGCTTAGGCGCGGTTCGGGCTGCATTTCGCCGATAGTGCATGCGATGAAGGGCAAGTCTGGCAGCCCGAGATCGGCACGGAGGGCTTCGATAATCGCACGAAGGCGTTCAGCATGCAGCGGAAGCTCCTGCGGATTCGCGTTCGCCTCGCCTTGCAGCCAGATGACGCCACGGATGCGGGCTTTGACGGGCGCGGTCGTTTGCAGAGCGAGTTTCGCCCGGCTCAGTGCCTCGTCGTAGAGCTTCGCGCCCTTCTGCCAGAGCTTGATCGACGATCCACCGACCGCGCAGGGCACGAGGCCGATGGCAGTCTTCGGATTCGCAGCGGCAATCGTCTCCGCAAAGGCCAGCCCGGGGCCGACACCGGCATTGTCGTGGCCTTGGAAGGTCTTCGCATCACCCGTGAGGTGCAGTGGATGCCGCGCCAGATACCACTGGTCGTCTTTGAGATGCATCATGACGATGCGCGGATCACGCTTCGGCTCCTCCGGCATCGCACCACGCCCTTTCATGTTCGACTGGCCCATGAGCAGGAATAGATCGAGCTGCGTCGTGCCCTCCGGCAGCTTCGTGATGTCCACAGCCTCCAACGGCGGTTTCGTCGGCGGTGGTGTGGCGGCTTTCTTGGCCTTCTGCGCAAAGAGCGAAGGGCTGAGGGCGAGGAGTAGAATGGCGAGGACGCGGTTCATAATGGCTAAATGAAGAAGAAGTAAAACAGGCATGCCTTTGCTAACTCATTGTAGATATTCTTTGCCAACGTAATCCTCGGGTTGCAGGTGCTTTTCTATGATGCGTTCCCCTTCGATTCCATCGAGTTCTTCATGGGTTTCCAAACTCTCAGCTAACTTCATGATCGCAGAGGCAACAGACGGACGCATTAAAAGTGGTCTTATAAGACGCTCGACATCCTCAAACTGATCTGTTGGCCAATTCCTTCGTCGGAGAGCTAGAAAAAGATTGAGGTCGGTTGAAGCCCAACCGGCACAGCCGGCTTTTTCCAGAATGTCCTCAGATTGGAAAATTGTTAGCTCAAAGGCTTCCGCATAGTCTCCGAGCGAATCTGTCGCGAAAATGGTCTGCCCAATAGGACCCGCTAACAGTATGCCGAGTTCCTGACCTCGCTCTTCAGGTGGACACTTCCCCTTGGAAACGCTCCAGTGGCAGCCCCCCTTCATTTCAGGCGTCGCCATGATGCTGATTCTCTTCAGGAGGCCACGCCGTCCCAAACATAAGCCAACTACAGCATGTGAAGCTTCATGAATAGCAATGGCACGCCTAGTCATAAGTTTTTTCCGTTCAACTCACTTGGGTAGACCCTTCCTCGGGACCACCGGCCCTGTTCCCTGCGGCCTGCTGGTGCGAGGTTTTTCGATCTTGGTGGCTGTGGAGAGTTTCGCGGCATCGAAAGGCACGAGTGGAGCCTCGGGCAGGACTTTGAGGCGAAGGTCTTTGATCTCGACGCGGTTGGGGTTGCCGCGATGGAGCTGGATGGCGAGGAGGCCTTCGAGAGCGCGCTTCTTTTCGTCGTGGTCGATGAGTTCGGAGGTGGGCTGGCCGTTGATTTGATGGGTGAGAAGGTTGCCCTTGGCGATGATGATGTATTCGTTCCACTGGCTGACGTCTGCCTTCACGGGCGCGTGCTCGCTGAGCTGCCAGAGGGCGCCGTCGGGGTCGAGGAGGACGTTTTTGCCGTTGAGGCCGAAGATGCCACGACCCTTTTCCTCATAGGTCATGCCGGTGTGCTCGATGGCGGGATGGATGTCGCACTGGTAGCCGGTGATGACCCACGGGGTGACTTCCGGCAGCTCGCGGCTGCGGTATTGGATGCCGCTGTTGTTGTCGCCGATGACGCGGACGGTGGCGCGCAGCTCGAAGTCCTTCACTTTGCCGCCGCGCCAGATGAGGAAGCTGTTGTTTGCCATGGCCTCGGGCGCGGGATTGGTGCCGATGACAATGCCGTTCTCGACCTTCCAGAGCTTTGGATCGCCATCCCAACCGGTGAGGTCTTGGCCGTTGAAGAGCGGGACGGCGTCGCCTTCGGCGGCGAATGACGAAACCAGAATGAGGAAGGACGAAGTGGCAGCGAGCAGGATGAATTTCATGGTTGATGAGTGGCTGGGAGGACTTTGCGGATGGACTCGATGCACATGTCGGCGAGCAACTGGTAAGCGGGCGCGGTCCAGTGGAAGCGGTCGCCACGGGCGAGGCTGCGTTTGTCCACCAGCATGCTGTAGAAGTCGTTCACCGGCACTTGCATCTCCGCCATGACCTTCGCGGCCATGCGGTTTTGCTCGATGATGGCGGGATTGGCCTCGGGGTCGAGTTCAGAGGCATTGCCCTTCACGGTGACGGGCGTGCTACTGGCCCAGATGAGCTTGGCGTTCGGCAGCTTTGTTTTGAGGACCTCGACATAGGCTTTCATCAGCGGCTCGAAGGTTCCCGGCTTGATGCGGCCCTCCTGCCAGCCGTGCAGGCCCATGTTGAAATGCACGACGTCATACGGCCCATGCGTGAGCACATCGGCGAGCACTTTGTTCGTGTGCGCGGATTGGCAATACGGATTTGCCCAGACATCGACGTAAGCCTTGCCCCCTAGCGCAGCGATGGTGTCCTTGCGATAGCCGCCGACGATGGAGTCGCCGATGAGCAGCACACGCGGGAGCTTTGGATCGGTGATCTTTGCCTTGTCGAGCTTCCAGCCCTGGCCGTCGGCATGCAGACGTGGATCGGTTTCCGTTGCCGGAGCGATTTTGGCGGGTTCGGCGGCGTGAATGGACAGAGCGAAGAGGAAAACAAAGGCGTGTTTCATGCGGAGCCGTAGCAAACGCGAACTTCCACCGCTTGCGTGCAACTTATTGGTCCCGTGCTCTGTTTGCCTCCAACCATGCGACACATCGCCTTTTCACTTCTCGTCCTCGCCACCTCTCTGTCTGCGCAAAACGCGCCGTATGATGTTTTTCCGGCCGCCGAACCGCCCTACTACCGAGTTCGCTACGAAGCCTCCACAAAACCCGGAGAGCTGATTTTTCCGGTAAACTACACGATCTGGATTCCGCCGGGTGTGAAGTCCGTGCGCGGCTTGATCGTGCATCAGCACGGCTGCGGCGAAGGCTCGTGCAAATCCGGTCTCACGGGCGCCTACGACGTGCATTGGCAGGCTTTGGCGAAGAAACACGACTGTGCGCTTCTCGCGCCATCCTACGAGCAGCCGGAGAAGGCCGACTGCCAGATGTGGTGCGATCCGCGCAATGGCTCGGGCGCGGCGTTTCAGAAATGTCTCGTCGATCTCGGCGCGAAGAGCGGACATCCCGAGCTTTCCAAGGTGCCGTGGGCGCTGTGGGGGCACAGCGGCGGCGGTCACTGGGCGGGCGGCATGGTTTTGACGCATCCCGAGCGCGTCGCCGCCGCATGGCTGCGTTCTGGTGTGCCATTGCTGAAGGCCAACCCGGATCGCTCGACCATCAAAACGCACACCGTGCCTGAAGCCGCGCTGAAGGTGCCGGTGATGTGCAATCCGGGCACGAAGGAAGGCGTGACGGTCAAAGAAGGCCGCTTCGCCGGTGTGTGGCCCGCGAATGAAGAGTTCTTCAACGCCGTACGCGGCAAAGGCGGTTTGATCGGTGTCGCGGTTGATCCCCTGACGGCGCACGAGTGCGGCAACTCGCGCTACATGGCGATTCCGTGGCTCGATGCCTGCCTGAGCGTTCGTCTGCCGAAAAACAGCGGCGATCCGCTCAACGCGATGCCGACGGATGGCGCGTGGCTCGCAACGCTGCTCGGCACCGAGGCCGTTCCTGCCGCCAAGTTCACCGGCGATGCGAGCAAAGCCGTCTGGTTGCCGAACGAGACCATCGCGAAAGCGTGGATGCAGTTTGTCAAAGACACGCAGATTTCCGACATCACGCCACCGCCCGCGCCAACCAACCTCCGTGTGAACGGCAATGAGCTCGCCTGGGACGCCGAGGCTGATCTCGAAAGCGGAATCGCCAGCTTCATCATCGAGCGCGACGGCCAGGTGATCGGCAATGTGCCCGAACAGCCGAAGAATCCCTTCGGACGGCCGATCTTTCAAGGCCTGCAATACAGCGACACGCCGACGAATCCGCTCGTGAAGATGACTTTCACGGACACGAAGGCCGAGGCGGGGAAGAAGCACGCCTATCGCGTCATCGCGGTGAACACAGCCGGTTTGAAGTCGAAGTGAGGCTCACCTCACCGCGTCGCGAATCGCCGGGACAAGCAACTCGGCGACGAGCTGGTGTCCGAGGTCACCTGGATGCATGCCGTCAGTGAGCATGGCGTCGATGGTGGTCTTGTTCTTGGCAGCGAAAGTCGGATAGGCAGCGTGGACATCGACGAGCGGGACATTCAGCTCGGTGGCGAGTTTCCGCAGTGCCTCGTTGTAGCGAGTGAGATTCAATGACTCGAAGCCGTCCTCCGCATCCGCGTTGTAGGGTGGCTTGCCGTAGAGTTCGCGCAGCTTCGAGGTCCAGCGCAGCGGGTTGGTGGTCATGACGACGACCTTCGCGCCCTGCTTTTGCGTCTCGGTGATCATGGAGCGGTAGTTGTCGATGAAGGCGGTCAAAGACACGCGAGGCTCGGTCATCGGTGGCTTGCGCCAGACATCGACGGCGGAGTCGTTGATGCCGAACTGCATCACCACGACGCGCGGTTTGTGGCGCAACACATCTTCTTGAAGGCGTTTGCGCGCCTGAACGGTTGTGTTGCTCGGGATGCCTGCGTTGTGGACGCTGAGTGACGAGCCGATGCTTTGCAGCGCGGTCTCGACACGCGTGGCATACACTTTGACCGTCCCACGCGGCGCGGTGGTGGAATCGCCAAACATGATGATGCCGCCGGGCTTTGGCTGCGCTTTGGGTGGAGGCACGAAGACGGGAATCTCCCCTGCACCGAGATCGGCGGTGTTCACTTTCATGCGCAGACCGCCCTGCATCGTCGTGATCCACAGCTCGCCAGGCTTGTGCTCGTAGAGGTAGGGATAGGACACGCGCCCGCCCGGCACATAATTCGCCGAAACGATGACTGGCTTCGACCACGAGGCCGCTTCGTCGGCGGAAAATGCCAGTGACAACTCCACGCGACTCGAACCGCTCTTCGGATCATGACGCGGCGGCGCGTTCCACAGCAGCGCGATGCGGCCATCAGCCAAACGGGCCATCTGCGGGCAGCAGGTGACGGATTGGATCGTCGTTTGCTTCAGACCCTCCCATTTCAAGCCATCGCGCGAGGTGGCTTCCCACAAAAAGCCGGACTCCGTGCGCAGCAGCAGGTAAAGCGAGCCATCCTTGCGCTCGATGACGCTGCCTTCGAGCGAGCCGGCGTGATCATGCGTGCCAACGCCGTAATCGAGCATGTCGCCACGCTGCCAGGTCTTGCCGAGGTCGTCCGAGGCCCACATCACCGTCGCATGACGCCACTGCGGGATGATTTCCTGTCCCACGAGCACGATGCGGCCGCTCTTCATTTGAATGAGCGAGTGAATGCAGCCGCACCACGGATCGCTGAGCTTCACCGGCGTCTCCCAAGTCTTGCCATCATCGGTGCTGCGACAGGTGTAGGTGGGCAGCACGAATTCCTTCCATGAAACATCCTTCTCACCCCAGCGCCAGCCTTTCGGTTGAGCGCGTTCCGCGAGATTCATCCACGCGGAGATGACCACGCCTTCGCGGGTCCGCAGCAGAGCTCTTTCGCTGCTGACGGTGAACTTGGCGGGATCCGAGAACAGCGGCGTGTTCGTCCATGTGCGGCCTTCATCCGTGCTGCGCAGCGCGGTTTTGGCATCCACGCAGAGCACACCGCCATCTGCTGTGTTCACGAACGGCCCCTGATGCGTGAAGGGCAGCGCCGATGCCTTCGGATGAAGCGTGGGGGCGTCTGCGGCACAGGCAGCCGTGGCATAGATGAGCAGGAGAAAATATTTCATGGGGATGGATTTGTAAAAACGAACCGACATGAAAGCATGTTGCGCTCGCTCAGTGCCAGGCAGACTGCGGAGACCTGGGCGGATGGAGGCAAGTTGTTGAAAAAGCGACGCCGAGGCTCAGTCTTTTTGCCAACCGACATCAAGAGCCGCGTTCGCGTGGCGTAGTACTGGCGATGCCTTCTCCCGACCATGGCCGCTCCGGCCACGAAGCCTCGCACGCGTTCACCTTCATGAATCCGCGTCTGCGGGATGGCGTGGTGGTGCATGGACGACGCTCCGTTTTGAAAACGAGCCTCGCGGGGCTGGGAGCGCTGACTTTGCCCGGTCTGATGAAGCTGCGGGCGGAAGGAACCGTCACTAAGAGCAACAAGTCGGTCATTTTACTCTGGATGACGGGTGGTCCGTCGCACATCGACACCTGGGATCCCAAGCCAGACCGGCCGATCGAGAATCGCGGGCCTTTCAAGACGATCCAAACCAAGCTGCCCGGCGTGCGCATCTGCGAATTTTTGCCGAAGCAGGCGGCGATGCTCGACCAGTTCACGCTCATCCGTTCGGTCGATTGCCGATTCAGCAATCATGAGCCGAACATGGTCATGCAGACCGCGAATCTGGCGAACGAGCCGCGCACGAACCCGAAGGCGAAGCATTTTCCCTCCTTCGGCAGCATCGTGGCGAAGCATCACGGCGCGAATCATCCGGCGATGCCGCCCTACGTCGTGCTGAACATGAAATCGCGCTCGCACGTCGCGTGGGGCGGCTACCTCGGCACGCAGTATGATCCATTCGACGGCAACAACGCCTCCAAGCTCTTCCAACTGCCCTCCGGCCTCAGCATGGACCGCCTGCACGCCCGCCAGACGCTGAGCAAGCAAATGGACGGCCTCCGTGCTGATCTCGACGCCAGCGGCATGATGAGCGCGATGGATGCCTTCGGCCAAAAAGCCTTCGACATCGTCGCGGGTGGCCGGGCGCAGGAGGCTTTCGATTTGGAAAAAGAGCCGAAAAAGGTGCGCGACCGTTACGGCGAGCATGATTGGGCCAAACAAGCCCTGCTCGCACGTCGTCTGGTCGAGCGCGGCTCATCCTTCGTCACCATCGACCTCAGCAATCACGGCGCCTCCGGCACCTGGGACAATCACGGCGACAACATCCCGCCCTACGGCGGCATCTGGAACGGTCTGCGCCCGCTGCTGCCCGTGTTCGATCACGTCATCACCACGCTGGTGAGTGATCTGCGGGAGCGCGGCATGCTTGATGACACGCTCGTCATCGCGATGGGTGAGTTTGGCCGCACGCCGAACCTCGGCACCCAAGGCAGCACCGATGGCCGTAATCACTGGCCTGTCGTGATGAGCATGTGCATGGCGGGCGGCGGCTTCCGTCACGGGCAGGTCATCGGCGCGAGCACGAAAGACGGCGCGGAGATTGAAGAACGCCCGGTGACTCCTGGAGATCTCGCCGCCACGATCTACCAGCACATGGGTGTGCCCCTCGATGCGACCTACATGGATCATCAAGGCCGGCCGAACTTCATCGTAGATCAGGGTGCGCCGTTGAAGGAGTTGATTTGAGAGGTCTTACACTGTCGGTAGCTCAAACCCTGCCGCATATTCCTCCTGGCAGAGTTTGTTGGCTTCGGCGGCGAATTCGCCGGTCGAGCTAGGGACTGGCGATGATTTGTTTTTCCTGGGTGTCGTTGAACGGGATTCATTCGGGAAGTTGGTGCGGAATGGCTGAGGTGATGGCACAAGGCCTGGATGAGCCAGAGTTTGCTGTATCACGCGTTTGGTGTGCGCGAGGGCTACGAGTATCGCAGCACGAAGTATGTTGAGGGCCGG
>Ga0209573_1003643_pt1 | contig 16483 bp, 17 predicted proteins | sample TNRBio252014_DNA_FD_185870 | JGI IMG/M metagenome (GOLD analysis project Ga0209573, IMG submission 185870) | Wastewater treatment Type I Accumulibacter community from EBPR Bioreactor in Madison, WI, USA - TNR Reactor_6/25/2014_ DNA (SPAdes)... | ecosystem: Engineered > Bioreactor > EBPR >...
TAGCCGCCTTCCTCCAACACCCGCTCCCGGGAAAAGTGATCCTACTCGACGAAGCCGGCTTGGCATCCACCCCCGACCTCCTTCGGCTGGCGCGTTGGGCGGAAGAACAGCGCAGTCGCTTAATCCTTGTCGGTGATTACTTACAACATAGAAGCATAAACAGAGGTATGCCTATTAAATTAATCTCGGAACGTTCGGGCTTACCGCCGGTGCGCCTTGATAACATTCGCCGGCAAGCCGAAGCGACGTATCGGGAAGCGGTTCGGGCTTTAGCCCGCCACGACACCCAAAAAGGGCTGAAGCTCTTGGATCAAATGGGTAGCATTCATCAGGAAGCAGACTCGGAAATCCGATACCGCCGCTTGGCGGAACGGTACGTGGAATTAACAGCTCGCGGGAAGACTTGTTGTTGCATTTGTCCTACCCACGCCGAAGGGGGAGCCCTGACGGGAGCCCTCCGCCAAACGCTGCTGGAACAGGGACGCTTGGGGCAAGAAAGTTGGCGTGTCGGCGTTCTGTTTCCCCTGCCGCTGACCGAGGTCGAAAAACAGATCGGTTTATCCGCCCTCCAAGATCATCATCTTCCCGAACAGCTTTGGATTCAGTTTGACCGGCATGTGCCGGGCTTCCAGGCAGGCAGTCGGTATCGTTTAGCACCGGGAATCATCCGGACGGATGAACAACAACCGCGCTTGTTGTTGGAAACCGCCCCGGGACAAGTCCAAGCCATTCCCGTTCCGCGCTCCGAAACCTTCACGATTTGCCAAGAAAGTCACTTGGATATTCGGGTGGGCGATCAACTGCGGATGTTGCGGAATCAGAAAACCGGTGCCGGGCGGGCTTTGAGTAACGGTTCGGTGTACCGGGTGGAAGGCTTTACGTCCGAAGGAGGGATACTCCTCCACAACGGTATGATTTTGGATGAAAAAACGCCTTTTTTTAAGTACGGCTGGGTATCAACGAGTTTATCGGCCCAGTCTATTACAACAGATCATGTGTTAATTAATATGAGTGATCGATCGGGGCTGGCTCTTAATGCCGAACAACTCTACGTATCCGCTTCCAGGGGGCGCTCGGGGATTGATTTATATACTAACGATAAAAAAGCATTAGAACGCTTATCCAATCGTTCAAGTACCGACCGTCCGGCAAGTGATTTCTGGAAACTGCCTTTGCCTGCCCTACGGCTCTGGCGCAGGCAAAGGGCGCAAAGACAGGATACCCAAAAAACTTTATGGGAAAGGAGCAAGCATCATGTCTTCGGTCGCTAAGGGCAATTTGTGGGATCAATACCGGCAAACGCAGGGGGCGGTGGCGGAAGAAGCCGCTGCTCCGCTGATGTTGTCGCTGGAATGGCGGGACGGTCGGCGTCACCTGCTGAGTTATCCGTATTTGTTGGGCATTGCTTATGATCCTTTGGGCAAGCTTCGCTTGGATTTTACGGCGTATCGGGTGGAATTGTCGGGGGTAGGTTTGGAACGGCTGTTAATACCTTTGTCTTTGCAACAAACGGAACGGATCACGGAAACGGAAGCCCCTGCTCAACAGGAAACCGACCGGACTTATGTTTTGTCCATTCATTTGGAAGAACGCTAATCCTCCCCGCCGGCTGACGGGGAGGAAGATGCTAACCTAGTCGGCTTTCCGATCCCAGAAGAGCAGCCATTGGTCGCTGTTCTTCTGACGGACGAGCCGTGCTTTGAGTGGGTAGGCAAAAGAAGGATCATCCAGTTGCAGGGTGAAATATTCATTACCGGCTTCGGATAGTTGCCGCCACGCGCCGCCCAAGATATGCTGTTCCTTACCGGTTACCACCTGATAATCAGGTTGTTTGTCGCCGGAACGTTCAACGGGAATCAAAGCCACCGGCAAGCGGAGGTGCAAGGTGCGGATGTTACCCGAAAAGCCTTGATGTTGTGCGTTGAAGGTACCGATTAAGATAGAAGACATGTTTAACTCCTTGTTTGTTGAGACGGCAACCGTACCGTCTTTCCGGCAGGTACTTGGGCCGGGCAATGGGGTGCGGGGCGCACCCTTGGGGTGAAACGTAGTGGAACACGCGGAGTCCCGAACTTTTTTGTCGCGCGAGGAAGGCGGAGCCGGGGAAAAAAGTTCGGGCGCAGCGTTGCGTCCCCGATCCCGCCCGGCTATCCTGACGGACCCCAAAGACGGTAGGCCGTCCCTACCAAGGGGTTCAAGGGCTTCGGATCGGTCGTTCAACGCTTCCAAGGCCGGGTATTTCGTACCGCCCCGAGAACTGTGCGCCGTTCAAGACCGGCACAACCCGACTATCAGGTGGTAACCGGTAAGGAACAGCATATCTTGGGCGGCGCGTGGCGACAACAATTCGAAGCCGGTAATGACTATTTCACCCTGCAACTGGATGATCCTTCTTTTGCCTACCCACTCAAAGCACGGCTCGTCCGCCGGAAGAACAGCGACCCATGGCTGCTCTTCCGGGATCGGAAAGTGAATTAAAAGCCCACCCTCACCGGGCGGATTTTAACCTTATTCTAAGGTTAATTGAGGTTGGAGTAAGGTTGTGTAATCCCCCCCTTTGAGGCTAAAAATCAGCGGGTTTCGCTTTTGCGGAGGGCGATAAAATCCTTAGCGATTTGTCGGGTGGCTTTACCCCGGTCTTGGAGTAAAAAGAGGGTATTTTTGGCGCGTGGGGCTAACTCGAGTTTGAGCTTTTGCAAGTCCGGTCGGATGGGTTGCCAGGCATACCACCACGCACCGAAGTCTATCGGATTGTTCCAGTGTTTGGGGTTGAGGACTTCAAACAACAAGGCTTCGATGCCTTTGGGCAAGGGTTCAGGTAAAAGATCAAAGATACGTTCCCCCTTTTGATTTTGCCCCAAAGGAACGCCCTGTTCGAGTAGCCAAATCGCCGTAGGGAGCTGCGAACGAATGATCGCCGCGTCCAAAGCCGTCCAACCGTTGGCATCGGGCAGGCTCAAATCGGTGCCGGCGGAGCGCAATTCTTTTAAGCTGTTCGTATGACCCTCTCTTGCCGCGAGGTGGTGGGGCATCGAGCCGCTCGTGTCGATTTGGGTGGGAGAAAGTCCGTAATCATGTAGGAGTGTTTTAATGAAAGGATAGGCATCATAAACACAGGCTTCATGTAAGAGCGAACGGTTGTTGTAAGGATCAAGGTATCGCACGGCTCCGCCGGCGGTTACGAGTTCGGTAAAGAGGTCGTATCGTTGATGGATGAGGGCGGATTTGAGGGGTTTATGGGCATATTGTCCCGCGTAATTGGGATCAACGCCGGCTTGTAAGAGAATGCGGATTGCGTTTTTCGCGCCCAAACGAATGGACAGTTGTAGGGGCGTATCCCCGCGTTGGTTAGGGGTATAGAGGTGTATGCGTTCTTGGGTGAGGTGTCGGAGTGCGGGCAAATCACCGAGAGCTACAGCGTAAAGGGTCGCGGAATTACCCTGATAATCAAGCTTTTTGAGGTCTTCCTCGGCGGGATCGAAGCGGGCGGAGAGCAGGGCTATATGAACGGGTGAAAGTTGGTAATCTTGATTGCGGGGGTCTTGGCAGAGGTTTTGGAGCTCGTCAGCGGAAAGGTTTTTGGCGTGAAAGCTCATCCATCTTTTCCAAGTCCCGTGGCGGGGTAAGGGCTGCCGGGTACTTTGTTTCAAGATACGAAAAAATAATTCATGGGTCATACGTACCTCCGTGAGGGCTGTATAGCGGGGTTTTGAATGGGTGTCAATGGGTCTGTATTTTCCGGAAAAGCGACGGGACGGGTGAAAAGAGAAACAAGCGCGTTTTAAGGCTTGTAGAGCAACGTTTGGACTTGGGATTAGCCAGACTAGCATTATTGGTTTTTCGTGCGTCAGCAGTCAAATTTAAGGGCATTACGGGGCTGTTGGCAGCAGTACTCGTTGAGGTCTTTGTGATCGGGATAATGGGTTTGGGCGCAATTTTGATAGGAACGACCCTCAAAATGGGTAAGGGCTTGTTTTCCGGCGGGGTCATTATCCAGAAAAAGGTGGAGTCGGGGGTAAAGGTCAAAAGTGTTTTGGAGCTTGGGCAGGAGGGCTAAACTGTTGAGTATCAGGGCATCTTGCGCATCATTTCGGAGGGTCAGATAGGAAAGGAAGTCCATAAAGCCTTCAAAAACGAGCAGTTCGCCGGAACGTCCGTTCACGGGATCAGCGATGATGGTGGTAGGGGCTTTGGGAGCCGTACTGCCCTTAAAATGCTTGTTTCGGAGTTCAAATCCACCCTGATCGTTGCGGAAAGCGAGGTAAAAATAGGGCTGCTCGTGGGCTTCGAGCAGGTATTGGCGGGCTATTTCGGGGTTGACGGCACGTTCGCGGAGGTAGTCCAACAAAGCGGGATGTTGGAGCGGACGGGTGTCTAAAGATTTATGGGAGGGCGAAACGCTAAGAGGCTCTTGGATTTTGGAAGGTATCGGCTCATAATTACCCAACTGTTGCAGGGTTTGTTTGAGGTCTTGGGTTTGGAACAGCCTTTGTGCCAGGTCTAAGAGATTACCGCCCTGCCCTTCGCCGAAATCATACCATAGGTTTTTTCGTACATTGATCTTGAACGATGGCGTTCTTTCATCGGGTCTGAAGGGTGAAATATACCAGCAATCGTCCCCGCGTTGTTTGACGGGTAGATGCCCTCGCCCGGCGAGCAAGGTTTGCAAAGGGATGCGTTTGGCTTGCTGAATATTCACGAGACAAAGATAGCTTGCTCCACCAAAAAGGTACATTCTTTTTTCTTTTCACCAGTCAAAAATCCCATGGTTTATTAGGCGGAGCAACTACCTGTTTTATTTTTTAAATTTATCAGAAAGGTATATAATAACTGTATGTGGGGGGTGATAGCACGAGCAAAGGGGGGTGATAGCACGAATAAGGGGGGGCGATAGCACGAGCAAAGGGGGGTGATAGCACGAACACCTACCCCCGTTATCCACAGGGTTATCCACCAAAAATTGGCACTTATCCACCGTCTCAAACGACTTATCCACATTTGATGTGGATAATATTGTTATTAGACTACTCTTCCCTAATTATCAAGGGGTTTCTGACAAAAGGGGGGGTGATAGCACGAACACCTACCTCGCTTCTCTGACTACTCTTTCCCTGATTATCAAGGGGGTTTCTGACAAAGGGGGGGTGATAGTACGAACACCTACCTTACTTCTCCGACTATTCTTTCCCTGATTATCAAGGGGTTTCTGACAAAAGGGGGGGTGATAGCACGAACACCTACCTTACTTCTCCGACTATTCTTTCCCTGATTATCAAGGGGTTTCTGACAAAAGGGGGGTGATAGCACGAACGAAAAAGCCTTACATACCAGATGGTAATGTAATTGTTACCTTACGCGGAATAGGGGGCGGGGAATTATAAAACCGCAAGCCGCCGAAGCAAGATTCTATCTTGGCATCTTGATAGACTGCTGTTACCTGCTTTAAGGCATTACTAAAATCCTTCTTAAAATCTTTAACATCCCTATATTCTTGCCCAAATTGCTCTTTAAGGTTATGCCAGGTGAGCTTTATTCCATTCCGATCTTTAATCTGACATAAACGATAAACAAGCCATGTGTAAATATCTATGGCTAAGGGTGAATGTTGGATACTTTTCAAAGTCCGAGTATCAATTGGAACGGCATGGCTTCCCAAACTCTGGAAAAACTTCTCTGATAAACAGATATGACCAGACCATAATCCCGGCTCTTTACCCGTATTTGTTAACCAACTATTAAACTCATCTATCGGATTAACTTTAATAGTTGTGTGATTTTCAGCATTTCCAACGCCAATGGCTAATTCGCAAGCTGCTAATGCCTCTACTTGTTCTCGAAATATAGCGTAGGTTCGACCGCCAATTCTTTTTTTGCCGGATAAAGCATTATCTTCATCATTTGATAATCGTCCCAGTCTAAACATAAATTCATGCAGGCTGTCCCCAACATCAATCATCGTCTTACCGGATTTAATAGCCTCACTACATAGATAAATCATTATCATTCGGGGCGGAACACCATAAGGAACAGGCTTTTCAATCCACTCCTTCCCATTCCAAAGCACCCCTGCTGTCAGACGTAAATGGGCGGATCCTGAACGTCTTTCAAAAAAGCGTTCTTTGATCTGTTTTCTCGGCATCCCTAATTGACACAAGGTAGAATGCAAAAAACTAGCATTTTCTATGCTTGCAGGATCAGTATTCACTGTTACTGCGGTCTCAATGATTCGTTTTTGAATGATTGTCAGACCTGATTTTCTTGAACCTTCCGTCTGTTCAATGCCCTGTTCTTGTGGAGCATTAACGTTTTCAAATAAATCCATAGTTGTAAAACGTTTAAGCAATAGGTGGCTTCCTATATTTGATGAATAGATCGTTAATAGCCTCTTTCATAACCTCATGCAAGGTAATATCTCCATCCAAGGCAATCTGTTTTAATTGCTTGGATACCTCGGGCAGGAAATAAAGCGTCATCGCTTTTTTTCCTATTTGAAAAGCGGGCTTAGGTGTCTTAGGTTTGAGCGTCTCCGGATTACTTTGCACAGGCTCATTGCTAACCACCGTTGGTTCTGCAACTGTTTGAATTTCAGATTGCAACTGTTCTGCAATAGTTTTTCTTACTTTAGTCATATCTGCAATAATCAACCTTAGAAATTAGAGCACTGATTCGAGCCACGCATAAAATTCGTTTATCTCCGTAGCAGCTTTACCCTTGGGTTCAAATTCTTGGGCGGTTAATCCCTCGGTCAATGAACGTATAAAGGCTTGTCTTTGCCCGAGCTGCACCGGGGCAATCTGCATATCCAGTAAGGTAATACCAGCAATAGCTTCATCGGTTAACGACCCTTGATGAGGAACAGCATTCAAAACGACAAATGCCGGTTTTTTGGCTAGTAAAGCCAAGTCCCGAGTAGTTTTTATCGCTCGAATATCAAAAATAGCCGGACGGCAAGGTATGAGAATAACGTCTGCATACTGGGCTGCCTCTAAAGCTGTTGATTCCGAATGCGGTGCAGTATCAACCAACACCAGATCGGTTCCTGCTTTTTGAGCCGCTTCTAAGATTTTACCCACTTGTTTAGATTGCGCCATAATAACTTCGGGAGTTTCATTACTCCGACTTTCTTTCCAGTCAAGCGCAGAACCTTGTGGATCAATATCCAATATAGCGGATGTTAAACCCTTTTTTTCCGCAGCTATTGCTAAATGAACTGCGAGCGTGGTTTTACCGGCACCACCCTTTTGACTGATAATAACCACTGTTTTCATCAAGCTATCCTAATAGTATGTACTACCATAACGCAATACTACAAATAGTATTACAATATGTAAAACATTATTTCCCCTATTAACACCTTTTCTGATCTACCACATCCCCAATAGGTATGCAACCTAAAAAAACCATACCATGTTTTTATACATATCTAAATACAGTATGGAAAGTATTACTAAAATACTGTTCGATAGTATGTTAGTAATACAGTATTTACTACCATACCTTTTCTATAATATAGTAGTAAATACCTCAATACTAAATAATAGTATTGAGGTATTAGAGTATATACTACAATAAAGTATTTTTTAGCATCAGTATTTCTATATGCACTACAATACTGATGCTAAAAATCATTCTCCCTCCCCTCTTCTTGCTGATGAGGTATTCCAAACGCCTGATTCTGATTTGCCGAACGCACCATCAAAGGCTGTAAACCCTCCAAATAGGCTACCGCCCGCGATGCCTGCGCCGATGCCCTGAAAATAGCCTTAGCATCGCTTTTCAGTACCTTTAGCCACTGCTCCAAATACTGCGCATGATCCGAACGAACCGACACGCTAACCCCCAGCTGACTACACAGAAAAGCAGCACCCAACTCCGCCACCAATTCCTCTTCGGCGTAGCTTCCGCTCCCGAAACAGCCTTTCAGATTCCGGTTGCAACGCGCAGCCGATCCCGTCCAATGCACCAACTCATGCAAAAGCGTCCCGTAGTAACCTTCCGTTGCTCTTTGCGTCGAACTTTCGATAAACAAAGACCGCGAAGGCATCCCGATAAAATCATCCTCCGGATTGTAAAAAGCCCGGGATCCGCCTTCCCGAATCTCCGCCCCCGTCGAACGGATGAAAGCATCTACCGCCGATAAACGCTCCGTCAGGTCGGGTAAAACCTCCGGTGCCGTCCAGCCCTCCACCTGATCGGCGTTGAAAACGTAGGAATGACGCAAAAAGAAAATACGCTTTTGACCGTTCTCGGCCGACTCGCTTTCCGTGCCGGCAGGGGGCGTTTCGCCGTCCTCCACCAACAAAGGCTTGTAAAAAACGATCAGCGTCCCTTTTTCGCCTTTCTTGACTTTCGCGCCCAATTCCTGCCACTGTTTGAAACTCCCCCAGTAGGGGGAAGTGAGCCGCTGCTTGGAACGGCTCACTTCCAGGTTTAAGAGGTTGATTCCCCGATAAACGGCTTGGGTGGAGGCGTTCTTGGGGGTTGCCCCGAGGCTGTGCCAGGGCATCCGAAAATCGCCCGCTCCGGCTTCGATGGCAGCGATGATTTCGTTGGTAATTTCTTCATGGATGTTCATTGATTAGCTCCGTGGTGAGTGGTTTCGATCGGTTTTGCCTCCTGCCCCCTTAGAAAGGCGGTTGCATAACCCTTGCAACCGCCGAAGGCGTATCCTGCAAGGCGGGGGTGAACCCGTCAAGAGGCGGGGGAAAACGAAGTCCCCCGTCTGCACAACGGAGCGGAGCGACGGCGGAAGATGGGGGTGCCTCTTGACGGGGAGGGGGCTTGAGTCCCCTGATAATCAGGCACTTTGTCCAAAGATGGCTGGCGAGTATGCGCCGGAAAAAGAGGTAGGGGTGGTAAATGGACGTACTTTTTCAGCGTTCAGAAGCTCGGAGTTTTTGGTAAGCCAATTTGCAGTAATCGCGGTTGATTTCGATGCCGATCGACCGGCGGTTCAAACGTTCCGCCACCAGCAAGGTCGTCCCGCTGCCCATGAAAGGGTCTAAAACGGTATCCTCGACATAGCTATACAACTTCATGCACCGGTGCGGTAATTCCGCCGGAAAGGGGACGGGATGCCCGCCCGCTTCCCGCTGTGCCGGTTCCATGTACCACAATCCATGCGCCCAGGAACGGTATTCGTCGTCCGTCAAATCCGAAATTTGGCTGCCGGACTCCTTCATTTTCAGGGATTTGTAGAAAACGACAATCAGTTCGACCGGCGCGTAAACCCGGGCATCGGCGCGATGCACCCACCTTTCCGTGTTTTTTGCTTTGAAAATCTTGCCGTTGAACCAAACGATGGACGATTGAAAAGAAAAACCCGTTTGCTTCGCCAGTTGGGTCAGATCGGCACCCGTGCTTTGCGAACCTTGTTTGTGGGTGTCCAAAGGGATATTCAGGCACATCCGTCCATCTTTTTTGAGCCAAAAGAGGCAGTTTGCTAACCAGTCGGCGCACCAGCGGAGGTAATCTGCATAAGGCAAGCAATCGTCATGCGTACCGTAGTTAATCCCTAAATTGTAGGGTGGGGAGGTGATGATGAGGTCAATAGAGGCTTGGGGCAACAGATCGCGTCGGAGAGCAGAATCATTGAATATCTGAAACTGATTCATGCCAGCCGTTTACCACAAAATAGCCTGACAATCAAGGGTTATTATACCAAAGGGATGGTAAATGCACGTACTTTTTCAGCGTTCCTGCAAGCCGTAAACCAAAACCCAATTTGTTCCTAATTGCTTATGATGACGGCGCAATACTTCCAAGCCCTGAGCCGTTAGAACCTCCAAAACCGCCGGATAATCCAAGGAAGCAACCTCTTTCGGAGCATCACCGCGGATGCGCGCCCAATCCGCCGAATCTCGCGGTAGATGGCTCTCCAAAACCCATTCCATCGCGGTTCTTGCCGGCACGCCTAAGACCTCCTCATGCAGGATGTATTGTTCAAACGCTAAAACAAGGGATTGTTCATACTCCGAATAGCTCGAAAAATAAGGAGGTTCTTCCTCGAAACGGATAAATCCCAAATCATACATCTTGCCACCCATCGCTCAAGATATGCTCCAGCATTCCCACCAAACGTTCATATTCCGCCCGCTCAGTGGCCGTCTTCGCGGTGTCTCGCTTGAATCGCAAATGCCCTAAATCCCGCACCATTGCCGCCCGGCTGGCTTGGTAACGCATGATTTCAACCGGCTTGCCCCTCGGTTCCATGAACGAATTATAACTGCTTCACCCAGCGATCACAAGCTCAGAATCTTACCCCATGAGTTATAAAACACCTTGCTATAACTCATAAAATAAACTACTTTTGAGCTATAAATAGGAGATGATGACCCATGACTTGGAATTGGCAAAAAACGGACTGGCCTCATTTTACTTATGATACCCAAGCTTTGCAACAGGCGGAAGCGGATTTTCTACTGGCAGCAGGGGTCATGGTCGGAGCTTTCGTCCATCTTCGTCCCGAAAATAAAAACCAACTTACGGTTGAACTCATCAGTACCGAAGCCCTCAAAACCAGTGAAATTGAGGGTGAACTATTAGACCGGGACAGCGTTCAATCTTCCGTCCAAAGGCAACTGGGACTGACTCCTGAAGGTACTACCGGCAGACCCCAAGAACAGGGGATCGCTGAAATGCTGGTTGACCTGTACCATTCTTTTGATGCCCTTTTATCGCATGAAACCCTCTTTCGATGGCATCGCCAACTCTGTGCCGGGCGACAGGATATTCAAACCATCGGAGGCTATCGAACCCACCAAGACCCCATGCAGGTCGTCTCCGGGGCTGTTTACGCGCCCAAAGTCCATTTTGAGGCTCCTCCATCTTCACAAGTGCCTGATGAAATGGAACAATTTCTCCGGTGGTTCAATGATTCCTCAAAACTGCCGGCACTCACCCGGGCGGGTATCGCCCATCTTTACTTCGTTTCGATCCATCCTTTTGAGGACGGAAACGGACGCATCGCTCGCGCCCTCTCGGAAAAATCCCTTGCCCAATCCATCGGACAACCTTCCCGAATCACCTTGGCACGAACCATTGAAAAGCACCGAAAAGACTATTACAACGCTTTGGAACAGGCGAATCAAGACAATGAAATCACCGATTGGTTGGTTTATTTTGCCCAAACCGTTTTACGCGCACAGCAAGACACCCTCAGCTATGTCGAATTTATCATCGAAAAAACCAAACTTTACGATCGGGTCTCCAAGCAACTGAATGAACGCCAGGCTAAGGTCTTGGAACGAATGTTTCGAGCAGGTATGGACGGTTTCCAAGGCGGTTTAAGTGCCGATAATTACCTCAAAATCACGGGGACCTCGCGGGCAACCGCCACCCGGGATTTGCATCAATTAGTCGAAATGGGAGCTTTATATAGCATGGGACACTTAAAAAGCACACGCTACCATTTGAATATCGGCAAAAATCGAAGGTATTGAAATCAACGCTTAAAAATACTTTTGAACGGTACTATCAGGTATTGGTAGAACATCTTCTAAAACAACAGCTCCATAATTCAATCATCGGCTTAAACCGCAACTAACTTAAATCCAGTCCGGTAACTATTTCGGCGGTTTGATCCAAACCATGACGAATAAACATTGATTTATATTCCTGTGCCGTTAAGGGCGGATTTTTGAAGTTATGATACTGAATACGCAAGCCACGCGCCACTTCGGTCGGATTTTTGTTCCACAAATCCATCAAAAAACGGTCAGGATCAAGCACTTCCAAACCATAAACAGATACCATCTCAGCCGGAAAGTCCTTTTTATTGAACGTTAATAAATAATTCGATTGGCTTTCAATCGCAGCCGCTAACACATGTCTATCTGCAGCATCCGGCAAAACCAAACCCGCTATCCGATGCTCATAACCCCTGACCAAGCTATCAGACGCATGAAGATTCATCAAATCACGAACCCGATATAAGCGTTCCAAGGGAATATCCGGGCGATTGCGGCGCAAACTACTGATCCATTCTTCATGAATTGCGTCGGTCCAACGGGCTTCCAAACAACCTAAACCCGATAAAATCATCAGCACATCCCGAACCAACGCATCGTATAACACGCAAGCATCTATCAAAACACGGGGCTGATTCATTAATAAAGCCCCATTTCTTGAGATATGCGTGTCATTTCGGCGATGGCTTCCAATCGTTTAGCTTCTTTATATTTCAACACATCTCCAACTAATATACGCCGATGAGACCCGACCCAATGATGCGGAATGCCCCCCGCTTCCAACAAACGAATCAAATGCGGGCGCGACATTTGAAGCAATGCTGCTGCCTGAGTAGTCGTCAACGTTGTTTCCGGTGCTTGCACCGCGATCGGACGGGCTTCAGTCAATTGTTGAACGAGCTGAACTAAAAAAACGGTCATTTCTTCCGATAAATCCACGGTACGAAACTGTCCGTCAGCGGTGCTCCAATGAATCGTTAGACCACAGGTTTTCGGATTCATTTCTTCTAATTGACGACGAATTTCAACCCATTGAGGAATCAACAAAGCGTCTGATGATAAATGGATAGCGGACATAGGCGAGACTCCTTTCAAGAATAGAATAACAAATATACGCAATAAGTGCAATAAAATAAACAAATTATGCCTTTAGTCGTTTCCAACGCAGTACCTATCCATAGATTATTCATCCTTCCAGAGCCGGGCGGCCAGCTTGCGTTCTTCTGCGCCAACGGCTGTGGCGTAGATCGCTGTCGTCTCCAGACGGGCATGTCCTAACCATTTCTGCAACATGTGGGGCGGGATGTTGGCTTCGATGCAGGCAATCCCAAAACTATGTCGGAGTCCCCGCGCGCAGGCTTTCTCCCCGTTGATGCCTGCCGCCTTCATTACCGCACGCACCCGCCAGTAGGCCGTCGCCCGCGACCAGCCCCACAAGCGTTCGTCTTTGCCCCGTTCCGCCAAATGATGTACTGCGAAAAGCAAATCCAGCAGGCTTTTCGGCACGGGAACCGCCCGATAAACACCCTTCTTGCGTTTCTTCAGCGACTCGGTACGGATCACCTGATCGCTCCGGTCAATGTTCCCGGCCGTCAGTTGCAGGGCTTCCGACATCCGAAAACCCGTATATAAAAGCACCAATCCGAAGCTCTGAACCTCGGGTTCCGCCGCCGCCAAAGCCGTCTCAAAAGCTTCCCGTTCAGCATTGTTGAGGTATTTTCGTTCACCCGTCGGTGTGTACAAAGCAGACTCCCGTTCCATCCGGGGGCAAAAATACAGTTTTAGTTATTCTGGTTTACATAGGCAATAGCCTTCAAGCAAAAACCCCTTTTTTAAGGCTTTTTGGCACTTAAAAGCCGCTATTCCATAGGTCTATTCATTTAACCATGCTTCCTGCGCCCCTACCCTCCACCCTTTTCGGTCAAAAAAACCGCTTTTCGGGGCTTTTTCGGGTGGTTATGAATCATCCTTTCTTAATCAGTCTAACTAATTTTGATTAACCAATCCTTCAACCTATGGCAAGCATTCATTTGGCACCCCAAGAAACCTTCCAGCACACCCACGATCATCCGTCCCTGACGCGGGTGGTGCAGGGCGAGATTCGCTTTTACATGAACGAAACAGCGGTAGAAATGACCGCCGGAGCGGAAATCCTCGTCCCCGAACATACTTCCCATCGTTTGGAAAACATCAGTCGCACCCCGGCGGAGGTCTATTGCGGGCATCGGGTCGAAAACGGAGTTCCGCAGTGAATTCCCAACGCAAACCCTACACCTTTAGCCTCCTGCAACTCTTGACGGGAGGCTTATTGATTTTATTCGCAGGACTGTCGGGCTTCGCACTCCTGCAGGAAAACGGCTGGGGTTCAACGAATTCTTTGTTTCTACTTTCGGCGGACACGGCGGTTAGCCTGTTGGTAGCGGTGATGGGAGTCGGTTTAACGGTTCAAGGGATGGCACAGAATGCCACGCCTTATTTGGTTTATGAGAGCCTGCGAACCAAAGAATCTTTGTTGGGACTTCAGCGTTCGTCAAAGGGTTATTGGCGGGTGGTTTTACGGAATGCGGGAACGGGTTTGGCGGTTTGTGAAGACTTATCCATTCATTTTAAGGACAAAAGAATACGTGTTCAAGATTTTTATGCCCAGTTAGAATCGCTGAATATCAGGGCAGAACGGGATATTTTACTGCTCAATTTGTCGAAGGGCTATGCCTTAAAGTCCGAAGCGGAAGTAGTTTTGCTCGAAACGACTTATTCCAGTCTCCCGAAAATAAAAGAAGTTCAGCTGACGTTAGATTTTAGGGATGGTTTCGGTAGGAAATATCGGAAAGAGATTTCACTTGGAGTCAAGAAATAAAACTCTACTTAAATCTGGCAAAACATATTTTTTTGTGCAATTTTTTGACAAACGGAATTTCTTATTGAAATAAACTCGTAAATTAGCACTCATTAAAATAAAAACGCCCCGACCGTCAAAGTAACGAGGCGATCACAATCTATAATTATTGTAATAAGATGACTTTCAAATCTACCAATAACGGACTTAGTTCTTTGATTTTGTTCGTTTTTCTACTGACCGGTTGTTTTTTCGATCTGAACGGGCAGAATTGTAATATTCCTACTAACGTGGTGAGTGGGAACATCACCCCGACGACCGCAACCTTTAACTGGGATGCGATGCCTAATGCCACGGCTTATGAGGTCAATTACCGACCGATGAATGCCCCAGCCACCCAACCGTGGAATACTGTCGCTGCGCCGACAAACACAGCTACGATCAATGCGCTGACCCCTTCCACCATGTATGATGTCCAAGTTCGGTCTGCTTGCGGGTCGGATTTTTCGGATTATACGGTAACAACCTCTTTTTCGACCCAAAACTGCGTCCCGCCGATGAACCCGGCGATTAGCAATATCACTGCCAATTCAGCGGATATTCAGTGGACAGCCGTGCCGGGAGCTTCGGGCTATCAATTATTGCATCGTATAGCTGTTTCGGGCGGAAATCCGGGGGCATGGAACGCAACGGCGGTAACGGGTAATAATTACACCTTAACCGGTTTAGTAACCAACACACTTTATGCGGGACGGTTGATGACAAATTGCGGAGGTTTTCCTTCCGATACTTCTAAAGTCTTTTATTTCAGTACCAACCCCTGTAGCGTACCTGCCCACCTCCTCATCACGGCGCAAACGGCTTCTTCCGTTTCCTTGTCTTGGGATGCTGTACCGAATGCCAATCAATACAATGTGCAATACCGAACAGCCGGTAACGGTACGTGGTCAACAGTTAATACGAACACCAACAGCCGGACGATCAACAGTTTAACGGGTAATACGGCGTATGAATTTCGGGTGCGCTCCAATTGCGGGGGCGGGGTAACCTCAGCTTATACGCTGATTATCAACGGTTTTACCTTACCCTGTGCGATGCCGGAGAACGCAGTTATCTCCAATGTAGCAGTTAACAGTGCGACGGTCAGCTGGAATAATGCGACCGGAGCAAACCAATATCGGGTAGATTACCGCGAGGCTTTAGCTCCTACTTGGACGACGATCAATGCCAACAATACCACCAAAACGATCAATAACCTGCAACCGAATACGGCGTATGAGGTACAGGTGCGTTCTCGTTGCAGCGGGAATCAGTATTCGGCGAACACAGAAACCTTAACCTTTCAGACGAAAAGCTGTACCGTACCACAAAACTTCCAAGCTACCAACATTCAATATACGTCGGCTCAGTTAGGCTGGAATGCGGTTGAAAATGCTACCCGTTATCAGCTTCAGTACCGTTTGGTGGGCGATACAACCTGGACGACGACCAACCCGGATTCCACGGTCAGAACGATTAACGGTTTAATTCCGAACAGCACGTATGAGGCACGGGTGAGAACCAAGTGTGCCAATAATGTTTTTTCGGATTATTCCCCAACGATCACCTTTAGCACCACGCTTTGTGCTGTACCCCAAAATCTTCAAATTACCAATGTAACTTTTGATCAGGCGCGTTTTTCATGGACAGCCGTGCCGAATGCTACCCGTTATCAGGTGGAGTATAGGGTCGTAGGGGATACTCTTTGGTATAACGGCACGTCCGATTCGGCTTTCAAAGTGCTGAATAATCTGAATCCGGGTGCTACTTATGAGGCACGCGTAAGAAGCCGTTGCGCAAACAATGTCTTTTCCGACTGGACGTGGGGCATCTTGTTTGAAACGCCGGCTTGCGTGGCTCCGCGTAACATCATGGGCGGATACCGTAGCAATACTTCCGTCGAATTGGTCTGGGACGGTTCACTGACGGCACAATTATACCAAATCGGCTATCGTTTGGCGGGGGATACGGTCTGGACACATCAGGTTAACAGCGACAGCAACCGTAAGGTCTTGAATCAATTAACCTTAGGTAATCTGTATGAGGTGCGGGTGAGAAGCAAATGCGCTAACGGGGTCTTTTCCGACTGGGTGAATGGTACCGTCTTTCATACGGAGGCTTGTGCTGCGCCAACCAACCT
>Ga0209573_1003644_pt1 | contig 16482 bp, 18 predicted proteins | sample TNRBio252014_DNA_FD_185870 | JGI IMG/M metagenome (GOLD analysis project Ga0209573, IMG submission 185870) | Wastewater treatment Type I Accumulibacter community from EBPR Bioreactor in Madison, WI, USA - TNR Reactor_6/25/2014_ DNA (SPAdes)... | ecosystem: Engineered > Bioreactor > EBPR >...
TATCCGGCATCAGTTGCAGCAGGCCCAACGCGCCAACGCGCGAAACTGCAGCGACGTTGAACTCGCTTTCCTGTCTGGCGATGGCATAGGCCAACGCCTTGCCCGCGCCCGATATGTCGGCATCGGCAGGGATCACGCCAACTGGATGGGACAATCCGCCAACGTCGAGCCCGCGCTGCGCGGCGATCTTGCCGATCTTGAGCGCCAGATAATGATTGCCGCTTTGTTCAGCCCGGCTGGCAAGCAGCGTCAGTTCTCCAACGCTCGTCAGTTGCTGCGCCAGAGCCAGACACAGCGCGTCGGCGCGCTCAGGATAACCAGCCTCGCTCAGGCGGCTGATTGCCCGCACAGGGTTGCGGCTCGCAAAGCTGATGCGGTCGGCCCGGCTGGGGGCAGGTGTCGCCACGCTGATCGTCGAACTGCCGAGCTTTTCGGCGGCGAGTTGTCCGTAGAACGTGGTGCCATAGTGGGCTGCCTTGCCGTAGAATTCCTTGGCGTTTCCTGGGCCTCCGGCGTCAGCCGCGCGGCCCATCCAGTAGAAGGCGCGCGAGCGCGACAACGGGCCGTCGGAACGGTCTGCGATCCGTTTGAAATGCACGGCAGCGTCTGCTGGCCTTTTAAGGTAGCGCAGCGCAATCCATCCGACATGAAATTCAGCCTCGACGAAATTGACCGGCGACTCCGCTGCATGACCTGCGGCAACCGCATAGGCCAGCGACGGCTTGCCGGCGTCGAGCAATTCTCGGGCAAGCAGCCTTCGTTCGATCCACCAGGCGTCGGGATCAATCAGCGTATCCTTGTCCTGGCCCACGTCCTTGAGCAGGGCGGCAGCTTCAGAGATGTGGTTGCGCCCTCGCAGATACTCTGCTTTGGCGAACACATAGCCGGCCGAACGCTGTTCTTTGGGTACAGCGTCCAGCAATTTTGCAGCATCTCTTGACTTGCGGATGACAGCCGTCCACGCCGCCGCCAACTGATCCGCGCCGGCAATTCCGGCGACCCGCTGGGCGGACTCAACACGGTCGGCATAAAACATCGCCTCCATTCGGATACGGTGGTCAGCCTGAGTCAGGACGCCGCCATAGCGCGCAAGGATGTCCACCTCGTCGGCTGCGCGCAACTTGCCGCGCCGCCAGATCGAAATCAGCGCCCTTCGCGCATTTTCGGTCTGGCCAATCGCCATATAGGCGCTCGCCAGAGCCAGTGCGCCCGAAGCTGTTGAAGGGTCTGAACCGCCGAGTGTCTGTATTACCGATTCAGGCGTTTCGCTTTCGCGTAACGCAGCGCGCTCCAGGTTGCTGCGCAGGCGATCAAGTCCCGGCCACCCCGATAGTTCTATGGCGCTTTTCTCCAGTTCGCTCTGCGAAATGGCCGGACCACCGTCGAGCGCTATGGCCCAGCTCAAGGCCTGCTGGTCGGTTGCGGCCACAGGCAGACTGTCGCGGGCCCGTATTGCGCCCTGAACATCGCCTGCGCCAAGCGCATCCAGCCCGGACTTCAGCACGGCCAGAGATTGCGGCGTTGCAGTCGGGTCGACCGGAATTTCTGGACGGATGACTGCCGCCGTCGTCGCTCCATCAATAGGGTTGGCTGAGGAGTCCAGTTTCGGCGCCGCCGCCTGTGGCGAGGCCGATTGGATATTGACTGGTGAGGGGACAGGAATGGCGGGCGCTGGCATTGCCGCGCGCCCGGCCTCTGGCGTCGTCGTGGCAGTCAGCAGCGACCAGGTCCAGACGCCTCCAGCCAGCACAGCTGCAAGCCCCGTTAAAGTCAGAGATATTGTCTTTTTCGACGCGCCCATATCCATTCCAGACGGGTGGCAATTAGGGTTTGCATTGCGAGGAAACTAAGGCCATCCGGTTTCCCGATAATAAACAAATGGTTATCCGCCAGACGCCAAAATGGAATTGCACGCTGGCCTATGGTGCTATGCTGGAGTTTCCGCTAAGAGGCGCGACCCCTTGGCGGGGCAAGATTCAATCGTCGACAGGAGGTCGAAGGAAATGTTCAGAGGTTCGCTCACCGCGCTCGTCACGCCTTTTCAAAAGGATGGCGCGTTCGATGCGAAAGCCTTTGCGGCCTTCGTCGACTGGCAGATTGATGAAGGCACCAACGGGCTGGTGCCGGTTGGTACGACAGGTGAGTCGCCGACCTTGACGCACGACGAGCATCACGAAGTGGTCCGCGCGACCATCAGGGCGGCGAAGGGCAGGGTCCCGGTAGTTGCGGGCGCCGGCTCCAACAACACTGCGGAAGCCGTCAGCCTGGCCCAGCACGCCGAGCAGGCTGGCGCCGATGCGGTTCTGGTCGTGACGCCATACTATAACAAGCCAACCCAGCGGGGGCTGTATCTGCACTTTGCAGCTGTCGCCAAGGCGACGAGCCTGCCGATCATCATCTACAATATCCCTCCTCGTTCGGTTATCGACATGTCACCCGAGACGATGGGAAGATTGTCTAATGATTTCAAGAATATCGTTGGCGTGAAGGATGCCACCGGCAAGGTCGAGCGCGTGTCCGAGCAGCGCCTGACATGCGGCAAGGAGTTTATCCAGCTCTCCGGTGAAGACGCCTCGGCTCTTGGTTTCAATGCGCACGGTGGCGTCGGCGCCATCTCGGTGACGTCCAATATCGCGCCGCGCCTGTGCGCCGAGTTCCAGGCGGCGACGCTGGCGAACAACAAGGAGAAGGCGCTGGCGCTTCAGGATCGCCTGATGCCGTTGCACAAGGCGATCTTCATAGAGGCCGGTGTCACCGGCGCAAAATATGCGCTCTCGAAGCTGGGCAAGATGACTGCTACCGTCCGGTCGCCGCTTATCGAAGTGGAAAAATCCACAGCTGACAGGATCGACGACGCAATGCGCTCCGTCGGGCTGATGAATTAGGGGCGTTCGCGCCCTATATCTGAATCATGGCCGCGCCCGCTCGCAAATCCGACCCGAACAACAAGACCGCTGCGGAAAACCGCAAGGCGCGCTTCAATTATGAAGTCATCGACACGCTCGAGACCGGTCTTGTCCTGACCGGTACTGAGGTGAAGTCGCTGCGCGGCGGTCACGCAAATATACAGGAAAGCTATGCCTCGCTCGAAGGCGGCGAGATATGGCTGATCAACTCATATCTGCCGGAATATCTGCAGGGCAATCGCTTCAACCACGAACCGCGCCGGCGAAGGAAGCTCTTGCTTAGCAAGCGCGAAATGGCGCGGTTGGGGCAGGCCGTGGAGCGCGAAGGCATGACTATGGTGCCGTTGAAGATTTACTTCAACGACAAGGGCCGGGCCAAACTTCTTCTCGCCGTCGCGCGCGGCAAGAAACTGCACGACAAGCGCGAAACCGAAAAGAAGCGTGACTGGTCACGCGAAAAGAGCCGTCTGATGAAGGATCGGGGCTGACTTAGACAGGTTTGCCCAGGCGGCCCCAATCGTCCATTGCAGAAAGCAGTTCCGAAGTAGGATAGTCCTGAATGTCTTCTTCGGAGAAACCTGCAGCCAATTGCCTCTCGTAATACCATTCCTGAAAGTCGACATATGCGCCTAGAATTCGAGTGGCCCCATCAGCAGCGATGCGAGCTTCACTGACGAGCCAGTTTCGTACGCTTCTGACGGCTTTCTCAAAATTTCCGCTGTGGGTCTTGATGTCGCAACCGGCCAAGTCGGACAGTGCAGCTTGATATCGGTAGCTTCTCTCCTCCAAAATCAACAATCGCTTGCTTTCCCTTCCATCACCGAAATACTGACGGCAACCGTAGTCGATCCCAAGCTCGAACGGCATATTCAATCGAAAATGCTCTCCTTTTTTCTTTGCTTGGCAACGACTAAGGTCGTGAATGGAGTATTTTGACTCCTCGATCAAAGTGCGGATTTTCACAAGTCGGACGTCGGCAGAGTCATTTGCTTCAGTGGCTATTCGAGGGCGAAAGCCAAGGTAAATAAGGCAAAACAAAATGGCCTGGAGGATCGGCTCATAGTCTTTGTCAAATGGACAATTTATGAATACCGATTTCTCAAATACGTGATTCAATCTCAACCCTTAGGTGGAAAATCATCTCTGCCGTATGAATCTCGCTCTCTGATTCGGCCATCGCTTCCGTGAACGTAAAGCTCTGTCCGCTGATTGCGAGCAATGTCGCGTGCTCGTCTGATTGCTTCGCCTTGGGTGGAGTAGGTCGCAGTCGTACGTGATGCTCCAGCCTGCCGAACGCTCCATTTTGAGCCATTGGGAACGACATGTTGCCCCTTTTTGCTCATTTGAAAGACCTCTCAGTTGCTATCCAGACATATAGCAGCATTTCCAGCGGGTTCAAACGTGCAGTACAATGTAACCGTAGCCGCTTTGCCGGCTCCAGTTTGCCGGAAGACAGCTGGCGTGGGAGTGAAAGGAACTTCAGAGCCGGTTTGGATCTGCTCGTTCCGCAGCCCGCGCAAACACGTCGACAAACATTGCCTCGGTGAGCACGCCCGTATTCGTATTGTAGCGCGAGCAATGATAGCTCGGCATCAGGTCGAGGCCAGAAACTACATACTGTGCGCCATGCTTGAACGGATGAGCGGCGACGCGCTGACCCAGCGCCTTGACGGTAGACTGGTGGGCGATTGTTCCGAGTGTGACAATGATGCGCAAGTTGGGGAAGCTGGCGAGCGTCGGCGCAAGAAAATTCCGGCAGGTGTTGATTTCGGCCGGTGTCGGCTTGTTCTCGGGCGGCACGCAGCGCACCGCATTGGTGATTGCCGCGCTGGTCAGTTCCAGCCCATCGTCTGGCCGCGCGTGGTACTCGCCTTTGGCCAGCCCGAAACGGATAAGCGTGCGGTAGAGCAGGTCACCGGCATAATCGCCTGTAAAGGGCCGGCCAGTCCGGTTCGCGCCGCGCAGGCCCGGAGCCAGACCAACCACCAGCAGCCGCACGCTCTCTCTGCCGCCTGGCGGCAGCAAGGTTGGAACCGGCGCATTGAACCAGTCCGGCTCGCGGATTCTCCACTCGGCAATGAAATCATGGAGGCGCGGACACAGCGCACAATCGCGGCAGGGTTCGGTGGCGGGTTGCATCATCGCAGCTTCTTGCCCGGCAGTCGCCGCGATCGCAAGCCATGTTACAGGTCAAGGTCCTCGGCGTCTGCTGGTTCAGGCCGGCGCATCGGCCGCTCGGCAGGTTCGCGCCCGATTTCAGCCTTCAGCGACACCAGCTCAATGAAATGATCCGCCTGTCGCCTCAGTTCGTCCGAGATCATCGGCGGCTGGGTGCTCATTGTGGAAACCACGCTTACCTTGCGACCGCGCCTTTGTAGCGCCTCGACGAGCGAGCGGAAATCACCATCGCCGGAAAAAATCACATAATGATCAACGGTTTCGGCCAGTTCGAGCGCATCTACCGCCAGCTCGATATCCATATTTCCCTTGATTTTACGGCGGCCCGCCACATCGGTAAATTCCTTGGCGGGTTTGGTGACAACAGTGTAACCGTTATAGTCAAGCCAATCGATCAGCGGACGAATGGATGAATATTCCTGATCCTCGACCAGCGCTGTGTAATAGTAGGCGCGCAGCAAATAACCGCGTTTCTGGAAGGTCGAAAGCAGCTTCCGGTAGTCGATGTCGAAGCCAAGCATACGCGACGTGGCGTAAAGATTGGCTCCGTCGATAAACAGTGCGATCTTTTCACGGGGATCAAACACGATCCAGATTCCTTCTAAAATAGAGTTCTCGTCAGACGGGGTTCTGGCTAAACGATTGGTTCTCAAACAGTCCGGGCGAGTGATCGAATCAGAAGCGATAGTCGAGGCGGGATTTTGACCATTGGCGATGATTTCACCGGAATTTGTACACGTTGCGGTGAGTGCAGGGTCGCACCTGCTATCTGGTAGACCTTCTACGGCTGGACCGGTCCATTTCACTTGAATTTTTGCAGAAGCGCAGCTATTGAGCGCACCAAGTCTTCCTGACACCACCGACATTGAAAGGGGCATTTATGGCCCGCGTTACTGTTGAAGATTGCATCGACAAGGTAGATAACCGCTTCGAACTGGTTCTCCTTGCCGGTCATCGCGCCCGCCAGATCTCGCAAGGCGCGCACATAACCATCCCGCGCGACAACGACAAAAATCCAGTCGTCGCGCTGCGTGAAATAGCCGATGAGACCCTGTCTCCGGATGATTTGAAAGAGCAACTGATCCACTCGCTGCAGAAGCATGTCGAGGTTGATGAGCCGGAGGCAACAGCGCCTGAAATCGCTGATCAGACAGCAGCGGCCACGCCAGTTGTTGCCGAAAGTGCTGATGATGACGACGCCGTCACCTTCGACCGAATGAGCGAAGAAGAGCTACTCGCCGGAATTGAAGGGCTGGTTCCGCCTGAAAAGAACGACGATTACTGAGGTTTACCTCGGTACGCCGGTCTTTCGGTCGGCGTAAATGGTCGCTATCTATGACATGCGTCGCGCGTCGTGCGGCGCATGTTTTCTTTTGACCACCCGAGACCAACCATATGATGCGTCAATATGAGCTTGTCGAGCGCGTCCAGCGCTACAAGCCCGACGTCAACGAAACGCTGCTGAACAAGGCCTACGTCTATGCGATGCAAAAGCATGGACATCAGAAGCGCGCGTCCGGCGACCCCTATTTTTCGCACCCGCTTGAGGTCGCTGCGATCTTGACGGACATGCATATGGACGAGGCGACGATCGCTGTCGCGCTCCTGCATGACACGATCGAGGACACCAGCGCCACTCGCCAGGAAATTGACGCTCTCTTTGGCGACGACCTCGGCAAACTTGTCGAGGGCCTGACCAAACTCAAGAAGCTGGATCTGGTTTCGAAGAAGGCGGAGCAGGCCGAAAATCTGCGCAAGCTCCTTATAGCGATTTCCGAGGACGTACGCGTTCTGGTGGTGAAGCTGGCTGACCGCCTGCACAACATGCGCACTCTCGATCACGTGCCGCCGGAAAAGCGCCTGCGCATTGCCGAGGAGACGATGGAGATCTACGCCCCGCTGGCCGGACGCATGGGTATGCAGGGCATGCGCGAAGAACTTGAGGACCTGGCGTTTCGCCAGATTAACCCCGAGGCCTATCGGACGGTTACAGCGCGACTGGCTAATCTGATGGAGCGCAACCGGGGCGTCATCGGTGAAATCGAGCAGACGCTGGCAGAACTTTTCGCCAGGCACGGCATCGACGCCAAGATCAAAGGCCGGCAAAAGAAACCTTGGTCGGTTTTTCGGAAGATGGAGGCCAAGGCGCTCTCCTTTGAGCAATTGTCCGACATTTTCGGCTTCCGCATTGTCGTCAACAGCATTGAGGATTGTTACCGCGCGCTTTGCGCTATTCACACATCGTGGTCGATGGTGCCGGGCCGTTTCAAGGACTACATCTCAACCCCGAAACAGAATGACTACCGGTCGATCCATACGACAATTGTCGGCCCCTCGCGCCAGCGCATCGAACTGCAGATTCGCACCGCGCCGATGAACGCCGTCGCCGAGTATGGCGTGGCCGCTCATGCACTCTACAAGGACCAGTCGGCCAGGGCCAACGGCGCCGCGCCTACCGATCTCGCCGAAACCAAAGCCTATGAATGGCTGCGCCGGACTATCGAGCAACTGGCGGAAGGCGACAACCCGGAAGACTTCCTGGAAAACACCAAGCTTGAGCTGTTTCAGGACCAGGTATTCTGCTTTACGCCCAAGGGAATGCTGATCGCCCTTCCGCGTGGCGCGACGCCGATCGACTTTGCCTATGCGGTCCACACCAACGTCGGTGACACATGCGTCGGCGCCAAGGTCAACGGCCGGATCATGCCGCTTATGACCGAGCTGAAGAACGGCGACGAAGTTGATATCATCCGCTCCGAGGCGCAGGTGCCGCCAGCAGCGTGGGAAAGTGTGGTGGTCACAGGAAAGGCGCGCGCCGCTATTCGCCGCGCCACGAAGAACGCTATCCGCAAGCAATATTCCGGCCTGGGGATCCGCATTCTTGAGCGCGCTTATGCGCGTTCGGGCAAGAAGTTTGACAAGGACAGCCTGAAATTGGAATTGCACCGGCTTGCGCGCAAGGATGTCGAAGATGTCCTGGCTGCTGTCGGTCGCGGCGAACTCAACTCGACCGATGTGATGAAAGCCCAGTTCCCGGATTTCAAGGAAGAGCGTCAGACAGTTGTTCCGCCGAAGCCGCGGGAAGAGGGATGGTTCAATCTGCGAAACGCTGCAGGCATGCTGTTCCAACTTCCCGGCCGATCCTCACGCCGCCCAAAACAGGAACAGCGCGACGAGTCTGTGCCTATTCGCGGCGTCAGTTCAGACCTTCCTGTCCGTTTTGCACCCGAAGGTGCGGTGCCGGGAGACCGAATTGTCGGTATTTTGCAGCCCGGTTCAGGGATAACCATCTACCCCATACAATCGCCGTCGCTGACTGCCTTTGACGATCAGCCCGACCGCTGGATTGACGTGCGCTGGGACATTGATGAGGACAGCAGCGAGCGCTTCCCGGCGCGCATTAACGTGACGGCGATCAACGCGCCTGGTTCGCTGGCCGAAATTGCACAGGTTATCGCTGCCAACGACGCAAATATTCATTCGCTAAATATGGGCCGCACAGCTCCAGATTTCACCGAAATGATCATCGATCTTGAAGTCTGGCATCTGAAACACCTCAACAAGCTGTTGTCGCAATTGAAGGATTCTCCCAGCGTTAGCGATGCAAAGCGGGTAAACGGATGATCGTTGGCATCGGCAGCGATCTTATTGACATTCGCCGCATCGAGCGGTCGCTGGAACGCAACGGAGAGCGTTTCGTCAACCGCATCTACACTGAAATTGAACGGCGCCGCGCCGAGGGCAGGGCTGGTCGCGCCGCCTCATATGCGAAGAGATTTGCGGCCAAGGAAGCCTGCTCCAAGGCATTGGGTACTGGCATCGCCCAAGGGGTCTACTGGCGCGACATGGGCGTTGTGAACCTGCCTGGCGGCCGGCCAACGATGAACCTGACCGGTGGTGCGGCCAAACAATTGTGTAAACTCGTGCCTGCTGGCCACAAGAGTGTCATTCATTTGACGATAACAGATGATTTTCCGCTGGCGCAGGCGTTTGTCATTATCGAGGCTGTGCCGGAAAGTTGACGCTTCGACATTGCCCGGCCAATACCAATCCGTATATGAACGCGGCGCAACTCTGAGGAATTCATGAGCGTGGCTGACAAGACTGTCAAAAAATCCGGTGGCCTTGGCGAGACCGTCAGCGTCATTGTCCAAGCGCTGCTGCTGGCCCTGGTTATCCGTTCACTGCTTTTCCAGCCGTTCTCGATTCCATCCGGCTCGATGCGTCCGACCTTGCTCGAGGGGGACTATCTGTTCGTAACCAAATGGGCCTACGGCTATTCGCGCCATTCTTTCCCGTTTTCGCCGCCGCTATTTTCGGGCCGCATCTGGGGCGCGGAGCCTGAGCGCGGCGACGTTGTCGTGTTCAAGTTCCCGCCAAACCCGTCAATCGACTATATCAAGCGTGTGGTCGGTCTGCCGGGCGACCGCATCCAGATGAAGAACGGACAGCTCTTTATCAATGGAACGCCGGTGACGCGCGAAAAGACCGGGGAGATCGACAATCCCGACATCACTGAGCAGAACCGTCCCATCGACGTCTATCGCGAAACCCTGCCCAATGGCGTGAGCTATGACACGCTTGACATCGACAAAAACGGCATCGGTGACGATACACGCGAATTTGTCGTGCCTGCGGGCAACTACTTCATGATGGGCGACAATCGCGACAATTCAGCCGACAGCCGGTTCACCGTTGGTTACGTGCCTGCCGAGAATCTGGTCGGTCGCGCCAACTATATTTTCTTCTCGATCGCCGGCGGCGCAAGCCCGCTTGAGATATGGCGCTGGCCGAGCGAGGTGCGCCTGTCGCGCTTCTTTACTCCGGTCGATTAGGTCGATGGCTACAGCGCGGTTGAACAGTGACGAACTGGCGTTGGCGCTTGTCCCGGTCACAGGACACCTTTTTCGGGACACGCTTCAGCTGCAACGTGCGTTGACGCATGCGAGCGCGCGCACCGCCAATGCTGGCGCCGACTACCAGCGCTTTGAGTTTCTTGGCGATCGCGTGCTTGGCCTGGTCGTGGCTGAGATGTTGTTTACCGCCTATCCCGATGCGCCCGAAGGCGAACTGTCCGTGCGGCTGAATGCACTTGTCAACGCGGATGCATTGGCCGCCATCGCTGATGAAATCGGCCTGCCGCGCATGATCCGGGCCGGCGCCGAACTGCGTACCGTGACAGGACGCAAACGCATCAATCTGCGCGCCGATGCCTTGGAGGCGCTGATAGCTGCGCTTTATCTGGATGGCGGCATGCCAGCTGCGAGTGCTTTTATAGAACGCTACTGGAAACCGCGCGCCACAAATGCCGACGCCATGCGCCGCGACCCGAAGACCGAACTGCAGGAATGGGCGCACAAGTCTGCGCAGGCGACGCCATCTTACGAAATCCTTGGCAGGGAGGGGCCGGACCATGATCCCGTCTTCACCGTCAAGGTCTGTGTAGCCCAGATCGATCCGGCAGTGGGATCGGGCGGCTCCAAGCGTGAGGCGGAACAGGAGGCGGCGACTGCCATGCTGGTCCGGGAAGGCGTCTGGCAGGCCAAAAATGGAGCCGGCGACAATGAGTGACGCACCTGAGACCCATAGCGGTCTGGAGACCCGCTCGGGGTTTGTCGCGCTGATCGGCGCTACAAACGCCGGCAAATCGACTCTTCTGAACCAGCTTGTCGGCGCGAAGGTCTCGATTGTCACCCACAAGGTTCAGACCACCCGCGCTATTGTCCGCGGAATCGCCACCCATGGTAATGCGCAAATCGTTTTTGTTGACACGCCGGGCATATTCAAGCCTCGCCGCCGGCTGGACAAGGCCATGGTGACCACCGCCTGGGGGGGAGCAAAGGACGCCGATCTCGTGCTGGTGCTTGTCGATGCCGAACGCGGCATTCGTGGCGACGCCGAGACGCTGCTCGAAAATCTCGAAAGCGTGCGCCAGCCTAAAATCCTGGTGCTGAACAAGGTAGACCGGGTGAAGCCGGAAGCATTGCTAAAACTCTCCGCCGACGCGAATGAAAAGGCGCAGTTTGAGCGCACCTTCATGGTCTCGTCGCTGACTGGTTCGGGCTGCAAGGATCTTCTCGATTTTCTGGCTGCAAGGCTGCCCGTTGGTCCATGGTATTATCCGGAGGATCAGATTTCGGATCTGCCGATGCGCCAGCTTGCGGCCGAAATTACCCGTGAGAAGCTTTACCTGCGCCTGCATCAGGAACTGCCCTATTCGTCGACCGTCGAAACCGAACGGTGGGAAGAAAAAAAGGACGGATCGGTGCGCATCGAACAGGTCATCTATGTCGAGCGCGACAGCCAGAAGAAGATCGTGCTTGGCGAAAAGGGCGCGACTATCAAGGCGATCGGCGCGGCCTCGCGCAAGGAGATCGGCGAGATACTCGAACAGACAGTGCATCTGTTTCTGTTTGTGAAAGTACGTGAAAACTGGAGCGACGACCCCGAACGCTATCGCGAAATGGGGCTGGAATTCCCGCATTGAGCCGGCATTGTTGATGCACGAATAGGCACGCAGGCGCTTGCATTTCGCCATTCGGCCATGTGAATCTTCGCCATGGATTGGCGCGACGAAGGAATCATCTTGGGCGTTCGTCGGCATGGCGAAACCAGCGCCATTCTGGAGACCATGACGCGCGCCCATGGCCGCCACCTGGGGATGGTGCAGGGCGGTCGTTCGCGCCGTATGCGACCGGTCCTTCAGGCTGGCAACAAGGTCGAACTTGTCTGGCGTGCGCGACTGGATGAACACCTCGGAACCTTTCAGGTCGAAGGACTTGAGCTCAATGCCGCCCGTCTTATGGCCAGCGCCGTTGGAGTGCATGGCCTGCAGACGCTGGCGGCGCATCTGCGGCTGCTGCCTGAGCGTGATCCGCATGCCGGCCTGTATGACACGCTCGGTGTCATCCTTGGGCATCTCGACACTCCAGCCTCTGCAGGCGAATTGATTGTTCGCTTCGAGCTTCGGGTCCTGGAAGAACTCGGTTTCGGGCTTGACCTCGAGCAATGCGCGGCTACCGGGACGCGCGAAAACCTGACTTATGTCTCACCAAGATCGGGCCGGGCAGTTTCACGAGTGGCAGGAATGCCCTGGCACGACAAGATGCTGGCCCTCCCCGCCTTTCTGGAGCGGTCGCAAAATATCGCCGCGGATTTTGAAGCGATTGTCGCTGCCTTCCGGCTTACGGGTCATTTTCTGAACCGTCATGTCTACGAAACGCGGGGCGTGCGCGAACCTGAATCGCGCCAGGCGCTGATTAGCGCTATCGGCCGTAGCCTGACGGCCAACAGTGGAGAAACCGCCGCATGACCAAGCCAGTCGAACTGTTCCCGGGCTATATCGCCAGGCTCGGTCTAGGCACGCTGCCGCACGAAGATATCGAACGCTATACCGGACTACAAATGCTGCAGGCTCTGGTCGATCAGAAATATCCCCAACCGTCGATCTCTGCGACCATGAGCTTCGCGTTGACGGAGGTCGCCGAGGGCAGGGCGGTGTTTCGCGGCGTTCCCAACGCCAGTCACCTAAACCCACTGGGAAGCGTGCATGGCGGCTGGGCCGCGACCGTGATGGACTCAGCGCTTGGCTGCGCCGTGCATTCCACGCTGCAAAAAGGCGAGGGCTACACCACTGTCGAATTCAAGGTGAACCTGACACGCCCCATCACGCCGAAAACCGGCGAGGTCATTTGCGAGGGCCGGGTGATTCACAAGGGGCGAACGCTCGCCGTCTCCGAAGCAACCTTGAAGGACAGGGACGGCAAGCTTTTGGCCTTCGGCACAGAAACCTGCACTATTTTTTCTGCCGACCGTCTTGCCAAATGACTGCGCGCTATTCAGCGGGCGCAAGCCCGCGTTCAACCGGCGCTTCGCTTATGGGCCAGTGGATGATGGCGGCGAACACGCCAAGCGCCACGCCAAGCCACCAGACCGGATCGTACGAGCCAAAATGATCGTACAGATATCCGCCCAGCCAGACGCCGAGAAATGAGCCGATCTGGTGTGACAGGAAGACGATGCCGGCCAGCGTGCCCAAATGCCGCGTTCCAAACATGATCGCGACAAGCCCGTTTGTCGGTGGCACGGTCGACAACCACAAAAGACCCATGGCGACCGCAAATGCGATCACCGTCAATGGCGTGGGCGGTATCAGCAAGAAGAGAGCCGTGACGATTGAGCGGCCGAGATAAATCCACGCCAGAAAATGTGGTTTGGAGTAGCGCTGTCCGATAAAGCCGGATGCGAGCGAACCGATAATGTTGAAGAAGCCGATCAACGCCATCGCCATGACGGCGTAACTGGCGTCGATGCCCAGATCGCGAACATAGGGCGGGAAGTGGACCGTTATGAATGCGACCTGGAACCCGCAGACGAAGAACCCGGTGAACAGCAGGATATAGCTGCGGTGTCCGAATGCCTCGCGCAAAGCAGCGCCCACCGTCTGGTCGATCTCGTTCTGGATCGCCCGGCCGGTCTTGGCGTTGCCGGCCAGCGGGATTGCGAGGATGGGAATAATCAGCATCGCCAGCGACATGTAGACCAGCGTGTCCGACCAGCCATAGGCTGAAATCATCGCCTGGCTGATCGGAGCGAACAGGAACATGCCGGCAGAGCCGGCGGCGGTGCCCAGTCCAAATGCGAAGGTGCGGTTCTCGGCGGGAACATTGCGGGCAAAGGCCGACATGACGATGGTGAAGGAGCCGGCTGCAACGCCAAGGCCCACCAGAACGCCACCCGACAGATAGAGCATTGCAGCGCTGTCCGAGACTGTCATCAGGAACAGGCCTGCCGAATAGAGGACCGCCGACAGCGCCAGAACGCGCCAGGTGCCAAACTTGTCAGCGATCGCGCCGAAGAATGGTTGGCCAACCCCCCAGGCGAGGTTCTGGATCGCCATTGCGAGGCCGAATGTGGTGCGGTCCCAGCCATTGTCGGCCAGCATCGGCAATTGGAAGAAACCCATCGCCGAGCGCGGTCCGAAAGTCAGGGCTGCGATGAGGCAGCCGCAGATGATGAGCGGCCAGGGAAACTGCACGGCTGAAGCGCGGCTGGTAGGGGCAGTCATAGACGATCTCCGAGCGAGTTTCGGCTCTCTACGACAAAGCGTCATCGCATAAAAGTGAATTGATCCTATTGTTCGATCAATTTGCTTGATGTGCGCTGGAGGCGTATTTGCGGGAATAGACTGGCGGTCATCAGCGTTGTTCTTCACATTGGTGCTTGGAGGATTTGTCCGGCGCATGGACGACCGTCGAATAGCGATATTGGGTGAAATTCCGCGCATGCGCCGCTATGCGCGCGCCTTGTTGCGCGACCAGGACGCAGCCGACGATCTGGTTCAGGACAGTCTCGAACGCGCGCTCTCGCGCATGGGCAACTGGCGTTCGGGGGAGAATCCGCGCCGTTGGCTTTTCACCATCATGCATAACCTTTTCGTCGATCAGTTTCGCAAAACGCGCCGCCGCAACGAAAGCGCCATGCTGCCGATCGAAAACAGCGAAGTGTTGGCTCAACCGGCGGTCCAGTTCGGCCATGCCGTCAATGGCGATGTGCTGGAGGCGCTCCAAACGATCAGCGCCGACCGCCGGGCAGCCCTTATTCTGGTGGCTGTCGAGGGATTTTCATATGCAGAAGCCGCCGAGCTGCTGGCCATTCCGGCCGGCACGGTGATGTCGCGGGTTTCGCGCGGACGGGAGGATCTGCGCGCGATTCTGGATGATGGTCACCGCCGCCGCGCAATCAAGGTGGTTGAACCATGACCCGGCGAGCTTTTTCTGAACGGGATATCCATCTGGCGCTTGATGGCGAACTTCCGGTCGACGAAATGCTCGATTTTGAACATTGGCTCGCTGGCCGCCCCGATATGAAGACGCTGGCGGCACGCTATGAGCAAGATCGCGCCGCCTTGCGCGCTGCGCTCGCCGGCATTGCCGAAGCTCCGGTCCCACAGCGGCTCACAGCTGCGCTGGAGACAAAGCGTGAGACGCAGCGCGGTGGAGCGGTATGGCAGCGCTACGCGGCCGCCGCCATTCTTTTCCTGATTGGCGGGCTGTCGGGTTATTATGCGGCATCACTCTCGCAGCCGGTTGCAACGCCACTTTTGACCCGCATGGCCGACAACGCCATTGACGCGCACCTGATCTATTCCAACGAAAAGCTGCATGTCGTGGAAGTCGCCGCCGACCAGCGCGATCACCTTCAGGGTTGGCTGTCGAAACGGGTCGGCGTCAAGCTGGTTGCGCCAGATCTGCGCGCTCTGGGCTATGACTTCATCGGCGGGCGGCTGCTACCCTTTGAAAAGACGACAGCGGCGCAATTTATGTATCAGGATGCATCCGGTGGCCGCGTGTCGCTTTATCTGACGCGCGACGAAACAAGAGCCGACACCGGTTATCACTGGCTTCAGGAGCGCGGCGCGAATGCGCTTTACTGGTTCGATGGCGGTTATGGCTGCGCAATTGCCGGAACAGTCCCGCAGGCGACTTTGACGGCAATCGCCGATGCCGCGTACAAACAGTTGCTGGAAGGGTAGGCGCGGCGCGCTAACCTTTTCCCAGTTCCTGAAAGCGTTCGAGGAAGGCTGCCTCAATTGCTGTCGTCGGACGCGGCGTCAGGTCAAGCCTTGCCGGGTCAATGCCGCGGGGCCGGCCAAAATACTGTGTTGCTTCCTGCGTTGAGAAGCCGGCCAGCAGCGTGGCCTCAAAATAGGCTGAAATCTGGTCGGCGCGCTTGATCGCCTCGCGTAGCCGTGCGGGCATGATTGCCGGCAGTCCGAAGCGAAGATTGACCGCCTCCTGAAGCCGCGATTCGCACAGCTTGTAGCCACCGCCAACCACCGCCTTGAACGGAGAAATCATGTCTCCGATGACATATTCGGGCGCATCATGCAGCAATGCGGCAAGCCGGTGCGCAGGCATTGCGTCCGGATGGACGAGGGAAAAGATCGTCTCGACCAGCAGCGAATGTTGCGCCACCGAAAATGCGTGGTCGCCGATTGTCTGGCCGTTCCATCGCGCCACGCGCGCCAGGCCGTGAGCGATGTCGATGATTTCGACATCCAGCGGCGAGGGGTCGAGCAGATCAAGCCGGCGGCCCGACAACATGCGCTGCCAGGCCCGCGGCGGCGCCCCCGTGCGATCAGCCATCAGCCTGCTCGCTCCCGGGCCAGGAGAAATTCGCCCAGCCGGGTATGGTCAGCGTCACCGGAATGTCGCCAGCCATAGTGATCAGGCCGCTGTTCATGGCGTCAGCCACCTTGTCGATCCGGCATATCGCCAGCCCATGCGCTCCTGCAACGCTGCCCAGGACACCGACCGGTTTTCCATCGACAGTCAAATCCGTACGCGGTGCTGGCAGGTCAGCGGCAGCTGCAACAAGCAACAGGCGCCGCCTTGCC
>Ga0209573_1003645_pt1 | contig 16481 bp, 10 predicted proteins | sample TNRBio252014_DNA_FD_185870 | JGI IMG/M metagenome (GOLD analysis project Ga0209573, IMG submission 185870) | Wastewater treatment Type I Accumulibacter community from EBPR Bioreactor in Madison, WI, USA - TNR Reactor_6/25/2014_ DNA (SPAdes)... | ecosystem: Engineered > Bioreactor > EBPR >...
CATTTTCTTTTTCTTCTTTGAATTTTTTTACTCCTACCAGGTAACCCACAAATTCATTATCAAAAGCAAACAGTGTCATCAGGTTTTTATGTTTTGTTTCATACATGCCAAACTGATCTGTTTTGCGGGGTATCAGGCTTTCAAAATATTTTATATCCGGGCAATACATGAATGCAGGGTCATAAAAAACGTTTTTGATACCGAGTGTCCTGGCAGGTTCTGATGGTGAAATGTCCGGATCTGTTTCCAGTGAATCTGCTGATCCAGTTAATCCATTGAATGCCCTGGGTATTTTAAATCTTACCACATGCCCTTGCCCGTCAGTAATAGCCATTACAGCCAACCTGTCCAGGTGGTTACGGAAATTATAATCCATTACCTGGCTTACTACTAACCGGTCAATGATATTGGTGACCATATATGCCTGGCCGGCAAAAGGGAACAAGTAAAATGCAACAGCCATGGCGGCAGGGGCGGGGCTTTTTGTTTGGATGGAATTATAAATACCCAATGGAATGGCCAGGAAAGGCCATTTGCCCTGTGCCCAGATGGTGCCGGCAGTCCAGCTTACATTCCAGGCTGATTGCTTATAATCTTTGCCACTCATCCACGCATCCCATAGTGCTATCCCATCATCCAATTTATTCAGTATTTCACTGGATAAAACTTTTCCGGTTTTGGTTTTAGCCAGGTGTTCATTAAAACTATTAAGCTTATTGGTTACATGACTTGAAAATTCGTATGCCGACATGGCTGTTTTTTGTGCATATTCAGGTGCATATTGCCGCCAGTTTTCAGTAAAAACAGATTTGAACTTGTTTAAAATTTTCTGCACTGCCTCAGGCCCATATCCTTTTTCAACTAAATAATTTTTTATCCGGCCCCAGGGATCGCCAATCAACCTTTCAACAAATGATTTATCAAGCTTGTACTCTTCTTCCATTAACTTATTCAGCTCTTCCAGTCTTGCATTCATCATATCGGCAGGAATTTTTCCTGCCCGCAGGTCAACCAGGATGGAATGTGCCCGCAACATGGATTTGGGTATTTCAGTACCACTTTTTTCATATCCTTTCTTAAATTCCTCTTCCATTTGTTTGAGGAATTTATCTGCTTCTTCAAAACGCTGGTCTTCATTTTCGATGGCTGCAATTGTTTTTACCCGGTATCCAAAAGCCTGGTTAGCATTTTTCAGCATGGCTTTCTTACACTTTTGTACAACGTCATCCACAATCAGGTTTACCTGTTCATTGCTTTCCAGTTTTTTACCGGAAAACTCTTCCATCAGGCTGGCGATTTTTTTAGCATCTCCTTTGTTTCTGATCACCTCTTCAGTCAGGGTCATTAGTTTTTGTTCTTCAAGGGTGAGATTGAAATAAAGCATCTGGTCTTTTAATGATACATTTTTCATCGCTTCTTTGATCATGAAAAAACTTCTTTCCGTGTATTTGATCATTTTAATGATCTTCTGTCCGCCTTCAAAAGGACCGTGTTCGATATCATGAATAGCATGACGAAGCATTTCGAGGCTAAGCATAGGCTCCATATCTATGCGTAACTCAGGGTATCTTTCTTTTGGATCAAAAGAATTGGCCGGATCATTTTTTTGTGCCTTTAGTTCCTGTTCCATACCTTTTTCCATGAACAGTTGCTTACCTTCTTTTTCTACCGTTTTGATATCAATGATCTGCCCATTTTGATTCCTTTCCATCTCCAGTAATTTCCATTTGCCACGGCGGAGCATATCCACCTCAGCAAATGCTTTTCCCCATTCACCAATAAAGACCTCGGCTCCTGCAAGTCCATGTGCGGTGTGTACCACATCGATTGGGATCATACCCAGTCCGCTGGCTCTTTTCAGGTTCTCGCCAAATAGATTATGTAAGGATTGGTTGGTGGCTGCATCGGTAGCAATGGTGCTGAAATCTATATCAGCAGCAAAGCCTAATCCATCTACATTCATTTTTACCCAGGATCCGATATCCAGTTGTCCGTATACCACACCCACCGCTTCAGGGTGATTATTGAAGTATTCAATCATGGTTTGTTTCCAGACATCCATGATCATCAATGTCCGGCCTCCCATCAGGGTCCGTTCAATTCCTTCAAATTCACCTTTCCAGGCGATCTTCGGGTCTATGGGGTTATCACCGGGCATAGGATTTTTATTTTTGAATACTTCTTTATAGCGCTGAAGATCCTGTACGGTTAATTTCAGTTCCGCCATTTCCCGGAAGAACCTGGTAGATTGATCTTTAAGTAATGTTTGCTGATCCGGGCTCAATACTGGTTTTTGCCCGGCTTCGGGACCCTGCACTTTAAAAGGCAGTTGAATATTTCCGGGTACCTGCGATTTGTATTTATCCAGCAATGCAGTGATTGTTGCATATTTCGCATCGCCCGGATTTACTGTACCAACTCCGTTGAATTTTAATTTGAACTGAAAGGGTTTGGCCTCTCTGCCCATTTTTTCAAGATCTTCCGGAGTTTGTGCTGAAATAGTAGTGTTGGCGAATAATATTCCTACGAGGATGGTAATAAACCCCTGCCTCATGGATGGAAGAGGTAACATATGTAAAGAGTTTAGGGTAAGTCTGCTTTTTGCAAGCTATTGATTATAGTAACTTATATCGGTGACAGTCATCATTATATTGAATGATTTCGGTCAGAAGGAATCGTTAGATATTAGAAATACTGATGTCTTTTTTGAAAGTATAATTTTTGAAAAATGACTGTACTTTTTCTGTATCTGCCAAGAACACTAAAATCATTATCTTAGTTTCAAACAACCTTCTTCATGGCTTCAGGAAAATTCGTTTTTCTTAACAGGGACCTTAGCTGGCTTAGTTTTAATCACCGTGTATTAATGGAAGCGGCTGATAAGACCGTACCTCTTTACAGCCGTATCTCCTTTCTGTCAATTTTTTCTTCTAACCTGGATGAATTTTTCCGGGTAAGAATGCCCGCCATCTTTGCTTTCAGCAGTCTGGAATCAAAAAAATTATCACTGGAGGAGGAATATCCCCGTGACCTGGTGCAACAGGTACAGCGCACCGTTTTTCAGCAATTGGAAGAATTCGGAAGTATATTGACCAGGCAAATCATACCTGAATTACAGCAGCACAATATTTGCCTTTATTATGACGACCCGATAAGAGAAGAACATATTGAGATTGTCCGGGAATATTTTTTATCAAGGGTCTTGTCATTTCTTCAACCAGTACTATTGCAGAAAGAAAACCAGGCCGGAGTCTTTCTGGAGAATAATGCACTATACTTTATTGTTCAGTTGGAATCACCGGGGCAAACAGGTAAAGACCAATATGCACTCCTGAATATTCCTTCATTCAATTTGCCAAGATTTTATGAGTTACCTATGCTGGGTGATGATCATTATATCCTTTTTTTAGACGATGTAGTGAGGGAAAATCTTCAGGAGATCTTTCCGGGTTTTTCAGTTAAAGGAGCATGGAGCATTAAGTTGACCAGGGATGCAGAAATGAACCTGGAAGATGAATTTACAGGTGACCTTGCCGAGAAGATAGAAAAGCAATTGGAAAAAAGAGAAGGCGGAAATGCTACCCGCCTGTTAGTGGATCAGCGGATGCCGGACGAGATTAAAGATTTTGTACAGAAGTATTTTATGCTGAGGGCTGAAGAAATAGTATTAGGCGGCCGCTATCATAACCTCAAAGATTTAGGAGGATTACCTAATCCACAGAAAGGGAAACTGTCACAACAGGGCTGGGCGGCAGTAGCACATCCGGAATTTGATAATCACCGGTCTGTTTTTCAGTCAATAGAGGAAAAAGAAAAGTTGCTGCACCTGCCATATCATTCCTATAATTATATTCTTCGTTTTTTTAATGAAGCTGCTATTGATCCGCATGTGAAGGAAATATATATCACTTTATACAGGGTGGCAGCAGATTCTCATATTGTGAATGCCCTCATCAGCGCTGCCAGGAATGGCAAAAGAGTAACGGTCTTTGTGGAACTGAAAGCAAGATTTGATGAGGCGAATAACCTGAAGTGGTCGAAGAAAATGAAAGCGGCAGGTATCCGGATCATCAATAGTATTCCGAGATTGAAAGTGCATGCTAAAGTGGCGCTGGTAAGAAGATGGGAAGATGAACAATGGAAAGATTATTCCTTTATGGCCACAGGAAACTTCAATGAAGCCACCGGCAGGTTTTATACTGATCATGTATTCTTTACCACAAACAAAGAATTTGGAAGGGAATTAGATATGCTTTTTACCTATCTGCAGTCAAGAACACAACCGATCCTGTATGGTAAAATATCTTTTGAACATTTGCTGGTGTCGCAGTTCAACATGATAAAGCGGTTCAATAAGCTGATCGAAAAAGAGATCAAGAATGCGATGAAAGGTAAACCTGCTTCCATTATCATTAAATTAAATAACCTGCAGGAAAGAGAAATGGTTAGCCGGTTGTACGAAGCAAGCCAGGCAGGTGTTAAAGTTCATTTACTTGTACGCAGTATTTGTTGCCTGGCACCGGGAGTTGAAGGGCAGAGTGAGAATATTACAGTTCATCGAATAGTTGACAGGTACCTGGAGCATGCAAGAATATTTGTTTTTCATAATGATGGTGATCCGCATTGTTTCATGGGTAGTGCAGACTGGATGAACCGAAACCTGCACAGCCGGATTGAAGTTTGCTTTCCTGTCTATGATAAAAAGCTCAGGCAAGAGTTATTGGATATCCTGGCTTTGCAGCTAAAAGATAACACTAAGGCTGTATTGTTATCTAAGGATCTTGAAAATAAAAGGGTCACATCATCTGAAACCCCGCTGGCTGCCCAACAGTCAATTTATGAGTACGTAAAAAAACTGGCAGGGGAATAAAAGATTTCTTATGCAAAGAAAAGCCGGACATTTCGCCCGGCTTTTCTATTGATAGATACTTCCCAGCTTATTGAATCAGCACTCTTCCAACGGCTGCTCTTTTGCCGGTTCTGTCTGTTAATACTACCTGGTAGATGCCTTTTCCATGTTGTCTTATATCCACATCCATTCGCTGATAAGGAGAACTGATGTTATATGATTTAGTATAAACTATAGCTCCTTTTGAATCAAAGATGCTCAATGTATAAGTAGTAGTGCCTGCACTATAGTACACCACATCAAAATCTCCGTTATTCGGATTTGGAAGGATGAACAGCTTGGCTGTGGCTGAATCACCAATCACTACTGCTGAAGATGTATTACTGCACGGCAATCCGCTGGTGTTGGTGACTGTTACAGTATAACTTCCCAGTTTATCAAGATCAATACCGGTTAGTGAAGATGAAGTGGCTCCTGTTACTGCATTACCATTATTAAACCATGCATAGGTGTAAGAACCTGCTGGTGTAACATTCGCAGTAAGCGTAGTGGTAAGACCTGGATACAAATTTGTATATGGGGATGCAGAGATACTTACTACCGGGCTTGGACTTACTGCTACTGCTGTGGCGGCAGAAGAGGCTGAGCAACCCCCTGCATTGGTAACCGTTACAGAATAGTTGCCCGTATTGTTTACAGTAATGGATTGTGTGGTTGCACCATTACTCCATAGCCATGAACTTCCAGCTGACGCAGTTAATAATACGTTACCTCCCTGGCAGAATGTAGTGGCGCCCCCGGCGGTGATATTAGCCGCAGGTAATGGATTAACTGTTACATTAATGGCAGCAGAAGTACTTGTGCAGCCATTTGTTGTTACTGTCACAGTATATGAACCACTTGAATTGACAGTAACAGACTGTGTGCTAGCCCCATTGCTCCATGAATAGGATGAACCGGCATTTGCTGTAAGTACTACAGATCCTCCCTGGCAGAAAGTGGTAGGCCCGCCAGCTGTAGCAGAAGCTGCCGGAACAGCACTGATAGTCAATGTAACCGGAGTTCTGTCCACACTTTCACAACCGGTACTATTATTTATGCTGGCAGCAAAATAAGTGATGGTTCCTACAGTGCTTAGAGTTGGGTTGGCTACTGTAGTACCGCCGCTTGCAGCATTGTACCAGGTAAGTGTATGACCTGCCGGCACTGTTGCAGTTGCAGTAAGTGTTGGAACAGGATTACCCGGGCAAACAGTTTGTGATTGATCACCACCGCTTGTTGGTGCTGCAACAGCTGTGCTGCCTACTGTAATAGCTAAAGTTGACGGTGCGGTCTGGCAACTGCCATTACTTGCAAATACACTTATATTACCACTGGTGCTGCCGGCAATATAATTTATACCAACTGTAGTAGTTCCTTGTCCGCTGGCAATAGTGGCACCGGGCGGAGCTGTCCATGTGTAACCGGTGGCACCGGTTACAGGGGCAATAGAATAAACAACGTTGCTGGGTGTGCCGCATATCGTTTGCTGACCACTGATGGTACCTACCGAACCTAAACCACCACCACCATTGGAGACAGTTACATTGATGGCATTGGATCTTTCACTTTCTGAATTGGTAGTTGTATTTTTTGCCCTGATAGTAAACCACATGCTTGTATTAGGGGTAAGGCCTGTTGCTGTATAAGTAGTGCCGCCAATATTGGAAGCTAGTACTACAAACTGACCAGTGGTTGCATCAAGCCGGTAAATATCATAATGAGTGGCATTGGTAACAGCAGTCCAGTTAAAGATCACTTCACCGGCATTACAACTAACACCGCTTCCGCTAAATCCTGTAACTGTTCCTAAAATTTTAAAATGAGCATCGCTTACATCGGTAACTGAACCGCTGGTAACTCTTATCAATGCAGTGGATGTATTAGCTCCTGCAGGAACTGACCAGCTAAGTCTTGTAGTACCTGCCGGTACTGAAGAAGAGATAACCGTCCATGAACCACCGCCATTCAATGAGTATTCAACTGTTTGGGCAGATGTAACACCTGCATTATCCCAGGTAATAGTTTCATTGGTGCCTGGATTAAATGATTCGGCACCATTGGGATAAATTACTTCAATATATGGCTGATCGATACTCCATGTCAGCGCATAAGCCTGGTTGGGGCCTGTTGGTACTGCTGTACCGTTTACTCTTAGTGTATATGAGCCGGCAGCAGGGTTATTAATAACCACCTGTTCAATATTACTTACATTATCCACCCCTGTTGTCGCCGGAGTAGCCGGATTATTGGGATCCAGTATCCATGGCAATGAAGTAGTAGCTCCATTCACAACTGTCAGGTCAAGATTATTAACAAGAGCAGGATTAGCATTGGCCGCACCGGCAGGATCATTCCATGTCAGCATTACTCTTAGTCTTGCTGCGCCGGCAGGTACATTCACAACGATATCATTGGAAGTACCTGTTGTTACAGAATTCAAGGCATAACGATTGTCCTCCAGAATTCTTACTGCCTGTAAAGCATTAAGACGACCATATCCGAAACGGTAATCGGGTCCCACATTGCCAAGATCATGGGCTGTATTTAGTACTGTATTTTTTATCAGGGTGGAAGGAGGCAGTGCATCTCCATTTAGTTGTTTGTATCGCTGCACTAATAACGCCAGTGAACCGGCAACACCTGGTGTAGCCATTGATGTTCCAGATAAGGTGGCATAACCGTTTAAAGGAGTAGAGGTTGAAAATACACTGCTGCCAAAAGCACTGATCTCAGGTTTTACCCTGCCATCCTGCACCGGGCCACAACTACTGCTGCCGGATAAAGCTTCCAGTGTAGTAATGTTTGCAACAAGAATATTATTCTTGGCAGATTTACCACTGGAAGTTATTGTTGACCATCCACCTGTACAGGCCGCTTGTGAGTTACCGGCTGAATGTGCATGCAGGTGATGAGGGAAGTTGTTCAGGTTAAGATCAGTAGCCCTGCTGGTGGCGGAGTAAATAACACCGGCACCATTCAATCCACAGGTTTGTGTACTGCCGTAAGAGTGGCTGCTGATATTTAAGCCCTGTGCAGGAATGGCATTGGCCATTTCTGTTTGAATATTTCCGCTAAAATTAAACGAGTATAATGTGGCATTTGGTGCCATACCCCTGGCAGTCTGATTGATAAGTCCACGGCCAAGTATTGTTCCCGCACAGTGAGTAGAGTGTTGAGAAGCGGAACTGAATTCCATCTGGTTCAAACGACCGGCAGGTGAGAAGTCAAGATGCGGACTTATTTCACCTTCATCCCATATTCCGACATTAATACCATCACCTTTCAGGTTTCTCACACCATCATTTAATACACTTACACGATGTAAAGTTCTGCCCAATGTATTTTCTAATTGATTGGGAGCATCAATAAATTCAACCCATTGAACGTATGGAAGATTTATCAATTGCTGCATATTCGATTGCGGTATGCGGATTGTAAAACTTCTGAACATGGGCATGTCTTCCAGTATGGATGCACTAAGGGGAAGCAATGAACCGGTTACCTGTCCTGTAGTTAATTTCTCATAAGTAATAACCGTCAGGTCTACATAACCAGGTTGCCTGACAGCATGGGATGGGATAGTGCCATTCAACACAGCCGGAACAGTTTTTTGTGCAGCGGTGAACTGAAAAACACTGCGGAGGTTAAATGATTTAAAACTACTGAGATCGAAATCAGCTGCTACACTGGCCGTGTAGGCAAAATTAGGTATATAGTCGATCAGTTCTATGCCGGCAGCTTTCAGGTTATTCTTTTCCTGTTGGGCAGGCAATGCTTTGAACTGTATCGTAACATAATGCTTGTTCAGAAACAAACTTTGCCGGAATTCGGCTGAGTTTTTTGTAAGGCCACTGATATTTTCAGCAGGAACAAATTTGCCGGAGTTCAGCAAAATACTGTAGTCATTCTTTTGCTGTGCATGCAGCATGCCGGCGAAAAAGATGAAAAGCAATAAATGTGTAAGACGGGTAAAAAATCGACTCATAGTTTATTTTTTAGGCAAGGGAAAATTAAATTATCTGGAAAAATAAGCATTAATTTTTGTCCCCGATGCGTCTGTAGAACACAATCAATCGTTTGACTGAAAGACTGTTGATAAAATTCTGAATGCCTTACCTTTAGCCACCTAAACAATACTGTATGTCATTTGAATGGAAAGGTGTTTTCCCGGCATTGCTAACCCCGTTTACAAAGCATGATGAGGTGGACCTGCTGATGTTTGAAAAAAACCTGCAGGCGCAACTGGATGCAGGTATACATGGCATCATCATCGGTGGTTCATTGGGTGAAGCCAGTACGATTACCGTAAAGGAAAAAGAAGAACTGGTGGAATTTTCTGTTGAATACCTCAACGGACGGATTCCTGTAATACTAAATATCGCAGAAAGTACAACAAAAGATGCCATCGCACAGGCAGCCAACGCTAAAAAATGGGGAGCTGATGGATTGATGCTTCTGCCCCCGATGCGTTATAAGTCTGATGACAGGGAAACCATCAATTATTTTAAAACAATAGCTAAATCAACTGATCTGCCCATTATGATCTATAACAATCCCGTAGATTATAAGATCGACACGAGGCCGGATATGTTTGATGAACTGGCAGACTGTGAAAATATTACTGCTTTGAAAGAAAGCTCAAGAGATGTGACCAACCTGGCAAGAATGAAGAACCGCTTTGGTGACCGGTTTAAAGTTCTTTGCGGAGTGGATACTTTGGCAATGGAAGAACTTTGCCTTGGAGCGGATGGTTGGGTTGCGGGATTGGTTTGTGCATTTCCAAAAGAGACCGTAGCAATCTATAATTTGGTAAAAGCAGGTAAAATTGAAGAGGCCATAAAAATTTATCGCTGGTTCATGCCGCTGCTGGAACTTGATATTCATCCTAAGCTGGTACAGTATATAAAATTGGCCGCTGCACAAACGGGAACAGGAAGTGAATACGTAAGAGCACCAAGACTAAGACTGGAAGGAGAGGAGAGAGAGAGGATCTTGAAGACCATCAATGATGCTATAAGAGTAAGACCTATTATTTAATGTTTAAAGTATAAGGTTTAATGTTCAAGGATGTAACAACTGAAGAGATCAATGCTGTAATGCAGGATGCATGGACTGCTTTTCATGTCTATCGCAAAGTTTCCTTAAAACAACGGGCTGATTTTATGCGGGCCATTGCTTTTGAACTGGAAGAATGCGGTGACCTGCTGATACAAACGGCCATGAAAGAAACAAATCTTCCGGAAGCGAGATTAAGAAATGAAAGGGCCAGAACGATCTATCAACTGGAAAGCTATGCATTGGCTTGTGAAAAAGGTGATTGGCTGGAAGCAAGGATTGACACAGCCATTCCTGGTAAAAATCCACCTAAGCCCGATATAAGAAAAATGCTGGTGCCAATGGGGCCGGTAGTGGTGTTTGGCTCAAGCAATTTTCCTTTTGCTTACTCTACTGCCGGTGGTGATACAGCCACTGCTTTTGCTGCCGGGTGTCCTGTTATTGTAAAGGCGCATCCTGCACATCCGCAAACATCAGCCATTGTAGCTGAGGCCATATTGCATGCCGCTGATAAATGCAATATGCCCAAAGGAATTTTTGCTCATGTGAACGGAGTATCTTTTGAAGTGGGTAAAGCATTGGTGATGCATCCACATACAAGAGCTGTTGGTTTTACCGGTTCTTATGCGGGAGGGAAACAATTATTCGACTGGGCCAACCAACGTAAAGAACCCATTCCTGTTTTTGCAGAAATGGGAAGTGTGAATCCTGTTTTCCTGCTACCGGAGAAATTGAGGTCTGCTGCGGCTGAAATGGCTACAATGTATGCCGGTTCCGTTACATTGGGTGTGGGGCAGTTCTGTACCAATCCCGGTTTGATCATTGGCATAGAAAGCGAAGCATTACAAACATTCATACATGATCTGGGGAAAGCAATACAATCAATTGCTCCCGGCACCATGTTGCACCAGGGAATTACCGACGCTTTTGTAACAAAAAGAGAAGAAGCACTGATGCAGCCTGATGTGCACCTGGTTGCTGAATCTGCTGTTGCTCCATTGGAGAAACAGGGACAGCCAACGATTGCCACCGTGGACGGAAAGACATTTATAAAAAATCCTGTGCTGCATAAAGAAGTGTTTGGTCCGTATTCGCTGGTGATACGATGTGCTGATATGAAAGAAATGATTGAGGTTGTCAAACACCTCGAAGGGCAGCTTACAGCTACATTAATGGCTACGAATAATGATGTGAGTAATAATGATGAACTGATGGAAGCAGTAAAGAATATTTGTGGTCGTTTCATTTTGAATGGAGTGCCCACCGGGGTGGAAGTGTGTTTGAGCATGCATCATGGTGGACCATTTCCTGCAACAACTGATGCAAGATTTACTTCTGTGGGAGCTGATGCTATTAAACGTTTTGCAAGACCTGTTGCCTTTCAAAACTGGCCCGATGAGCTATTGCCCGACGAGTTGAAGAATGAAAATCCGTTGCGAATATGGAGAACAGTGAATAGTGAGTTAAGTAAGTAGTAACTTATAAGTAGTAAGTTGTGTCAGCGGATGTCTATGGGTTCAGGATCATAATGACTATGATTTTATTTCCCTACATTCGCCGCCAATTTTAAAACCACATCGATGAGACAAGAAGAATTGCTGGCAAAAAGAAGCGGTAACAAATGCGAATTGTGTGAAGCGACAGAGAATCTGAAAGTATATGAAGTGCCGCCCGCCACCGGCAATATGGATGATGCGATATGGGTTTGCCCCAAATGTTTAGCACAAATTGAAAAGAAAGAGGAACTTGACAGCAAACACTGGCAATGCCTGACGACCAGTATGTGGAGTGAGGTACCTGCTGTGCAGGTAATGGCATGGCGAATGCTGAACCGCCTGCGCAATGAAAGCTGGGCAGCTGAACAACTGGAAATGCTTTACCTGGACGAGGAGAAACTTGTATGGGCTAAAGCAAGCGGCGATCATGAAAATGACAGTTCGGTGGAACTGCATAAAGATTGCTATGGAGCAAACCTGCAAAACGGTGACAATGTAGTGCTGACCAAATCACTGGATGTAAAAGGATCTTCTGTGAATGCTAAAGTGGGAACCGTGGTTCGCAATATCCGCTGTGTTCCGGGTAATACAGAACAGATCGAAGGTCGAATAGAAGGTCAGCAGATTGTGATACTGACAAAATATGTGCGAAAGCAGGGATAAAATAAAAAGGTTCTCCTGTTTTGTTTTATTGTAGGAGAACCTTTTTTAAAATTTCAAATCGTATACTAATTCATCGCCATGTCAGTGTACTGCTTACTGATCTTATCCATGATATACCCGCTGATCCATCCTACATATGCATAACGGTGAAAAATGAATTTCTTGGAAGGATTTACGGTGTTCACCTGGTCTATCAGTTCATCCAGCCAGATAGCACCTGATAACATCGCTTTCTGGTCATAAGTATTTACAACCCTTTTGATATTGGCCATAGTTGCTTTTACATCTTCGCTACTCATTAATTTCTGCAAATTGGGGTTGATGAGACTGTCATACTTGGAATAAATAAGATTCCTGAAATCTGCAAAATCCTGCCGGCTCAGTTCCACATAATTTTCCCTGATCTGCTGCGGATGCATTAAAGAAGCAACAGCCCATACAATACCACCGGATATATAAATGTCCTTTGATTTAAAATCTTTTTTATCCATCAACTGGTATACCATTACCCGTCCCAGGCTGTCAGCAATAAGTTTTTCTGCTGCTACACGATAATCTTCTACATTACCGCTGCCTGTCATATGTGATTCAACCAGTCGCTGAAAGGACCTGGTGCCCAACGGAAAAGTAACAGGAGTAAAAGAACGGCTGTTGCTGATGTAACCGCCTTTAGTATTACCACTGCCTATATCCAGTTGGTTGGCTGAAAGACGGTTACTGGCCGGAACAATTCCTTTAAAACTAAGTTCAGATTCTTCTTCCACGGTAATATAGCGGATACGGATCTTTGGATCAAGATCTTTTGGCCGCACTACCTGGGCAAAGTATTCCACTTTATTGTATTTATCCAGTTCCTGTTTCAGGCCACTGCTGATAACGATATGAATCCTGGAAGAAGGGATCTGGTATTTCTTGCGGATCATGTCATAAAAAATGGTGATGGCATCAAAAGTTTCTTTTTCACTTTGATAAGATAAAGCGGCTGCATCCGTGTTGATAGAGGTATCCATTTTTAAGAGGTACTCATTCGCCCCGTTTTTACCCAACTTCACTTCAATCACACTCAGTTTGATGCCTCTTGCACCAATCTCTACTCCTGCATACATATCACCGATGCCCTGCACCCCTTTCATTAAGCTGCTTACCACATCAGCAATCACCGTCATGCCAAGTGCCTTGTAAAGTTTTATGGACTTCTGATAAGCCTCCACTGCACGGGACTGTTGGCTTGTTTTGTTATACAGGTTTCCCAATCCTTCATATATCTGTGCCTGGTGATAACTGTTCTTGGCAACAATGGCATTTTGCAGGGCTTTCGTGAAATATTCTTCCGCTGCCTCAAATTGCTGTGCTTCCAGCAGGGAGTTGGCTGTTTTGATCAGGCGGGCAGTAGGTTGGTTTGTGATTGACTGTGCACCGGCGCTGCAAACCATTAACAACACAAAAACGGGCAGTAGTTTTCTCAGTAACATATGCGTAATATTTATTTGTACAGGCCATCACCACAATTTTGTTGCTGGGGGTGACGGCTGTAACAAAAGTAAAAGATTCGCCTGCCGCCATGGGTGGCGGGGCAGGCCAATTGTAAACAGGTTTTCAACATTTTTGTCAGTGAAAAAAATGCAAAGGCATTGAAGTATTGCCGCCGCTTGTCATTCACTTTATTTTATTCACATATACGTATGCTGCCGGTTGATTCTGTGCTGAATCGTATACGGTTGATCTTATTGGCTTTATTGTAATAAAGCAGCAAAATGCCGTAGGAGGTTTGAAAAACATCCCAGCTCACATCCTTGATATAAGGATGACCCAGCCATTTGAAAAGACTGCCTCTTGCTGCTCCCATCAGCGGAATGCTGAGCTTACCTTTGAATGCCGGACCGATCTCTACATAATTACGGCCTGTATAGAAATAGATATCATTGTTCTTGTAAAAAACACCACCGCCACACCGGGCAGAGTCTGTTTCATTTTCTAAACTCGTGAAACAAGGAAATTTTGAACGTATCTCTCCAATACCAGAGCGGGGATCCAGTTCATTGATACGGCCATCGAGAATGTCAACCACGAAAGGTGGACAAACTGATGTTGTTTTTAGTTGTGCAACAGACAGGCAACTGTACAGTAATCCCGATAATAAAAGCACTGAAGTTTTCATGTTATTGTTTTTATGAAACCCTCAGGGGAAGCAGGTGACAATAAAGCATAGCAAAATCCTTGCTAAACCGGCAAGGATTTGAAAATATCTTATGATAATTTATTCCTTTTTGAATTGCTACAGTAATGGCATCGGTTAGTTTTGTGATTAAGCAACAGTTTTGTTTTTACATTTGACAAATGCCACATCTTCTTGACAATATGATCTGGAACGCTATTACCACAGGCAATGCAGATATTGCCACAGTGGATGGCGATGCGGGTATTTACAAGCCTGATATTGCTCCGTTTGCAGGAATGAAAGAACTGAATGTAAAAAATCTTGACAAGCTCTATGAAATGACAGCACCCGGACAACGGGCCGCTATCCATTATTTTGACAGCCCGCCGATGGATACAGATAAATGGAGTACTCTGCAACAAATGGATATTACACAGATGGTGTATGAAGCACCGGTAACATCTTTCACAACAAAAACCAGCGAATTGATTGTAACATTAAACGATGAACATATCCCTGCCATGCTGGAATTAACAAAGCTTACCAAACCCGGCCCGTTTTTTCAGAACACCATTTTATTCGGCAACTACTTTGGAATTTTTATTGACGGAAGACTTGCCGCTATGGCAGGCCAGCGTATGCACCCGGTGCCTTATATGGAAGTAAGCGCTGTCTGTACTCATCCTGATCACCGGGGCAGGGGTTATGCAAAGGCATTAATGCTTCGGGTGATGCAACTGATACTGGAAAATTCTTTTACTCCTTTTTTACATGTTCTCAGTAGCAATACCGGGGCGATTCAACTATATGAATCCATCGGCTACCGCATCCGCAAACAATTTTTTATGGATGTGGTGAAGAGGTTGTGAGGGATTGACTAAACTTTGTGCAACGAAAAACAATGGGCTTGTGATTATTCAAGCGAAACAATGGTCCACATTGTTTCCGGAGTCTTTTTCAAAGCCACCATAACATCCTTATACTTTTTATCACCTCTGATAGTTATATTGAAAACTGCATCTCCCGAATTCTCTCCATTGTTAGTACTGGATTCAATCTGACCGGTTGGTATCAGGCCAAAACCCCTGATATTACCAACAGTATTTTTGATTTCCGTATCCGTTTTGAGATATTCAATTGCAGCCTGATAGGCATCAGATTTTTTGATAATGAAAATAACTATTGGTGAAATGATCAACCCAAGTAATACGAAACCGATACCAATTTTTACCCAGCCGGTTTTTTTCCCTTCAGATTTTCTTGACCTGTACAAACTGAACAGCAAGCCTGCCAGAGCAAAAAATAAAAGGAACCATCCGATTATCTTGCTGTCCCAGAAGAAATATATATTGATGGCTCGACACAAATAGCCATAAGTTACAAGTATCAATCCTGTAATCAATGAAATCTTTGTGAATCTTTTCATGTGTTTAAAGATAGGTAATTACAACAAACGTCTGGAACAGGCTTAGTCCCAAAGCCTTCTGGTTACAAACACCTTCACAAAAAAGTACTGCAGCGTAAGTTTAATACAATAATAGCATCCGGTGGTTGGGATTGGAATGTGTTTCGCTGAGTTTGAAATCATAACTGCCGGTGATCCTGAACCGAGCCTTTGTATAAAAGTTTACTGCCCGGTGGTTTTCTTTCCACACATAAAGCCACATGCCGTCCTCATTATTTTTTTTAGACAGATCAATATTGAACCGGAGCAGTTCATACCCGAGTTTTAACTCGTAAAATTCTTTCAGCAGGTAGATCCTTTCCAGCTTGGTAATGTTTTGCTGCGGCATACCAGGGTGGGGTGAATGCAGGACGATCTTGGAATAACCGGCCGCCTGCTGATCATAATAAAGAATATGATAAATATTTTTCGGATCGCTTAGTTCCTGTTGCATTACGGCTGGTGTGTATTTAGTGGCAACATAAGCATCAATATCTGCAGCCGGGGCACTATGCCCATGGGATTCAATAAAGGTTATCCGGCCAATATCAGCCAGCAGGGCTGCATTATCTGTAGTTGCTTTTACAATAGTGACCATGGGTTCTAGAGTAAGGCTGAGAGATGAATTACTTTTTTGCTAAAAAAGACTGGGCTTGAATAATCTCCTCCCGGTCACTTTCTTTGCTGTTGGCAATGGAAAGCAATTGCTGGTAATAGTATCTTGCTTTAACAGCATCTCCTGATCTTTCACTGGCCAGGGCAGCACCATATAAA
>Ga0209573_1003650_pt1 | contig 16468 bp, 14 predicted proteins | sample TNRBio252014_DNA_FD_185870 | JGI IMG/M metagenome (GOLD analysis project Ga0209573, IMG submission 185870) | Wastewater treatment Type I Accumulibacter community from EBPR Bioreactor in Madison, WI, USA - TNR Reactor_6/25/2014_ DNA (SPAdes)... | ecosystem: Engineered > Bioreactor > EBPR >...
GCACTTCAGCCGGGCCGCCAGTTCATCGACAGCGGCCAGAACGGACTGTGGATCGAGCGCCGGATTGGCGTGCTGCCCGATGGCCGCGGCGGCCTCCAGCAGTGGCAGCGACGCCTCATCCGCCACCAGGGTGGCGAAGTACTCGAGAGAGGTGGGCGCCCGCAGGCGCAGCGGTCCCGGCATACGATCGAGGGAGTGTAGGTCAGGGACGACGGACGAACGAGGACACGCGCAGCCCGAGTCCCCACAGCATGGCGAGGTACAGGGCGGCGACCGACGGAAGTGCCAGCGCCATCCAGGCCACCCGGGTCACCCCCACCACCGAGACCGAGAGCCAGTCCAGCCCTGTCGAGGCCGCGTACAGCACTGCGCTCAGCACCGCGGTGGCCAGCGCCACCCGCCCCAGGAAGCCGGACCAGCCCGCCGCGGGCTGGTAGATGCCGCCGCGCAGCAGGCCATGCAGCAGCAGACCGGCGTTGCACAGCGCACCCATGCCGATGGACAAGGCCAGGCCTGCATGCCCGAGCCAGGGCACGAAGAGCAGGTTAAGCGCCTGAGTCGCGACCAGCACACCGATCGCGATGCGCACCGGCGTGCGCATGTCCTGCCGGGCATAGAAGCCCGGCGCCAGCACCTTGACGGCCACGATGCCGATCAAGCCGACACCGTAGCCCTGCAAGGCCAGCACCGTCTGGCGCACGTCGGCCGCCGTGAAGGCGCCATAGTGGAAGAGCACCGACACCAGCGGCTCGCCGAAGAACATCAATGCGGCGGCGCAGGGCGCGGAGAACAGCAGCACCAGGCGCAGACCCCAGTCGAGCGTGGCGCCGTACTCCGCGTCGTCGCCCCGGCTGCGTGCCCGGGTGAGGTGCGGCAACAGCACGACGCCCAGCGCCACTCCGAGCAGCGCGGTGGGGAACTCCATCAGGCGATCGGCAAAGAACAGCCACGACACCGCGCCGACGGCCACGTGCGACGCGATCTGCGTATTGATCAGCAACGAGATCTGCGCCACCGACACGCCCAGCACCGCAGGGGCCATCCGGCTCAGCAGCCTGCCCACTCCGGGGTGTGTCCAGGCCCGGCGCATGGACGCGGGCGCAAGGGCAAGTCTTGGCAGCATGCCGATGGCACGCAGCGCCGGCCATTGCACGGCGAGCTGCAACAGGCCGCCCGCCAGCACGCCGAAGGCCAGTGCCATCACCGGCTCGACGCTCCGCTGCGCCAGCAGCGGAGCGCCCCAGGCGGCAGCCACGATCAGCGACAGGTTGAGCAGCACCGGCGTCAGCGCCGGCACCGCAAACCGTCGCCACGTATTCAGGATGCCGGCCGACAACGCCACCAGTGACATCAGGCCGATGTAGGGAAACATCCAGCGCGCCATCTCGACCGCGAGGTCGAATCGCTCCAGGCCCGAGGCCAGAAGCCACACCAGCGCAGGCGCGGCGGCCACGCCGACCACGCAGAACAGCAACAGCACCAGGCCCAGCACGCTGGCGACCGCGTCGACCAGTTCGCGTGTGGCATCTTCGCCCGCGCGTTCACGACTGTCGCCGAGCAGGGGGACGAAGGCCTGGGAAAACGCACCCTCGGCAAACAGGCGGCGAAAGAGGTTGGGCAGGCGGAACGCGACATTGAAGGCATCCGTCACTGCCGAGGCGCCGAACGCCGCCGCGATGAGCTGGTCGCGTACCAGGCCGGTCACGCGCGAGGCCAGGGTCAGCAGGGAAACGGTGGAAGCCGCCTTCAGGAGATTCATGAACATGCTGCGGGCGTCTTCGCGGGCTGCGTGTCGCCGGGCCAGCCGGTCGCCGCTGCACACGCACGCCCGCGGGAAGCGCCGGCACGGCGGCCGGCCCGGGGTGGGCCCTGCGCGTGTGGAAGCGTCCGATTATAGGGAGGGCGAAGTCGAGGCCTCACCGCGGGCGACGCCAGGCCGGGCCCGGGTGCTATACTCGACAGTCTTTTTTACCCGCACCTTTGTCAGAATGGCCACCTCGTCGAAAGCCAAGAAGAGAACCGTCCGCATCGCCTCCGGTCGCAAGCGTGCGCGCCAGGACGTGGTCATCAATGCCCAGAATTCGTCCTTGCGGTCGCGGTTTCGCACGGTCGTCAAGAACGTCAACAAGGCCATGGCCGGTGGCGACAAGGCCCAGGCTGTCGAACTGTTCAAGTCGGCCCAGTCCGTGATGGACTCGGTGGCGGACAAGGGCATCGTGCACAAGAACAAGGCGGCCCGGCTCAAGAGCCGCCTGAACGCCAAGCTCAAGGCGCTCGCCCTGGCCGCCTGAGCGCTCTGCCGAGCGCCCTTCGTCGAGGCCGGCGCCGCGCAGTGCCGCCCGACGGTTGTCGGGCTGAGCCCCACACGCACCCCTTCGAGGCCTGCAGACCGCAGGCCTCGTCTGCTTGCACCTCCTGCTTTGCAGTCTGCTCGATCGGTGGTCCGGCGCGAGGGGGCGCCCACCTGCCACCCTCCCCCGGTCGCCGGGCCGAAGGCGACACCGTGTTCGCGGGATGCACCGTGCATCGCGGCCTAGAATCGGCCCCCGGCCGGCAGTGTTCCGAAGGGATGCGCCGGCCTTTTGCATTTGTGCCCCCCCATTCCCACGTCACGGAGCCCTGAGATGAACGCCCCCGACGCGCAGCACGCCGCACCGATGCCGCATGTGATGAACACCTACGGCCGGCTGCCGATCGCGCTGTCACATGGCCAGGGATGCTGGGTCTGGGACACCCAGGGGCGACGTTACCTCGATGGCCTGGGCGGCATTGCCGTCAACACCCTCGGCCATGGCCACCCCCGGCTCGTGCCCGCCCTGCAGGAGCAGGTGGCACGCCTGATCCACTGCTCCAACTATTACGAGGTGCCGCTGCAGGAGCAGTTGGCGCGCCGCTTGTGCGAGCTCTCCGGGCTGGAGGCGGCGTTCTTCTGCAACAGTGGGCTCGAGGCCAATGAGGCGGCGATCAAGATCGCCCGCAAGTTCGGCCATGACAAGGGAATCGCCAGGCCCGAGATCATCGTCTACGAAAAGGCCTTCCATGGGCGCTCGCTGGCGACCCTGTCGGCCACTGGCAACGCCAAGGTCCAGGCCGGATTCGAACCCCTGGTCGAAGGCTTCGTCAGGGTGCCGCTGAACGACCTGGACGCGGTCATGGAGGCGGCCCGCACCCGACCCGACGTCGTGGCCGTCTTCCTGGAGGTGATCCAGGGTGAAGGCGGCATCAACCCGACACGCATCGACATCCTCCAGGGTCTGCGCCGCCTGTGCGACGAACGTGGCTGGCTGCTGATGCTCGACGAGGTCCAGTGCGGGCTGGGGCGCACCGGGAAATGGTTCGCCCACCAGTGGGCCGGCATCGTGCCGGACGTGATGCCCCTGGCCAAGGGCCTGGGCTCCGGCGTCCCCATCGGCGCCGTGGTCGTCGGTCCGAGGGCCAGCCAGATCCTGGGGCCGGGCAACCACGGCACGACCTTCGGCGGCAACCCGCTGGCCATGCGCGCCGGTGTGGAGACGCTTCGCATCATGCAGGAGGATGGCCTGCTCGCGCGGGCCGCCGAGGTCGGGGCTGGTCTGCGCGGCGCTCTCGAGCGGGGCTTGCAGGGCGTGCAGGGGGTGGTCGAGCTGCGCGGCCAGGGCTTGATGATCGGCATCGAACTCGACCGACCCTGCGGTGTTCTGCTGCGCCGCGCCCTGGACGCCGGCCTGCTGATCAGCGTCACCGCCGACCGCGTGGTACGGCTGCTGCCGCCGCTGATCCTCACGCACGAAGAGGCCGCCCGCATGGCCGAACTGCTGTGCCCCCTGATCAAGTCGTTTCTCGCCGAGGGACATTCATGAAACCGGGCCCCAGGCTGCTGAAGCACTACCTGCAGTTCAAGGACCTCAGGGCGGAGGAGTACGCCTATCTGTTCGATCGCACCCGGATCATCAAGACACGCTTCAAGAACTACGAACGCTACCAGCCGCTGGTCGACCGCACGCTGGCCATGATCTTCGAGAAGGCCAGCACGCGCACAAGGGTCAGCTTCGAGGCCGGCATGTACCAGATGGGCGGGTCCGTGGTCCACCTGACCACCGGCGACAGCCAGCTGGGCCGCGCCGAGCCGGTCGAGGACAGTGCCCGCGTGATCAGCCGCATGGTCGACCTGGTGATGATCAGGACCTACGAACAACGCAAGATCGAGGCCTTTGCGGCCCACTCGCGGGTGCCCGTCATCAATGGTCTGACCAACGAGTACCACCCCTGCCAGATCCTGGCCGACCTCTACACCTTCATCGAGCACCGTGGGTCATTGGAGGGCAAGGTGGTGGCCTGGGTCGGTGACGGCAACAACATGGCCAACACCTGGCTGCAGGCGGCCGACATCCTGGGCTTCACGGTCCATGTCAGCACGCCCGGCGGCTACGAGATCGACCCGGCGCTGGCCGGCGTGCGAAACCCGGGTTGCTGGAAGGTCTTCGACCACCCGCTGCAGGCCTGCGAAGGCGCCCACCTGGTGACCACGGATGTGTGGACCAGCATGGGCTACGAGGCCGAAAACGAGGAGCGCCGCAAGGCCTTCGTCGACTGGTGCGTCGACGAGGAGATGATGGGTGTTGCCAGGCCGGACGCCCTGTTCATGCATTGCCTGCCGGCGCATCGTGGCGAGGAAGTCACGGCGGAGGTCATCGACGGCACGCAGTCGGTGGTCTGGGACGAGGCCGAGAACCGCATGCACGTGCAGAAGGCGCTGATGGAGTACCTTCTGCTGGGCCGGATAGGCTGAGCGATCCGTGCGCGCAAGCGCCGGCCGGCGCACCAGGGCCCGGGCGGTCAGTAGGTCGCCCGCCCCCCCGAGATGTCGAACACGGCCCCGGTCGAGAAGCTGCATTCGTCGCTCGCCAGCCAGGCCACCATCGCGGCGATCTCGTCGACCTCGACGAAGCGGCCGAGCGGGATCCTGGCCAGCATGTAGTCGATGTGGGCCTGGGTCATCTGCTCGAAGATCGCGGTGCGCGCGGCCGCCGGCGTGATCGCATTGACCAGCACGCCATGCGGCGCCAATTCCTTGGCAAGCGACTTGGTCAGCGCGATCAACCCGGCCTTGGACGCACTGTAGTGGGAGGCATTGGGGTTGCCTTCCTTGCCGGCCACCGAGGCGATGTTGACGATGCGCCCGCGGCGCCGTTCGATCATTCCCGGCACCAGCGCGCGGCAGACCAGGAAGGGCGCCACCAGGTTGACCTCGAGCACCTGCCTCCAGACCGCTGGCGCCAGGGCCCAGGTGGGTGCGTTGCCGCCCGTGATGCCCGCATTGTTCACAAGGATGTCGACCGCGCCCATGGCGCTCGCCGTACCCTTTGCCGCGCTCGCCACCGCCTCCTCGTCGGTGAGTTCCACCGCCTCCACGTGGACCTGGCCGGCGGCAGCCAGCTCGCCTGCGGCCTGCTGCAGTCGAGCCGCGTCCCGGTCCCACAGGGCCACCGAAGCCCCACGGTCGAGAAGTCGTTTCGCCACTGCCAGGCCGATGCCCTGGGCCCCGCCGGTGACCACGGCGACGCGGCCGTCCAGATCTGTGCTGTTCACTCCGAACCTTTCGTTGCCACGCGCAGTCGCGCGCGGCAGTCTGCCATGGATTGACGGGCCGCCGGGTCGAACTCCGGCCGTGCGGGGCGGCTGCGGCCGCAGCGCCGGCCGCACGGCGGCGGGCCTAGACTCGGGGCTCCGCCACCCTGACCCTCGGCGCACGCTCGCAGGCGCTCATGAAGACCGCCATCCTGACCGACCTGCACGCCAACCGGGAAGCGGTGCAGGCGGTGCTGGCCCATGCGGCCCGCCAGGGCGTGCACCGCTACGCCCTGCTCGGGGACTTCGTCGGCTACGGGGCAGACCCGGGTTGGGTGGTCGACCGTGTGCGCGAGCTTGCGATGGCCGGTGCCCTGGTCGTGCAGGGGAACCACGACGCGGCGACCGTCCAAGGTAGCCTGCCCGGCATGCGGCCGGAGCCGGCGCTGGTCATCGAGTGGACGCGGTCCCGCCTGTCCCCGATGCAGCTGCAGTTCCTGGCCGAGTTGCCCCTGGTGCGCGACGACGAGGAATCGCTGTTCGTGCATGCCAACGCCTGGGCTCCGGAGGAATGGGACTACGTGCAGTCTCGCGACGACGCCGTGCGCAGCCTGCAGGCCACCGCCAAGCGCATCACCTTTTGCGGCCACATGCACGAACCGCAGCTCTATCACCTGTCGCCGACCGGCAAGTCCGGTCAGTTCCTGCCGACGCCCGAGGTTCCGATCCCGCTGCTCGCGCCGCGCCATTGGCTGGTCGTGCCGGGCTCCGCGGGTCAGCCGCGCGACGGCAACCCTTGCGCCTGCTACGCCACCTACGACGACGCATGCAGCTTGCTCAGCTACTGGCGAGTCCCCTATGACATCGCTGGCGCGGCGGCCAAGATCATTGCGGCCGGCCTGCCACCGGCCCTGGCAGAGCGCCTCAGGCATGGCGTCTGAGCACCCAGCAGGCGCAGCGACGCCGGAAGGCGCGGCTTCGGCCACCGGCGCGGGGCCGCTTCAACCCGGACAGCGCGTCGACCACTGGCAGCTGGTGCGCCTGCTGCATCGAGGCGGAATGGCCGACCTGTGGGAGATCGAGGCGCCCGGGGAAGAAGCGGACCAGCCGCTGATCATGAAGGTGCCCCGTCTGCGGGGTGGCGAGGACCCGGCCGCCATCGTGGGCTTCGAGGTCGAGCAGATGATCCTGCCCGCCTTGCGCGGCCCGCATGTGCCGCGCTTCGTGGCGCGAGGTGACTTCAGTCGCCAGCCCTACATCGTGATGGAACGCCTGCCCGGCGAGTCGCTCGAGCCCCGCATCGACGCCTCGCCACTGGCGGTGCAGGAGGTGGCCGACATCGGTGAACGTGTCGCGCTGGCCCTGCACGCCCTGCACAGGCAACGCCTGGTGCACCTCGACGTCAAGCCCGGCAACGTGATGTTCAGGCCCGATGGCCAGGCCGTGCTGATCGACTTCGGGTTGTCCAGGCACGACAGCCTGCCCGACCTGCTCGACGAGGAACTGCCGCTGCCGCTGGGCACCGGCCCGTACATCTCGCCCGAACAGGTCCGTCGCGTCCGCCATGACCCACGCAGCGACCTCTTCGCCCTCGGCGCGATGCTGTACCACCTGACCACCGGGCATCGGGCCTTCGGTGCGCCGGAGTCGTTGCGCGGGCTGCAACGGCGGCTCTACGAGCAGCCCGTTCCACCCCGCCAATGGCGGCAGGATTGCCCGCCCTGGCTGCAGGAAGTGATCCTGTGCTGCCTGGAGGTCGACCCTGACCGGCGCTGGCAGAGCGGTGCCCAGCTGGCGATGGCGCTGCGTGATCCGGCACAGCTGCCGCTGACCGAGCGGGCTGCGCGCCTGCATCCTGCAGGTCGCTGGCCGACCTTCAGGCGCTGGCTGAAACAGGGTGCCGGCGCGGCCGCCACCCCGGCCTCTGGCGCCCTTGCCCGCAAGCGCGCCCAGACCTATGGCGGGGCAGCGCAGCGCATCGCACGCAGTCCCATCGTGCTGGCCGCGCTCGACATCGACCATGCCGGCTCGGCGTTGCTGGAGAGCGTTCGGGAGACCGTCAGACGAGTGCTGGTCACGGAGCCCGGGGCCAGGCTGGCCTGCCTGAGCGTGATGAAGACCCAAGGCATCTCGATGGACCGCCTGGTCGACGACCAGGGGCGCAGCATCCATGTCCAGCAGCTGGTGGCGTTGCAGGCCTGGGCACGCCCCATAGGCCAGTCCTTCGCCTTCGACGAGGGCCGCCTGACCTTCCACGTGCTCGAAGCACCCGACGCGGCCTCGGCGATCATCGACTTTGCCCGCCGCACGCAGGTCGACCACATCGTCATGGGGGCCCGGGCGGCGTCGGCGCTGAGGCAGTACCTGGGCAGCGTCAGCTCGCAGGTGGTGGCTCAGGCGCCGTGCACCGTGACCGTGGTGCGCACCTGAAGGCGGCCGCGCTTGACATGGCATCAGGCGACAACCCATGCCGGTCCTGTGGTGCCTGCTGCGCCAGCTTCCGTGTCGACTTCGCCGTCGAGGAGTGGGCCGGCGCGGGGGGCGCCGTCCCGGAGTCGCTGGCCGAGCCCGTCGGCGCCGCCAGCTGCCGGATGCGCGGCACCGACCACCAGCCGCCGCGTTGCTTGGCGCTGGCGGGTCGCATCGGCGTGCAGGTCGCCTGCGGGATCCACGAGTGGCGCCCGTCCCCCTGCCGGGAGTTCGGGCTGCGCGCGCCGATGGGCATAGGCGACGAGGCTTGCGACGCGGCGCGCCGCCGGCACGGGCTGGCACCCCTGTGACGAGGACGGCGACAGCTCAGCGCCTGGCCAGCAGCGCCAGCACCTCGCCGGCCATGCGTTCTGCGGCGCCCCGGTGGCGGTCGGCGAAGGCGAGCGCCGCGCTGGCCAGGCCTTCGCGTTCGGCCGAAGCACACAGGACCACGGCGCGCCGCACGGCGCTGTCGATGTCGCTCGAGCGCTCCGCTGCGCCTTCTGCCACGGCGTCGTCGGCTGCCGCGGCGAAGTTGTAGGTGTGCGGCCCCAGCAGCACCGGGCAACCGCAGGCCGCGGCCTCGATCAGGTTCTGACCACCGAACCGTGCAAAGCTGCCGCCGAGCAAGGCGACATCCGCCAGCCCGTAGTAGAGCGGCATCTCGCCGAGCGTGTCGCCGATCCACACATCGGCAGCCGCGCAGCCCGCCGGCGGCCGGTCGCCCCAACGGCTGCGCCTGACCACGCTGCCGAAGCGGCCGACCGCGCTGGCGAAGACCGCATCGAACCGCTGCGGGTGCCGGGGCACCACCAGTAGCAAGGGCCGCGGCAGGGGCAGCCCGGCCCACGACTGCAGCAGCATGTCCTCCTCGCCCTCCCGGGTGCTCGCGGCCAGCACCACGGGGCGCGCCAGGAGGCGGCGCCACTCGCGACCGCGGTCGACAAGCGCCGGGGCCGGAGTCATGTCGAACTTGAGGTTGCCGCTGACCTGCACCTTGGGCACACCGCTCTGGCGCAGCCGGTCGGCGTCGGCCTCGGTCTGTGCCAGGGTGCGCGTCAGCGCCGCGACCGCCGGCCGCATCAGCAAGCCCAGGCGCCGGCCTTTCGCGAGGCTGCGGTCGGACAGCCGCGCATTGGCCAGCACCATCGGCAGGCCCACCTCGTGTGCCAGGTGCAGCAGGTTGGGCCAGATCTCCGTCTCCATCAGGACCCCCACCGCGGGCTGGTGCCGGCGATGGAAGCGCCGCACCGCTCCCGGCGTGTCGTAAGGCAGCCAGGCCTGGTGATCGCCTGCCGCCAGCAGGCCGCGGCCGGCCTCGCGGCCGGTGGCCGTGCCATGGGTCAGCACGATGCGCAGCCCGGGCCGGGCCTGGCGCAACGCGTCGATCAGCGCCGCGGCGGCGCGCGTCTCGCCCAGCGAGACCGCGTGCACCCATACGCCGCCGGGCGGTCGCTCGGCGCCGAAGCCCAGTCGCTCGGGCCAATGGCGGCGGTACAGCGGCTCCCGGCGCCCGCGCCACCACAAGCGCGCGAAGTACAGCGGGAGCAGCAGGCGCAGCAGGGCCGTGTAGGCGGCCCGGACCAGGGCCGGCTTCATCGGCTTTCTGGGATCGGCCCGGCGGTGAACTCAGTGCGCCGCACTCGCCACCCGGGCATCGGGCTTGACGCTGCGCAGTGCGGACATGAACTCTTCCTGGATGCGCACCAGGGCCGCGGGCGTGTGGCCTTCGAAACGCAACACCAGAACGGGCGTCGTGTTGCTGGCACGGATGAGCCCGAATCCGTCGGCGAAGTCGACCCGCAGGCCATCGATGGTGCCGATCTCGCCCCCGACGAAACCGAGCCGGCCATCGGCCACGCGGGACAGCAGTTCGGCCGTCACGCGATGGTGCTCGCCTTCGGCGCAAGGCACGTTGAGTTCGGGCGTGCTGTGACTGCCCGGCAAGGCCTCGAGAACCGTACTCGGGTCGGCGCCGCGGGACAGGATCTCGAGCAGACGCGCTGCCGTGTACATGGCATCGTCGAAGCCGTACCAGCGCTCGCCGAAGAACAGGTGGCCACTCATCTCGCCGGCGAAGGGCGAGCCGGTCTCCTTGAGCTTGGCCTTGATCAGCGAATGCCCGGTCTTCCAGAGCAGCGGCTGCCCACCGGCCTCGCGGATCGCCACCGGCACGCGCTGCGAACACTTGACATCGAAGATGATGGTGGCACCCGGCTGTCGCGACAGCACGTCGCGCGCGAACAGAATGATCTGGCGGTCCGGGTAGATGATCTGGCCATTGCGGGTGACCACGCCGAGCCGGTCGCCGTCACCGTCGAAGGCCAGCCCCAGCTCGGCGTCGGTGGCGTGCACGACCTTGATCAGGTCGGCCAGGTTCTCCGGCTTGCTGGGGTCGGGATGATGGTTCGGAAAGTCGCCATCGACCCGGCTGTACAGGTCGACGACCTCACAGCCCAGGGCACGCAGGATGGACGGCGCGCTGGCCCCCGGGATGCCGTTGCCGGAGTCGACCACCACCTTCATCGGCCTGGCCAGCCGGCAGTCGGAGGTGATGCGATGCACGTATTCGGCACCGATGTCCATCACGGCGCTGCGGCCACGGCCTTGCACGAAATCCTGCTGCTCGATGCGGCGACGCAGGGCCTGGATCGCGTCGCCGTAGATCGCGCGGCCGGACAGCACCATCTTGAACCCGTTGTAGTCCTTCGGGTTGTGGCTTCCCGTGACCTGTATGCCGCTGGCGCAGCCATGCTGGCCACGCGTGGCCGCCACGTAGTACAGCATCGGTGTCGTCACCGCGCCGAGGTCGACCACGTCCAGGCCGGTCGATACCAGCCCGCGCACCAGCGCCGCCGCCAGCCCCGGCCCGGACAGTCGGCCGTCGCGGCCCACCGCCACCGCGCGCTGGCCTTCGCCCCGCGCCTCGGACCCGAACGCCCGGCCGAGCTGTTCGGCAAAGGCCTCGTCGATGGTGCGGCCGACCACACCGCGGATGTCGTAGGCCTTGAAGATGGTGGGATCGACTTGCATCGAGGCGGCTCGGGTCGCTGGAGGGTTGGTGCGGTGCCGATGACGCGGCCGCACATCGCTGCGCTGCCGTGATCGGCACTGGCGCCGGCATTGTAGGCAGGCTGCCGGCACCGACCGGCCAGGGAGTGCCCGGCCTTGAAGCGCGTGACCAGCGGTCCGGGCGCATGTCGATCCGGCAGCCGCGCCGTCGATTCGTCGCGATCGGCCTGCGACCGGTGGACCCGGTGCCTACACTGCCGGCGCATGGACATCGACCTTGACCTGCTGCGCCGCTCCTGGCGCTCCTGGATCAGCTCCGAAGGCAATCCGGACACGCCGCGCTGGCTGCAATGGCTGTGGACGCTGCTGTTCGCGCTCGTGCTGGCGGCCCTGTTCACGGTGCTGGGCATGATCAGTTTCAGCGGACGCGACGGCGGCTGGCCGTCACTGTCGCGCTGGGCTTCCTGGTTCGGCAGGAACTTCGTCGTCTGCCTGACCATCTCTGCCCTCATTCACCTGCTGTTCGACCTGCTGGAACCCTGGGCCTGCCGTCGTCAGGCCGCCTGGGCCGCCTGGCAGCGGATGGGGTACTACGCCGGCATTCCGCTCTTCGGCGTCGTGGTCGGCTGGCCGCTGGGGCTTGTGCTGGCCGGTGCCGACCTGCAGACCTGGCTGGGCACCACCCAGGGCCTGCGTGCAGCACTGTGGTCACTGGTGCTCGCGCTCGTGGTCACCTTCGTGCTGCATCATGTGTTTGCCACCAAGGCGCGCCAGTACGACGCCGAGCGCCAGGCCAGCGAGGCCCGCCTGCGTCTGCTTCAGGCCCAGATCGAGCCGCACTTCCTGTTCAACACGCTGGCCAACGTGGCCGGCCTGATCGACAGTGACGCAGCCCGCGCGCGCCACATGCTCGAGTCCTTCACCGAGTACCTGCGCGCCTCCTTCAGCGGCCTGCGCCGGGACCGCGCCCCGCTGGCCGACGAACTGGCCCTGGCCCAGGCCTACCTCAAGGTGCAGCAGGCACGCATGGAAGACCGGCTGCGCTTCAGCATCGACGCCGACGAGGTCTGTCGGCGCCAGAACCTGCCCCCACTGTTGCTGCAACCGCTGGTCGAGAACGCGGTGCTGCATGGCATCGAGCCGGCGGTCGATGGTGGCCAGGTCAGGGTGCGGGCCCTGCAGCAGGGTGCACAGCTCCTGATCGAGGTCCACGATGACGGACTCGGCCCGGGCGGCAGTGGCCGGCAAGGCCATGGCCTCGCCCTCGACAACCTGCGCCAGCGGCTCGAGTCGACCTGGGGCCGCGCAGCCTCGCTGGAGCTCGTCGACGGTCGACCCGGCACACTGGCCCGCCTGCGCATCCCGATCGACCCTGCGACCCCGGGTCTCGAGCGGGGCACGTGAACTCGACCCTCCGCGATGCCGGCTGACAGAACATCCCCGCCACAGGTCTCGTGCCAGGCGTCGCCTCTGGCGCCCACGGCGCGGCCGACCGCGATCGTTGCCGATGACGAGCCGACGCTCGTGCGCGCACTGACGGCCCTGCTGGGTGAACTGTGGCCCGAGCTCGAGGTGCTGGCCACGGCGCGCAACGGACTGCAGGCCGCCGAGCAGGCCGCCAGCCTGCAGCCGGACTTCGCCTTTCTCGACATCCGCATGCCTGGCCTCGACGGGCTCGAAGTGGCCCAGGGCATCGAAGGCCGCACGCGTGTCGTCTTCGTGACCGCCTTCGACGAGTACGCGGTCCGCGCCTTCGAGCATGCGGCAGTCGACTACCTGCTCAAGCCGGTGACCCGTGAGCGGCTGCAGCGCTGCGTCGATCGACTGCGCGCCGCGGCCGCCTGCCCGGCCGACGACGGCAGCCTGCTGCAGGTGCTGCAACGCCTGCTGCCGAAGACAAGGGCCGAGCCCGCCGCGCGCGACGGGCTGCGCTGGGTGCGTGCCAGCGTCGGAGAGTTGACGCATCTGGTGCCGGTGGAGGAGGTGCTGTTCTTCCGCGCCGACGACAAGTACACCTGCGTGCGCACGGCCACGGGCGAGTTGCTGATCCGTACGCCGATCGCCGAACTCGTGCAACAGCTCGACCCTGCGTGCTTCCAGCAGATCCACCGCTCGACCATCGTCAACCTTCGGCATGTGTCCGGGACCCGTCGCGACGAGGGCAGCAGGCTGTTCGTGCGGGTACGGGGTCAGGACGCCGAACTGCCCGTCAGCCGCGCCTACGTGCACTTGTTCAAGGCCATGTAGTCGCGCGGACCACAGGTCCGGATACAGCCGGTTTTCGACGGCACGCTGTCGATAATGGCGGCATGCCGAGCCCATCGAACGTCGTGCCCGACCCTCGAGGCGATCCACACTACAGCGCCATCCTGAGCCACGACGCGCGCTTCGACGGCCGTCTGTTCGTCGGCGTGCGGACCACGGGTGTCTACTGCCGGCCGGTCTGCCGCGTGCGCACGCCGCTGGCGCGCAACTGCCGCTACTTTCCGACAGCGATGCTGGCGGAGCAGGCGGGCTTCCGGCCCTGCCTGCGCTGCCGTCCGGAGCTGGCCCCTGGGCTGGCCAGGGTCGACTCGCCGAACGTCCTGGCCGCCGAGGCAGCGCGGCTGATCGACCACGCAGTCGGCACCGGGGCGAAGCTGCCGCCGGGGCAGCTTGCCCGCCGCATCGGGGTCACCGATCGCCACCTGCGCCGCATCTTCCAGGAGGCTCATGGCGTGTCGCCGCTGGCCTACCTCACGACCCGGCGCCTGCTGCTGGCCAAGCAGTTGCTGACCGACACCGCGATGCCCGTCACCCAGGTCGCGCTGGCCAGCGGGTTCGGCAGCCTGCGGCGCTTCAACGATGCGTTCTCCCAGCACTATCGGCTGACCCCCAGGGCACTGCGCCGGGACCGCGATCTGCCCGCCGGCAGCACGGTCGTCAGGCTGGCCTTTCGCCCGCCTTATGACCTGGCCGGCATGATTCGCTTCCTTCGCCGGCGGGCGCTGCCCGGCGTCGAGCGGGTCGACGACATCGCCTGTGCACGCACCCTGGCGCTGAGCTGTGGCGGTCGCACGCACGCCGGCTGGCTGCGCTTGCACGCCGAGCTCGAGCGGTCCGAGTTCGTGCTCGAGGTCAGCGCCGGCTTGTTGCCGGCGCTCGGCGCCTTGTGCTGGCAGGTCCGGCAGGCGCTGGACCTCGACGCCGATCCCGAGCGCATCGACCAGGCGCTCGCGGGCATGCCTTGCACACCGGTGCCCGGTGTACGGCTGCCCGGCAGTTTCGACGGTTTCGAGACCGCCGTCCGAATCGTGCTCGGCCAGCAGGTCAGTGTTGCCGCGGCATGCACGATGGCGGGCCGGCTGGTGGCCCTGCTGGGTCAACCCTTGAGCACGCCCTGGCCGGGTGTCGACCGCCTGTTCCCCGACGCCGCCACGGTGGCCAGCGCCGACCCCGCGCAGCTCGGCCAGCTCGGCATCGTTCGCCAACGGGTCGGCGCACTGCAGGCGCTGGCCAGGGCGGTGGCAGCCGGCCACATCGACTTGAGCCCCGCCGCGCCCTTGCGGCCGACCCTGCAGGCTCTGCGTGAGCTGCCGGGCTTCGGCGAGTGGACAGTGCAGCTGATCGCCGCCCGGGTGCTGGGCTGGCCCGATGCCTATCCGGGGACCGACCTTGGCCTGCTCGACGCGTTGGGCTCGCGCGACCCTGCGCGGGCGGCCGGCTTGGCCGAGGCCTGGCGCCCCTGGCGGGCCTACGCGCTGGTCCGCCTGTGGCAGACACTGGAGCCCCTTCGATGAACGCTTGCCTTCCCCTGTCCCGCCTGACCGCGCGCGCGGCGCTGCCGACCCCGCTGGGGCCGATGACCGCGCTCGTGACCGGCGGCGGCCTTGCCGCACTGTGGTTCGACGGCGAGCAGCGCTGGCCTTTGCTGGACCAGCTGCCGCAGCGGCCAGGGGATGTGCATGTGCACGCCGCCCGGCTGTGGCTGGACGCCTACTGGGCGGGAGACGACCCGTCGGGCATCGAGGTCACGCTGGACATGCAGGGCACGAGCTTCCAGCAGTCCGTCTGGTCGGTGCTGCGCAGCATTCCCTATGGCCAGACCCTGACCTACGGCGCGGTCGCCGGCCGGGTCGGGCCGCGAGCGGTCGCCCGCGCCACCGGCAGTGCCTGCGGGGCCAACCCGGTCGGCGTCATCGTGCCCTGCCATCGAGTGATAGGCGCCAACGGTTCGTTGACCGGATTCGCGGGCGGCCTGCACCGCAAGGAGAAGCTGCTGGCTCACGAAGGAGCGCTGCTGCTGTGAACGCCGGCGCCGTCCGGCGCGCCCGGCGATCGCTGGCGGTGCGTGGTCGGCCCGTGGAAGGCGCGCCTGCACTGGCCGGTGGCAAGGTGCCAGGGGTCGACGGGCGGCTGCTTGCCTTGCGTCGACGCAGCCTGTGCGGTCCACGGGGTGGCGTGCCGGGCTAGAACAGGCTGCCCTGCCAAGGGTCACCCAGTCGCCTGAACTGCGCAAGGTCCAGTTCCACACGCTCCCTGTTCAAGCCCAGCCGCTCGGTCGCCTTGTGGAACCGGTCCCTCAACAGGCGGGCCCAGACACCTTCGCCGGTCATGCGGCTGCCGAAGCGGCTGTCGTTGTCCCGGCCGCCCCGCATCTCCCGCACGCGCGCCATGACCCGCGCCGCGCGCTGTGGAAAGTGGCGCTGCAGCCAGTCCTGGAACAACGGGTTCACTTCCCAGGGCAGGCGCAGCACGATGCTGAACGCCGATCGTGCCCCGGCGTCGCGCGCCGCCTCCAGCACGTTCTCGAGTTCGGGTTCGTTGACGAAAGGCACGACCGGCGACACGCTGACCCCTACCGGAATGCCGGCGGCGGACAGCGCCGCGATCGTCCTCAGGCGCCGGGCCGGCGACGCCGCACGCGGCTCCATGATGCGGGCCAGGTCGGCGTCCAGCGTGGTGATGGAGACGTAGACCGCAGCAAGCCGCGCTGCGGCCATCGGGGCGATCAGGTCGATGTCCCGCTCGACGCCAGAGGACTTGGTGATCAGCGAGAACGGGTGCCGGTACCTGGCCAGCACTTCGATCACCGAGCGGGTGATGCGCAGCCTGCGCTCGGCCGGCTGGTAGGCGTCGGTTGCCGACCCGATGTTGAGCAGCATCGGCGTGTAGCCCGGCTGCTCCAGCGCCTCCTGCAGCCTTGCAGCGGCGTTGACCTTGGCCACGATGCGCGTCTCGAAGTCGAGCCCGGGCGACAGGTTCAGGTAGCTGTGGGTCGGCCGGGCATAGCAGTAGATGCAGCCATGCTCGCAGCCCCGGTAGGGATTGATCGAGAGGTCGAAGCCGATGTCCGGCGAGTCGTTCCCCGCCAGGATGCTGCGCGCCTGCTCTTCGATGATCCGGGTGTGGGGCGGCAGCAGGGTCTGCCCGACCTGCTGCTCTGGCGAACCCCAGCCAT
>Ga0209573_1003651_pt1 | contig 16464 bp, 9 predicted proteins | sample TNRBio252014_DNA_FD_185870 | JGI IMG/M metagenome (GOLD analysis project Ga0209573, IMG submission 185870) | Wastewater treatment Type I Accumulibacter community from EBPR Bioreactor in Madison, WI, USA - TNR Reactor_6/25/2014_ DNA (SPAdes)... | ecosystem: Engineered > Bioreactor > EBPR >...
AAATCATCACTGTATTTGGAAATAAATTGAATTAATCTTTTTCTAGACAGATTTTTTAATTTAGTTTCAAGAGCCATAGAGTCTTGCCGGGAATTTTTATAGGTACTCCAAACCAAAATCCAGGGAGATCCAGTACAAGTAAATTTTTCCAAACCATTGTTATGCCTTTGAAGTCTTTGTGATAAATTGTTAGTTTGTCCCTTATAAAAGGAATTTGTACTCGCGGAATATAAAATGTAAACGAAATGGATCATAGGTTGAATGAAATATAAAGTGAATAAAAAAAGTCCTGATAAATACCAGGACTTTCGCGGAGGAGGAGGGATTCGAACCCCCGGTACAGTCTCCCGTACGCCGGTTTTCAAGACCGGTGCAATCAACCAGCTCTGCCACTCCTCCAAATGCTCTTTTCAATGAAAAAGCATGCAAATGTAAAATTCATTTTAATAATAAACAAGATATGATTGTAAAAAATATAATTGTTGCTTAATTAATCGAATCGTTTTTTTGTTTTTGGTTCTCGTGCGGGTATAAGGATGATGTCGAAGTTGAAACCATTTCATATTTTTTTTGTTTTTTTGTTCATTAAATGATTAATTATGACAATTACAGGTAAAGTTTTGTTGATTTTCATCTTTTTCACAGTATATTCTCCCATTCTTAAAGCTCAGCGATTGTTGAACAATGAAGACTCCATAGCGCTCGTCAAACTCAGAAATATGCCGGACATTGAAGTGGGGAAAGGGGTTTCCTTCATGCCAAAAGATAGTCTGTTCAGGTTGAACCTTCGTTTCAGAATGCAAAATACAGCTGCAGTGATGAAAGATGAAAATGATCTGCTGTCCAGCGAGCTCAAGGTGAAAAGATTACGTCTTAGATTTGAAGGTTTTGCTTTCAGTCCAAAGCTCAACTATGTGATCCAATTAGGGTTTTCCGGTTATGACAACGAAGGTCTTTCGGGAACGGCGAATTTGGTAAGGGACGCTGTGATCTATTATGTGCCGGACAACCGATGGAGTTTTGGATTTGGTCAGGCAAAAATTCCGGCCAACAGAGCAAGGGTAAATTCTTCCAGTGCATTGCAATTTGCGGATCGCTCCATAACAAACTCAACATTTAATCTGGATCGCGATTTTGGTTTTTTTGGCACTTTTAATACACAATTGTTCAGATCCTTTGATGCGGTCATCAAAACATCCATAACTTCCGGTGAAGGGAGGAATTATAAATCTTCACCCAATCTGGGTTTTGCCTACACAGGGAGACTTGAATTATTTCCCCTTGGAAGGTTCAAAAAGTTGGGAGACATCATCGAAGGTGATTATGAGAGAGAGGAAAGTCCCAAACTCATGCTTGCAGCCGCCTATTCCATGAATCATAAAGCCATCAGAGAGAGTGGGCAAAGAGGAACTTTATTGCAGATGGACCAGACCAGAGACATTCAATCTCTGTTTTTTGACCTTGTTTTCAAGTACAACGGTTTTGCTTTTTACACGGATTATATGAAGCGTATGGTAAAAGATCCGGTAGTTATTGAAGATTTACCCTTTTTATTGGATCAATATATTTATGCAGGACAGGGTTACAACCTTCAAGGCAGTTATATATTCAGGAACAATTGGGAAATTGCTTTGAGGTATTCTGCAATTATCCCGTTAGAAACCATAAGGAATCTTAACGGATTTAACAACGAATCACAATATACCATAGGTATCACCAAATACCTCATCAGTCATGCGCTTAAAATTCAGCTTGATCATTCTTTGGATCAAAAAGAACGGATCGACGGAAATATATTATATGGCTGGATGACAAGATTTCAGATCGAACTGGGTATTTAATCTGAAAGTGGAAAACCTCTGAATGTTCATTAACCAAATGAACAATATACCTTATTATATGTTAGCATATTTTATTTCTAATTCTAAATCAATAAAAATATTTTATGTTGAAATTTTCGATTTTATCTTTTCTTGGAGGTATATTTTTGACGTTTTCAATACATGCTCAAAATGTACCCGTTCCCCAAACATCTGTACCAGTAATAATGAAGACTTCCGCCAGTTGGTGTTCCCTATGCGGTGGTTATGGCTGGAACTTTTTCCAGCAATTACTGGACGATCATCAGCACCAGGCAGTGATTTTCGCCGGCCATATCAGCGGTGATTTCAACAGCAGCGATGCAACTCAAATAGGGGCAAATTTCGGTGTTTACGGGCATCCGACTTTCCTGCTCAACGGTGTCAATAAAGGTGTGAATTCAGGCAATACCAATGCCAAAAGAGCTGAAATTGCTTCCGAGGTCCAAAACATCCTGAGTGCAAATCCTTCAGTGCAGTTGGGCATTGATGCGAATTACTCTGGCAACCAGCTTTCTGTAAACTATTCTCTTAAGGCATTTATTGACCTTACCGGAGATTATCATGTAGCATTTTATTTGTCAGAAAAGGAAAAGGTAGGCCAGCAAACACCCATTGGTAGCCAGGCTGTTCACAAAAATTTGTTCAGACATGAATTGAACAGTAATACTTTCGGACCAAAGATCTTTTCCGGCAACACTCCTTCAGGAACTGTTTATGACAGTAGCTTTTCTGTAACATTAGGTAATTATACACCGGGCAATTTGGATATCATAGGGATCATCTGGAAAGCCACCGGGAATAGTTTTCAAATAGTTAATGCGAATGTCGATAAATCAATACAACAATCCACTGATCTTTATATAGATGAGATGGATGAGTCAACTTTTAAAGTATTTCCGACAGTTATTTCAGGGAAAGCATCCATTGAAGTATTGGCTGAAAATCTGATCTCTGATACAGATATCTATATAACAGATTTAACTGGTAAAAAACTGGCTGAAATTTTCAGTGGAAGTTTGACATCAGGTAAACATATTTTTTACATAAACCGAGGTGAAATAGGTAGTTCAGGCTTATATTTGATCGTTTTCAGAGCCGGGAATTCGGTTAAAACATCAAGATTGATCATGGAATAAAAAAAAGGGGTGAATTCAACCCCCTTTTTTTCTTTTTCAGTATAGAACACAGAACATTAGAAAAAATCAGGATTCTTTTGGTGTCATACCTTTTACTGACTCAGTCATTTCTTTAGAAATGGCAGATTTCAATACCTTCATGAAAGTTTTTGGGTCGATCTGAATGGTCACAAAATGTTCTTCAACCAGGGATACTTTTCCGACAATGCCGCTGGAAGTAACTACTTCATCACCTTTTTGAATGTCATTAATAAATTGATTCTGAAGCTTTTGTTTTTTCTGTTGAGGACGTAACATGAAGAAGTAGAAAACAAGAATGATGCCGGCAAAAAGAATGATATTGAACATTCCTGCTGAGCCGCTGGGTTGTGCTAAAAAAATAGATGTAAGCATGTTTATTAAAATTTAATGTTTGAAAGGCAAATATAACAATTATTGGCAGCTTTGGTTTTAAAGCTATTTCTCTTTTACAAATCCTTTGATTTGAAGCACCTTTTCGGCAGGGAAAGTATTCGTGTAAATGGTCACTTTTTTGTTGTTTGTGCCTTTTTGACCTTTACTGTCAAAAGTCAACATGACAGTATCCTGTTTTCCCGGAGCAACCGGATCTTTCGGATAGCTGGTGACGGTACAGCCGCAAGAAGCATTTGCTTGCAAAATATATAGTTCCCTGACGCCTGTATTGGTGAAAATCATGTTTTTTTCCACAATATCTCCTTCAAAAATGGTGTCAAAATCGAATATAGTCTCATCAAATCTGATCCGGGCCATTTTGGATGTATCAACATTACCGTTGCTGTCAGTGGGAATTTCTATGATTTTAGAATAATCCTTTCCTGCTATTTTTTCAAGGATCTTTTTGTCTCCTGATTCATTGGAACAGGCAGAAAACAGGAAAAGAATTACCAAAAAAGCTGAAAAAAGTCTGACCATAAGTACATTTTTGCGGCAAAAATACATTTAGCATGTTCATAAACAAAATATTGTATATTATTTGGCAATAGATTTAGTCCAAAACTTCTGTCAGATCAATCTCATTTTTTAAATCAGTCTGATCAATAGAAAATGAATCTGGAAGGAATGACGCCTGCAGTGAATTCATCCAATTGCTGTCCACCAAGGGAATATTTCAGAATTGTACCGTTTTGATTATAATCTTTCACATCTGAAATATAGAGGTAATCATTGGCTACATCATAGCCCAATCCATAAGTTGTCCTTCCACTGAAAGCTGCCAGTTTTGTGACCGGATACTGACTTCCGGAAATGTCTATCTGGTATAAGTCTCCATTTAAAAAGTATATTTTTTTATCGGTTTTATTATAAGCCATCGTTCCCGAGTATGCCACAGGCAGCTCTGACAGATCAATGACAGATTTATCAGTAATATTTGTAGGATTGATCCGGTGAATGCTGGCAGCTACCGCCGGTGAAGCCCATGCATCGCCCAGGCAGAATATCCACAAATGCCCTTTTTGATCAGCGATCACCTGATATGGATTCAACCCGACAGTCAGTTGCCTGGTGATCGTTTTTGTTGAAGGATCGATCTCCAAGATCTGATCCGAATTGTACAATCCCCAAACTGAAGGCAGGGTAATATAGACTTTGCCATTGACCAGAACCATACTTTCCGTATACTTTCCTGTATATATACTGTCGGAGATCGTATTGGTGACCAGATTGACGACATAGATCTGGTTGGCATACAGATCGCTCACAAAGGCAGTAGTATTGTTGACTTTCAATATGGATCGGGGTGAATTAAAACCTCTGATGGTTGTTTTTTCCTCGAAGTTACCCGTTCTGACCACCTTAATGTATCCCGAATTATTAATAACCAGATAACTCAGACTGTCATTGATCATCATGTCCTGGAGTACATCACCCAGTTTGTTCCCGTTGGCAGCTTCGAAAATGCTGTGCTTAGTACTGTCTCCGTCATAATACCGGTAAGTGACAGATGCATTGGCTTTCTGCCAGCCACCTTCATTAAGTATGAAAAATCCTTCTCCAGCTTTAAACAGCTGGTCATCGTCCTGATCATTTTTTTCGCATGCGCTCAAAAGCGTTAACAACATCGCTGCCAAAAATAGATGTAACCGGATGCTCTGAATGTTTTTATATGTTTTTAACATGGTGTGTATTTTAAAATTATTTTAGTTATTGTTTTCTATTCCTATAAATCGTCCTGAACGTCTTTTTGAAAAGTGTTTTTACGGAAAATATCTGTTTTAAATCCAATCTGAACGTTGATTCCCGGCATTGGATAATTTTCAATGGTCTGGTAATTGTTGTTGAGTAGATTATTGACTGAAAAAAACCAACGCGAGCTCCAATGTCCCCATTTAAAGTTTCTGTCAAAACTGATATCCAACAGATAATATGGCTTCAAAAAGTAGGCATTGTCGGAACTGGTGTATACACTGGATGTCCATGTTTGGAAAATTGTCATGGCAATGGATCGAAAATTCAGTTTTGCCATGTGTTTTATGGAGTGAACAGGCGTATAGATCATCTGAAACTTTTCAGGATTGTTCTCCAGACTCCAGGTTTTGTTGAAATGATACATTAAGTCGCTTGCGAAAGTTGTTTTTTGGTTTTTGAGCACAAATCCAAAGTTTGCTTCTAGACCGTATGACCTCACATTGTCCATGTTTTGGGCATAAAACAAACCTTGTTTGGGCAACCAAATGATCCAGTTGCGAATGTTTTTAATATATGCATGTGTGCCAATGGTGATATGCCGGTTAGTTTTTAGTTCAATGCCAAAATCAGCTTCTGTGGCACTTTCAGGCTTTAACTCCGGATTGCCACCAACCGGCCAATAATAATCGTTGAATCCCGGGAACCTGAAATTTTTTCCGGCTGATAGCATCAAGCTCATGTTTTTCCCAAGCGTCAGACCAGACTGGAAAAAAGGGGAAAAAGGCACTACTAATCGATCCCGGATGCCAGTTTTGAATCCTCCATTTAGCGTAAATCCTTGACCCGGTTGAGTATTCAGTTCTGTCCGGAGCAAGGTTTGATTGTAGGAAGGTGGGTTGGGGTAGGCAGAAGATTCAGCAAAAACGAACTCATTTTCAAGTTGTGCATTCAGACTGATCTTTTCAGTCAACAGCTGGGAAAATCGGATCTGTTGCACCAGTTTATTGCCGGTTGAATTGGTTAGTATCGATTTATTCTGGCTTTCATATTGAAGCAGATCTCTCAAAAATGCGGATTGAAATCTGAAAACGGACCTTTTGAACCGAAGTTGATAATAAAGAATGGTCCTGATTGCCTGATCATTTTGAATGGCGTCGCTGAATTTTTCATAGAGTGAAGCCGGAATTTCCCGATGGCTGTCGAACATCCAGACATGGATTCCGATATATGAATTCCTGTTGACCAGGTACTGGTAGCTGGTTTTGAACTGGGCAAAACGGGTTGCTGCATGTAGCTGGCTGACATATTCATTATTTTTTTTGTATTTGTATGCATTCAGATTTTGATCGACGGAAAAATCGGTTTTCAACAGGTGTTTATTTTGAAGAAAATTCGCATGTACTCCCAGATCGTATCCAATGGTTGAATGCAGCGAGCCATACAAGGAGACTTTGTTTGATGTCTGATCAAACTGATCATTTAATTCCAATGTGCCTGCAATTCCTTCCTGACTACCCAAAGGATTGAACCTGATGTTGTTGAGGCAGCTGGTTCTGATCAGGCTAAGGTCTGCCATACCGGGCAATGGATGGTTGATCAGGATATCATTCCACATGATAGCTACCTGTGCCGAGTTGCTTCCACGGTTGGAAAGCGAATAGATAAGTCCTGGGCCATAAGTGCGGATGTGTACAGGGCTTCTGTTCTGGAGGATCAGTCCTATATCTTTATATTTGATTAAAGAAACGTCTGCACTATCCTGCAAATCAAGGAGGTCATGGTTGTTCTCCGGATGTGTATCATAGATGGTTACTATCGGAATTCTGATGGTGTCCACAGGTTCAGGACGTGCCATCCCTTCATTCGTAAAATGAAAAAGCACCACCGTTAAAGAGCTGATAATAATGTGTTTATAACCTGTGATCATGCATTTGTTTATTGCAATTAACAACTGATTTTGATTCATAACGGGCCAAAAAGGATCTTTGTGGATGGAATCCTCAATGAAGGAATTTCTGAATGCAGTTGTAAAATGATCAAAGGTCAAAATACTGCCAATGATCCGGCATTGGCCTGAACAAGCATCAAAACATCAAAAATGAATGGGAAAAATTACTGCAAAGGCAGTAATCGGAGATTTACGTGGATCAGCATGTAAAATCAGTGTGTTTTTCTTCCCGAAAACAAATTGATGCGTTGAACTTGGCAGGTCTTCTGACTTGTCCCGGATATGTCGCCTTCCCATCTAATGACAGTGGCAAAATGACATTCCTTTTTACAGGACTTACAGCTGCGGGTACAGTTCCGGATTCACACCGGATTCCTTATTAATCCCCATTGGGAACCAAAATCGGTGCTAAGGTAACAGATTTTCTTGGTTAAAGAATTATTTACAGTGAAATATGGGATTTGTTTTATTGAATAAATTCGAAATGTAGGAAAATAAATGTTCAGTTTATTGGTAGGTAGAAAGGTTTGCTCCAGCAGTTGCAAACCTTTCTCACTGATGGAATCATCCTTATTATTCACTATGTTTACAAGACTCGGACGAAACAATTCTGATCTTTGGTTGAAATCTTGTTTTGATGTCTGATGTCTATGTTCAGACCTGCTTACCTGACCACCATGATCTTGCCCCGGAACATTTGACCATTCAGTACAATACGATAAAAGTAGATACCTGATGGAAAACTGCTGCAGTCTATTCGCATTTCACCAGTCACACCAGACTGGTAAGCCATTTTTTGTCCGTCGAGATTGATCAGCTCAACATCCCATTTTTCATTTGTATTTTGGTTTGTTATGCTTATCTCGTCGCTGACCGGATTTTTAACCATAAATACAGGTTTGAAGGCATCTTCGGTTCCAACCACATTGCTTTCAATTTTGATATTGTCCAAAAAAATGCTTGATTTGAAAACTACCATCGTTAAGGCTATTTGTGAAATATCAGCTTCTGACAACGGGAAAGTATACTGCTTTATATTGGATCCGGTATTTGAAATCACCTGGCCAATCGGATTGCCATCCTGCTCAACTTTCAGTACATGCTCATAATCATTGTAACCATTCATTTTTAAATCAAAAGATAATTCAGGTTCTTTGATATCCTCGAGGTCAACACAAAAAGTGACATTGCTGACGTAATGATCGGGAATAATATCAAGGTAATCTTCGATGTTCATGCATGTTTGAAGTTCAGAAGGACTAATGTTGTTTGAAATTTCAAGCATGCCATTGCTCAATTCAAAATTGCAGAAGAGGCATGAATTGTACCTGAGTAAAGCTGGTATTTCAGGCTCTTCGAAGGTCAATACTTCATCCTTTTTCAAAGGCAGATACAAAAGCATATCTACGGGTGTTGAATAAAATAGAAGGAGTTCATTATCCGTTTTAAAAAATACTTCGAACAGCAGGTCATCCAACGTTCCCAGATAATTGGTATCTATTTCCAACTGTAGTCTTATATCCGTTATTGAGTAAAACGTCCAGTGATCTACGGGAAGAATGATCGAATTCTTTGTTCCGCTGATTTTAACAAAATATTCTATGTCTGTTGCTTCACAATAATTATTTTCAACAAATCCATAAAAATTCAAAAGCGGATTACCTATACAGTTTTGACCGGGCAATAAATATATTGTCTCCATCGAAATTGTATTTTCTTTATCCATAGGAACAACCGGACTATATTCGATGGTATAAAATTTGTTAAAAACTAATGAATCCTGGCGATGAATTGAAAGTATGTTCACTAAATTAATATTATCAGTTTTTACTAATTTTAGATCCAGGGCATTTCCGGAGTAATTGATGGTCAATGAATCTCCGACATTTAAATCCAGAGGAAGTATCTGGATGGTATCAAGAAAATCAACCCTGACGAATTTTTCATCATTAGAGTAATAGGAAACAAATGCATCAAAATGAATTTCCGAACCGGCAGGAATGGAATTTTTTGATCTGTTGATTATTTTGGTACTCAATGAACTCAATTCCGATTGACATAAAGCCTTCAAATCGTTTCCATTGTAATTATTTAAGGTGATTTCAAAAGCATAAATTGGCTCATCCGGCGGACCTACAAGAATGGTTTCTTCGGTTATGCCGACAGCTTTCCATGCTTCCAGTATAGAATTGGTGATCAGGGAATCATTGAACAGGTCATTTGCAGCAGCAAGTGACATGGTATAAGCATCAAAATAATTTGAATTTTCATTCAGATAATTGACATTCAAATTGAATGCTAGGTCTATGGCGTTATCCATACCTATTGCCTTCACATCAAAAGGTACATTTTTTTCATTGGTTCCGCTCTTGCCATTCACCAACAGATAAAACCAATAATTAAGCACTCCGCTGTTGGAATGAACACCTCCATTATCAATAAAGTTGGTTGACCAGTATTTGCCTTTATAGTATTTCGGGCATTCGTATATATTCGGATCGCTCATGGATCGGATGGGGTCTACAGTCGGCTTTTTCGGGATTTCTTGTCCGATGGTCCACGAAAAATGTTGTGGGACCGTATAATATTCCAGCGCTTTTCCAAAAATATCGCTCATCGCTTCATTCAAAGCGCCTGGTTCGTCCCGGTAAACCAGGTTGGAACTGAATTCTGTAAGGCCATGTGTAAACTCATGAGCGACGATCTCTATAGATGTAAATGGATTATAATTAAAGCAATCACCTGTTCCAAATGTTGAACTGGTCCCGTCCCAGTATGCATTGACCAGGCCTGCCTCCCTGACATTGGAAATCAAAGCAAAACCATTGTTGTCAATACTGTTATAATTATATCTGTCCTTAAGAAAATCATAAAACTTAGTCGCACCAAACATTGCATCAATGGCAGAATTTTCCCACAAATCCTGAAAATCCCAGTAAGAGGTATCATTTTCTACTACCTTTCCCGTATTATAATTTAACACATAAATTCCATTGCCTTTTGTCAGATCCTGCAGTAAAAACCGATTCTCTGCCACAGAGTCCTGTGTGAAATCCACCTGACCATAAAAATTGGACTTTCCTTTAGCCGGAATGGTTTTTTGTTTGATTTTGTCGATTGCATTGATAAAAGATCCGTCTTTAGCCTGTATGTAAACCAGTTTTTTAAAAATATTTGATCTGTCAGTTCCGGTTATCAGTATTTCGTATGCCAAAACTGTATTCCCTGAGATATCCGGATATTTCAAATCCATCAGGCATAATTCAGCGGATTCCACCTGTATTTCAAGGAACTGAACCGCGTGATCAGATCTCCTCACAAGGCTTTCAAAATAAGCTTTTCCCTTGAGTTCAGCATCAGCAAGGCTGATCTCCGGGATGATTGATACGCCATGAGTTCTCAGGATATTCCCGTTTGACCTGTAAACATGATCTTTATTGGAATGAAGCATGTAATTGCCGCCCCTGACTTTTAATCCCTGATAATATTGCTGGTAACGGGTATGATGATGCCCCCTTTTATCTGCATAAGAAGCGGTCTGCACCATTTTTGTATGCTGGTCAATAAGAGCTTTGTCATTGAATGTCAGGAAATAATCATCTGTTTTGATCAATGATTTATTGCCTTCATAAGTGACCATTTTTTGATTTTGAGCCTGAGCGATCAGTGTATGGAAGATAACCAGCACTGTAAGTAAAACTAAGTTTTTCATGAGTAAGATTTTAATTTTTATTTATATGATCATACGATTCTTTGTTGAAACGATCTATATCTGGTTTGGTGAAAAATGCATAAATGATAGTACTTTGTTTTATTTGATAATTTTTTTTGAGTTAAAGCTTAAACGAATTTTGTTTAAGAGATCATCCAACATCTAAAAAATATAGTTGGATTTGGTTCAAATTTAATTCACACTTTGAAGTGTAGTATAATGCTTAGAAAAATTTGGATTTAGTTAAAACAAATGTATTGATTATCTTACAATTAGGCAAATAATCAGCAGGAATATTCTTGTAGGAATAAAAATTTTTGCCAGATACCGGCAAATTGACTGTCTATATCTTATATGATTGAAGACTCGTTTTTATTAGTTGCATACTTCATTCAACGGGCGGGAAATCAATCAATATTAATACCATTTATTATATTTGTTGTGCTTCATTACAGGCAGCAAGGTACTGTCGATTTTGGACATTCAAATTTTTTAGGTATGCAGAGTGTAAAGGAACTAATAGGGAAGCCGGATATTTTGGGAAAACCGGAAAGAATGCCTGCCAGCGAAGGCAATTTTTACCCCATAGATAAACAAGCCGGACCGGGTATGAATGACCGCATACGGCGACTTAGAAAACTTAGTTATGAGACTGCTCCTTCCATCTCCATCGAACGTGCAATGCACCAAACCGCTTTTTATAAGGAAAACCTTGGTAAATATTCCATTCCTGTATTGCGCGCACTCAGTTTTCTCGATCATTGCCAAAAGAAAACCATTTACATCGGACAAGACGAACTCATTGTGGGTGAACGAGGGCCGGCACCAAAAGCCGTTCCGACATTTCCTGAACTCACCTGCCACAGCATAGAAGACTTTCATGTGCTGAATTCCCGGGAACAACAACCTTATATTGTCTTTCAGGAAGATATCGACACCTATGAAAAAGAAGTCATCCCTTACTGGCAAGGCAGAACTCAAAGAGAACGGATCTTCGGTCACGTTCCCGAAACATGGAAAAATGCCTATGAAGCCGGCGTATTTACGGAGTTCATGGAACAAAGAGCTCCCGGTCATACTACTTTGGATGGAAAGATCTACCAAAAAGGTATGATTGATTTCAAAAATGAGATCAAAACTCAATTGGAATCATTGGATTATTTGAATGATCCTGATGCAACCGACAGGTCTGAACAGTTGAAAGCTATGGATATCGCCTGCAACGCGATCATCGTATTTGCAGAAAGACATGCACAAATGGCTTTGGAAATGGCTGATAATGAACCCAATGAAATGAGAGCCGGAGAACTCAGACAAATCGCAGAAGTTTGCAGGAAAGTGCCGGCTCATGCCCCTGACAATTTTTGGGAAGCGATCCAGATGTATTGGTTCATTCACCTCGGAACCATCACCGAACTCAACGGGTGGGATGCCATGAACCCCGGACATTTTGACCAACATCTGGCTCCTTTTTATGAAAAGGAGATACAGGCAGGAACTCTGTCCAGAGAGAAAGCCAAAGAACTGTTGTCCTGTTTCTGGATTAAGGTCAACAATCATCCTGCCCCGCCCAAAGTAGGGATCACAGCCAGAGAAAGCGGTACATACAACGATTTTACCAACATCAACATCGGTGGGATCACTCCTGATGGATTGAACGGGGTCAGCGACATTTCCTACATCATGCTGGAGGTCATCGAGGAGCTCCATTTGTTGCAGCCGGGCAATTCTGTTCATATCAGCGATCAGACACCGGATCAGTTTCTCCATGCAGCCTGCAGGGTGATCAGACAGGGACACGGTTATCCTTCGGTTTTTAACCCGGATCTTTATATTCTCCAGATGGTCAAAATGGGTAAAAGTCTGCGTGATGCGAGGGAAGGAGGCTGCAGTGGTTGTATCGAAACCGGCGCCTTTGGCAAAGAGGCTTTTTTGCTTACTGGTTACCTGAATGTTCCTAAAATTCTGGAGATCACACTGCATAATGGCATCGATCCGCTTTCCGGCAAAAAAGTTGGGCTGGAAACAGGGGATCCGGATTCATTTGAAAACTTTGAAGCTTTATATCATGCTTTCCTCCGCCAACTGGAGTTTTTTACAGATCAGAAGATCCGTGTAAGCAATTACATCGACAGGATGTTTGCGAAATATGCTCCTGCGCCCTTCCTTTCAGTAGTGATCGAAGACTGCATTGCCAAAGGAAAGGATTACTACAATGGCGGACCGCGCTACAACACCAATTATATTCAGTGTACCGGACTGGCAACCGTGGCGGATAGTCTATCGGTTCTTAAAAAACATGTTTTTAACGATGGCAAGTTGAAAATGGGTGAATTGATGGAAGCAGTGGATTTGAATTTTGAGGGATATGATAAAATGCGGCATTTTATACTCAACCGCACACCCTTTTTTGGCAATGATGATGATTTTGCGGATGATATCGCTGTGATGGTTTACAAGGATTTGTTGAAAGCGATTGATGGCAAACCAAATACAAAAGGAGAATATTTTCACCTCAATATGCTGTCTACAACTTGCCACATTTATTTTGGAAAAGTATTGGGCGCTACGCCAAACGGCAGGTTGGCGGGTAAATCTATATCAGATGGCACCTCGCCTTCACATGGTTGCGATACGAATGGCCCGACAGCTGTGATGAAATCTCTTTCCAAACTGGATCAGTCCCTTTCAGGTGGCACATTGCTTAACCTGCGTTTTCTTCCCGGTTTGTTGCGTAATGAACAGGATATCAGAAAGCTTGGTTCGCTGATCCGTACTTATTTCAGGATGGGAGGTCATCATGTTCAGTTCAATGTTGTGGATACGGCTACTTTGCTGGCTGCTCAGAAGACACCTGAAGACTACAAGGATCTATTGGTCAGGATGGCCGGGTACAGCGATTATTTCAACGATATGAATAGTGATCTGCAGCAGGAAGTCATTGACCGCACTCAGAATGAATCACTTGGATGACATCACTTAAAGAAAAGGTTTAATATAAATGGAGGGGAAACGCGCTTTGATCAATGAACAAAATCAGCGACTGGTGTTCGACATCAGGAAGTTTTCCATACATGATGGACCGGGTATCCGGATGACGATTTTTATGAAGGGTTGTCCTCTACGCTGTTCATGGTGTCACAATCCTGAAGGGATCTCTTATTATCCTGAAAAGTATTACAATAAGTCAAAATGTATTGGTTGCCTGGATTGTGTGGATATCTGCACCCAGCATGCCACTTCCATCACTCCAAACGGTATTGTCACGGATGGTGATTTGTGTGTACTTTGCGGTGAATGCGCTGATATTTGCCCTGCTAGGGCGACCGAAATGTCTGCTAAATATTACAGTGTATCCCAAATCATGGAGATGATTGTCAGGGAAAAGCCGTTTCTGGAACAATCGGGTGGGGGCATAACGGTTTCGGGTGGTGAACCCCTGATCGAACCAGATTTTACTTTTGATTTGCTGAATGCGTGTGGAAAAGCAGGTATTCACCGGGCTGTGGATACTTCAGGGTTTGTGAAAAAGGAGGTGATAATGGAGGCTGCAGAGCAGGCAGAGTTGTTTTTATTTGATTTGAAAATGATGGATTCAGCATTGCACCGTCGCTGGACAGGTGTTCCGAATGAATTGATCCTTTCCAATCTGAAATTGATTGCGGCAAAGCAGGTGGATTTGATCATCCGCATTCCTGTGATCGGTGGTGTGAATGCTACAGTTGAAAATGCAGAGGCATCGGCAGCTTTTATTGCCGGATTGGAAAAGAAACCTTTGGGCATACAATTGTTGCCTTATCATGTAGCTGGGTCAGCTAAGTATGAAAAATTGGGTCTATTGAATCCGGATCACGGGTTTCGGGTACCGGAAGAAAGGGAGCTGGAGCTGATAAAGGGTGTGTTTGAAAGTCATGGACTTCCGGTGATGATTGGGCATTGAGTTTGTTTTGTGATAATTTTTTTTTGAAGTTGAGGGAGCGCCAGGCAGCTTTTTTTCGTTAGGGTATTGTAAGTTTTTTTTCATAGTAAAAAAAAGCAATATACTCTTAATGAAAAGGAGATGGTCGAAAGCGGTTCATCTCTTTTTTTAATTAGTCAGTTAGTCTGTTAGTCTGTTAGCTTGTTAGTCTGCTGGAATTGAGCGCGTACATCGGGCAAAAGAAATTTAGTTTGTCCTGGAAATAGGGGGTTTGACCCTTGATATATATAATCAGATGAAAGATTAAAGTTTAAACGACTATCCAGCTATAAAATCCTTATCCACTTTAAGAACTTTCCACTTTAAGAACTTTCCACTTTAAGAACTTTCCACTTTAAGAACTTTCCACTTTACAAACTTTCCCGAGCCTGGGTAGTAGTTACCCGAGCCTGGGTAGTAGTTGTCCGAGCCTGGGTAGTAGTTACTCAAGCCTGGGTAGTAGTTACTCAAGCCTGAGTAGTACTTTCCCGAGCCTGGGTAGTAGTTACCCGAGTCTGGGTAGTAGTTACTCAAGCCTGGGTAGTAGTTACTCAAGCCTGGGTAGTAGTTACTCAAGTCTGAGTAGTACTTTCCCGAGCTTGGGTAGTAGTTACCCGAGCCTGGGTAGTAGTTACCCGAGCCTGAGTAGTAGTTACTCAAGCCTGGGTAGTAGTTGTCCGAGCCTTAGTAGTAGTTACTCAAGCCTAAGTAGTAGTTACCCGAGCCAGGGTAGTAGTTACTCAAGCCTGGGTAGTAGTTGTCCGAGCCTAAGTAGTAGTTACTCAAGCCTGAATAGTAGTTACTCAAGCCTGGGTAGTAGTTACTCAAGCCCGGGTAGTAGTTGTCCGAGCCTAAGTAGTAGTTACTCAAGCCTGAGTAGTAGTTACTCAAGCCTGAGTAGTAGTTACTCAAGCCTGAGTAGTAGTTACTCAAGCCTGGGTAGTAGTTACACAAGCCTGGGTAGTAGTTTTTCAATGCTGGGTTGTAATTTTACCAGGATGAGTATAAACTAAACGGGCAAGTAGTAAGCACAAGGTTCTGTCATAAGCCATCACATTCGCTATAATCTAACCTGACCTTAAGAGCGTAATCTCTCTATATTATTCAGTCTGTTTACAACTTAAATCGGGTAGGATCTGCCAGTTAGAAGAAGCGGTTCAACAGATATAGTTCTATTTTCATGATCCTTACAGATGAATTTTCTGTTCATTTTTGCCGGATTGATGGATAAATTAAGTGTGGTGTATGATCCTTAACCAGGAAAAAAATTATTTTTAAAAAATTATTCCTAACTTTATGCTTTCAACTAATTCCAGTAAAAACATTGGCAAAACGGGTGTATTCTGACAGAATGCACAAAAATTTAAAGATATGAGAAAAGTTATCCTTTTGTTGGTCGCAACTGTTTTTCTTCACCTTATAAATACACAGGCTCAGGATTGTACGATGCCCGGTAATACCTGTCAGGAAGCCATGCATGTATTTGATCTGGTCACTGACCCGTTATATTTGAACATTCATGAGCAATGTACAGACCTTTGCCTGGAAGGTTCAATGCCCGATACAACGGCAGTGGATGGTTGTGGTTTCAACCAATCTCCCACTGTCTGGGTTCAGATTGGTACGGACAATGTGCCACCTGTTGCCCTGATTACGAGTATAGTACCTCATGGTCTATGGAAACCTCTATGGTCAGTTTT
>Ga0209573_1003652_pt1 | contig 16453 bp, 13 predicted proteins | sample TNRBio252014_DNA_FD_185870 | JGI IMG/M metagenome (GOLD analysis project Ga0209573, IMG submission 185870) | Wastewater treatment Type I Accumulibacter community from EBPR Bioreactor in Madison, WI, USA - TNR Reactor_6/25/2014_ DNA (SPAdes)... | ecosystem: Engineered > Bioreactor > EBPR >...
GACGACACGGCCCTCCTCGCGTTCCTCGCGACCCGCGCCGTTCCGGGCGTCGAGGAAGTCTCGGGCGGCGTCTATCGGCGGACGGCGGATCTCGCCGGCTCGGCGGGAATCGTCGAAGCGGAGGTCGACTCCGGGCGCGGTCTCCTTTCGCTCCGCCTCCGGGGCCTCGGTCCGGCCGTGGCGCTCGAAGCGGCCCGCCGCGCCGCGCGCCTCTTCGACCTCGACGCCGACCCGGCCACGATCGCCGCCCATCTCGGCGCCGACCCTCTCCTGGCCCCGCTCGTGGCGCGGCGTCCGGGGCTGCGCGTGCCCGGAGCCTGGGATCCGTTCGAGACCGCCGTCCGGACGATCCTCGGACAGCAGGTCTCCGTGAGGGCGGCTCGAACGCTGGCGGCACGGCTCGCCTCCGGATTCGGGCGCCCCGTCGACGCCCGGACGGCGCGCGCCGGGCTCACGCTCCTCTTCCCCCGCGCCGAGGAGCTGGCGGAAGCCGACATCGCTTCGATCGGTCTTCCCTTCCGGCGCGCCGAGACGATCCGTCTCCTGGCGAGCGAGGTCGCCCTGGGACGCATTGACCTCGGACCGGCCGCCTCGCTCGACGAAGCCGAGAGGCGCCTCTCGGGGATCCCGGGAATCGGCCCCTGGACGGCGCAGGTGATCGCCCTGCGCGCCCTCGGCGAGCCTGACGCCCTGCCGGCGGGCGACCTCGGCCTCCGGAAGGCGCTCGCCGTGGGAGGCACGCTTCCGACGATCGCGGCCGTCGAGGCGCGCGCCCGCAGCTGGCGCCCCTGGCGCGCCTACGCCCTCATTCACCTCTGGACCGATCTCGCAGACCTGGAGGACTCATGAGAACGCCGATCCACACCGCCACCGTCGAGACCCCCGCCGGCCCGTTCTGGCTCGCCGCAAAGGACGGCGCGCTCGTCGCCGCCGGCTTCGCCGATTCGGCCCCTCGCCTGCGCGCCCGGGTCGAGGCGCGCTTCGGACCGCTCGACGAGCGGGACGCCGCCGACCCCGCGGGTGCGGTCACGGCGCTTCTGCGTTTCCTTTCGGGCGAGACCACGGCGCTGGAGGCCGTCCCGGTCGACCCCGGCGGCACGCCGTTTCAGCGTGACGTCTGGGCGGCGCTACGCGAGATCCCGGCCGGTTCCACGATCACGTACGCGGAGCTGGCCCGGCGCGTCGGCCGCCCGCGGGCCGTGAGGGCCGTCGGCTCCGCGAACGGTGCCAATCCCGTGTCGGTCGTCGTGCCGTGCCACCGCGTCGTCGGCAAGGACGGCCTCCGCGGGTACGCCGGAGGCGTCGCGCGCAAGGCCTGGCTGCTCACGCACGAGGGGGCCACGCCGGGCTGACGGGCTACTTCGGGCAGTCCCGCGCCCGCCAGGTCCGGCGGATCTGGGCGTCGTGGTGCTTCGCGTGCTCGTGGACGAAGTCGAGCGTCCCCCGCGGGTCGAGCGCTCCGCCGATCGGGTGGCGGAACAAGAGGGTCTTGCGGCGCTCATCCGGCAGCGACCCCAGGATTTCCCTGAGGTCCTCGCGGACCTTTCCCCAACGGACCGAGAGCTCCGCGAGCGGGAACGTCTCTGCCGGGATGACCACCGGCGTAGGCGCGCGAAAGCGGACTGGCGACCGCAGGATGAGAACGAGGAGCGCGAGCTTCGCCCTGTCGAGAGCGGGAACGGGTTGCGGCGGCCCCTGGAGCTTTCTACGCGCGTAGCCGACGACGCTTTCCTCGACAAGGACGAGGTGCTGGACGACGTCGAGCGCGCACCAGCCCTTTCCGCCCGGGCGAAACGCCAGCCTTTCCAAGCTCTCGATGGCGAGAGAGCCCAGGAGGGCGTCCTTCCAGTCGTCCATGTCGTCGAGGCGCAGCTCGAGGTCTTTCTGCATGGCGCGGAGTCTCCCACGGAGACCCCGCGCCCGCCCGTTCAGTGCGCCGCCGGCGCCTCCTTGCCGCTGCCGGCCGCCTCGTCCGTGAAGAGCAGCTGCCCGTCCTTCACGCGCCCCCTCAGCGAGACCGCGAGCGCCTCGCTCAGGTCCTGTACCGGAACGATCTCGAGACCGTCCCGGACGTCCTGAGGAAGGTCCTCGAGGTCGGGCACGTTCTCCTTCGGGAGGACGACGGTCCGGATCCCCGCGCGAACGGCGCCGAGGAGCTTCTCCTTGACGCCACCGATCGGCAGGACCCGGCCCGAGAGGGTCACCTCCCCCGTCATCGCGACGTCGCGGCGGCAGGTCCGCTTCGAGAGTGCCGAGACGATCGCCGAGGCCATTGCCACGCCGGCCGACGGTCCGTCCTTCGGAATCGCCCCGGCGGGAACGTGGATGTGGAGGTCGCGCTCGAAGGCCGTGTCGTCGATGCCGAGGAACGGGGCGTGCGAGCGGGCGAACGTCCACGCCGCGCGGGCCGACTCCTTCATGACGTCGCCGAGCTGGCCGGTCAGGAGGACCTCGCCCTTTCCGCGCATCAACGCCGCCTCGATGAACATGATGTCGCCGCCGGCGGGCGTGTAGTACATCCCCGTGGCGACGCCGACCTGGTCCTCGTGGACGATCTTCTCGGGCTGGATCTTCTTGCGCCCGAGGATCGGCGCCACGTCGGGCGCGTCTACGGCGGCCTTCTCGATCTCCCCCGCGGCGATCCGGCGCGCCACCTTTCGTCCCAGCTTGCCGAGCTCCCGCTCGAGCTGGCGGACGCCCGCCTCGCGCGTGTAGGACGAGATGACCTCGGCGAGGGCCGCGTCGGTCACCTCGAGCTGGTTCGGTTCGAGGCCGTTCTCCGAGAGCTGCCTCGGGAGGAGGTAGTTCCGGGCGATGAGCGTCTTCTCGCGTTCCGTGTAGCCCGAGAACTCGATGACCTCGAGCCGGTCGAGGAGAGGGCCGGGAATCGACTGGACGAAGTTCGCCGTGGCGATGAAGAGGACCTCTGAGAGGTCGAACGGGATGTTGAGGTAGTGGTCGGTGAAGCTGTCGTTCTGGGCCGGGTCGAGGACCTCGAGAAGCGCCGACGCCGGGTCCCCCTGCATGGACACGCCGAGCTTGTCGACCTCGTCGAGGAGGAAGACCGGGTTCTTCGTCCCCGCCTGCCGCATCCCCTGGACGATCCGGCCCGGCATCGCACCGACGTACGTTCTCCGGTGACCGCGGATGTCCGCCTCGTCGCGCGCCCCGCCGAACGAGATCCTCACGTACTTTCGGCCGAGGGCGCGCGCGATCGACTTCGCGATCGAGGTCTTCCCGACACCGGGAGGACCGGCGAACAGGAGAATCCGGCCCCGGTTCGGAAGGCTCTTCGCTTCGGAGGGCTTGGCCCCGGGGTCCTTCGGAGACTCGGCAGGCGGCGGCGGTGCCGATGCAGCAGCCACATCGGGCGAGCTCGCGGCCTTCGCGCCCTCCACGGGCTCCGCCGCCGCCTCCGCGGTCCTGCGTCCGAGGAGCTGCCGGACCGCGAGAAACTCGAGGATCCTGTCCTTCACGTCCTTCAGGGCGTAGTGGTCCTCGTCGAGGATCCTCTCCGCCTCGACGACGTCGAGGTGCTCGTCGCTGCGCACCGACCAGGGCAGCTCGGCGACGAGCTCGAGATAGTTGCGCAGGACCTGCGCTTCCATGGACTCGCGGGAGAGCCGCTGGAGCTTCTTCCACTCCCGGTCGATCTCCTTGCGGACGTCCTCGGTGAGAACGAGCGCGTCGAGTTTTTCCTTGAGCCCCCTCAGCTCGTCGTCCCCGTCCTCGCCCTCTCCCAGCTCTTTCTGGATCGCCTTCAGCTGCTGGCGGAGGAACATCTCCCGCTGGCGGTCGCCGAGCTCCTCCTGGACCTTCGACTTGATCTCCTCCTGCGCGTCGAGAACGTCGATCTGCCGCTGGACGTGGACGAGCGTCCGCCGGACGCGGTCCTCCACCGAGAGCGTCTCGAGGAGGAGCTGCCTCTCGGCCGTCGGGATGTCGATGTAGCCGGCGACGAGGTCGGCGAGCTTGCCCGGCTCGTCGGCTTCGGACAGGACGTTCGCGATGGCCTCTTCCGGCAGGCCGAGCTTCTTGGCCAGCTCGGCGGAACGCTCCTTCAGCTCCTTCAGGAGCGCGATGAAGGCGGTGTCGCCGGCGTCGAGCGGAGCCATCTCGGCGGCCTCCACGACGACCGCCTCGAGGCGCCCGTCTTTCTCCTGTATCCGCATCGCGATGCCGCGGGCCTTCCCCTGGAGAAGGAGACGGGCTCCGCCCACCCCGCGCTGGATCGGCCCGATCGAGGCGATGGTTCCGACCGTGTGGAGGAGCTCGGGCGTGACGGCCTCGACGTCCTGGCGCTGGGTTATGGCGAACACGAGCTGATCGGGGCTCTTCATCGCCGTCTCGATGGCGTGAAGAGTGCCGGGCCGGCCCGCTGCGATCGGGAAGCTGACGCCCGGGAAGAGAACGGCGTTTCGAAGGGGAATGACCGGAAGAGTCTGGGTAGGCTGCATGCTGACCTTTCGAGCCAACCTAACGCGGAAGACTCAATACGAAAGTTTAGTGGTAGTAACTTAGATTTTCAAGAGCGGCCGTATTTCGGCTGTTTCCTTGGACCTCGGCGTGGATGAAGCTGGTCCCGAAAGGGTCCTCGACCCCCCGGAGAGGTGCGACCGGGAAGGACAACCTCTCTACGGTCCCGAGGATTCCCCGAGGGCGGCCAACGCCCCCTCGGCGGCTTCCCGGAAAGCCCTCGAAACCCCTCCGACCCCTAGTTTCACCCCGCCGAAGATTCGCGACACGAGAAGCCCCCCCTCGAGGTCGTCCCGACGGAGGAGCTCGAGAAGGAGGCGGCCGGGGTGCCCCACCTCGCCATCGTCCTTCGACTTCTCCACCAGGACGCCCGCGGCGTCGCGTCCGCGGAACGCCCAGCAGTGATGGTTCGCCTTCCGGTGCTCCCCCTTCGCCGCCTTCACGGCGAGGAGCACGTCCTCTTCCGTCTGAGCCGGGAAGACGAGGGCGAAGAAGCGCGACCGCTCGACGGTGGCCTTGAAGGACGCGGCACGGCAGATCCTCACGATTGGACGTTAGCAGGCCAGGCGCGAGAATCGGTACCAGGGGAGGTCGGACATGGCACTGGAGCGCACGGCCCGAGCAGGACTCTCGGTTTCTCTCCTCGCCGCGACCCTCGCTGCCGCCTTTCACGGCCTCGCCAGTGCCCAGCCTCCCTGCGCCAGCCTCGGCGAGCTTCGCAGCCGCATGGCCGCCGCCGGAGCCGACGAGAAGCCCTCCGTCGCGGACACGTTCGCCGCCTGCGCCGAGCGGGCGAGGACTCCTCTCATGACGCGAGCCCCGACCGCCGGGCACGTTCGCGCCCTGTTCGCGTTCCGCTCTCCCGCCGCGCGGGTCTTCCTCGCCGGGGACATGAACGGCTGGAGCACGTCCTCCCACCCGCTCGAGAGGCTCGAGGGTTCGAACCTCCACGTCCTCGAGCTCGAGCTCCCCGACGGGGCCCGTCTCGATTACAAGTTCGTCGTCGAGGGTACGGAGTGGACGCTGGACCCGTGGAACCCGCGGACGATGCAAGGAGGCTTCGGGCCGAACTCGGAGCTGAGGACGTTCGCGTATACCCCGCCGAGGGAGGTCGAGCCGGCGCCGGGAACCGCCCGGGCTGCGTACGAGGAGCTGACGGTCGAGAGTCGGGCACTGGGAGGTCCGCGCCGCGTCGTTGTGTGGCTGCCCGCCGCCCTCGCCGCGGAGAAGGAGCCGGTCCCTGTCCTCTACCTCCTCGACGGCCTCGACTACCGCGAGTTCGGAAGGGCCCATGCCGTCGCCGGGAACCTGATCACCTCGGGAAGGCTCCTGCCGTTCGTCATCGTCCTCGTTCCTCCCGTCGACCGGCGCTCGGAATACGAACGGAACGAAGGGTTCGAGCGGTTCCTCGTGACGGAGCTCGTCCCGGCCGTGGAAGCGCGCTGGCGCGTTCGAAAGGACCCGGCCGGACGAGGTGTCATGGGAGTCTCCCTCGGCGCCTTCGCTGCCCTCTCCGTCACGGCGCGGCACCCCGGGATCTTCGGCCGCTGCGGCGCCCAGTCGACCGGAAACGCCGTCGACGTGAACTTCGAAGCCCTCCTCGCGGACCTCGCGCGCCTCCCTGCCGGTGCCGCCCGCTTCCACCTGGACGTCGGGACGTTCGAGTCGAACCTGCACGGCGCCGACCTCCTCGCGGCGAGCCGCCGGGTCCGCGCCGTTCTCGCGCGCCGGCAGGCGGTCCAGTACCGGGAGGTCCCCGAGGGGCACAGCTGGGGCTCCTGGCGGGCGCGCCTCGCCGAAGCCTGGACGTACTTCTGGGGAGACGCCCGCACCACCCCGATCGGCGCGCCGCGCCCGCTCGCGGCTCCGCCGGAAGGGGCGGCCCGGTTCTCAGGCGCACCGGTGAACCTCGATGTGAAGGACGGAGAGCTCGCAGACGTCGTGCGCACCCTCACGGCCGGGCACGGCCTCTCGGTCGTCGCACCGGCGGGGCTGACGGGCTCGGTCACGGCCACGCTCCACGACGTCCCGTGGGACCAGGCGCTCTACCTCGTCCTCGCTGGAAACGGCTGGGGCTACGTCCGCGAAGGGACGGTGATCCGGATCGTGCGGCGGGGCGACCCCGACCGCTGAAGGTTTTCCCCTTCCCTCACCCCTCCACGGTCTCCCCCCTCGAGCTGAAGTAGACGAACGCCCCGAGCGCGAGGAAGACGGCGAGGCCGAGCCAGTTTCCCCAGGCCGAGAGGTACGTTCCGATTCCCGGGACGGCGGTCAGGTCGGGAACGAGCGTCCTCCCGGTCGAGTCCTCGACGAACCTCAGGAGAGCCGCCAGGACGCCGACGAGGGCGCCTCCCGCGATGAAGCCCGAGGCGATGAGCGTTCCCTTCTCGTGTCGCGCCTTCGCGAGCGGCTCGTCGGTCGAGGACCGCTTCACGAGCCACGCCACGAGAGCACCGACGACGAGGGGCGAGTTGAGCTCCATCGGGAGGTACATCCCGAGCGCGAAGGCGAGACCCGAGATCCCGCACATCTCGGCCGCCACGGCGAACACCGCCCCGACCGCATAGAGAAACCAGGGGGCCCCGGCGTCGCCCATGACGCCCTGGAGGACGGCCGCCATCGCGTTCGGCTGCGGTGCGGGGAGCGGATTCGCGTGGAGGGGCGAGGGGGCGAACCCGTAGACCTTCGCCATCAGGAGTATGACGGCGGTCGTTGCGGCGGAGGCCACGACGGAGCCGAGGAGGTTCCAGATCTCGATCCTGCGGGGCGTCGCCCCGAGCCAGTAGCCGATCTTGTACTGCGTGACGAGAGAGCCGCTCATCGAGAGGGCGGTGCAGACGACGCCGCCGATGAGGAGCGTCTGGAGCATCCCGTCCTCGCCGCGCAGGCCGAGGCTCGAGAGGACGACGGCCGTCACGATGAGCGTCGTGAGCGTCATCCCGGAGATCGGCGTGATCGAGATCATCGCGATCGCCCACGCGGAGACCGCGGCGAAGAGGAACGCGACGAGCAGGGTCAGCCCGGTCGATACGAGGGCGAGCCGCGTGGCGCCCGGCGTGCCGGCGAGAACGGAGAGACGGAAGTAGAGGAGGATCGCCAGCCCCGTGCCGAGGATGCCGAGGAGGACGACCCACATCGGGAGCGCCCGGTCGGTCCGTTCCTCCCGGGCGGCCTGGCCCCCGCCCCGGACGAGACGCGCGATCTCGCCGAATGCCTGGCGCGTCGCCTGGACGATGACCGGCGACATCTTCAGGATCGAGAGCAGGCCGGCGCAGAAGATGCCGCCGATGCCGATGGGCCGGACGTACTCGAAGAAGATGTCCTCCGCCGCCATCGAGGCCAGCGGCGCCGCCCCGGCGGAGATCGCCCCCGGGACGAACTGCGAGAGCCAGGCGAAGAGAGGGACGAGAACCAGGAACGAGACCATCGAACCGGCCATGATGATGGCCGCGTAGTCGAGCCCCATGATGTAGCCGAGGCCGAAGACGGCCGCCGACGTGTTCATCGTGAAGACCGCCTTGAAGCGGTCCGTGAAGCCGGCGAGCGCGGGAATGGCGGCGGTCGAGAAGTTCTCGGCCCAGGCCTTCATCGACGGCCCCGCGAAGTCGAACCCCGCCGCGAGCACCGCCGACCACGAGAGGACGATCGCACTTTGCCCGCCGCGCTTTCCGGCGACGAGGATCTCCGTCGTCGCGCGCGCTTCCGGGAACGGGAGCTTGCCGTGGAGGTCGCGAACGAAGTAGCGGCGGAACGGAGCGAGAAAGAAGACGCCCAGAACGGCGCCGAGGAGGGGAACGAGGAAGATCTGCCAGAACGACGAGCGCCCCTCGAGGCCGAGGATGTAGATCGCCGGCATCGTGAAGACGGAGCCCCCGGCGACGATCCCCGAGGTGGCGCCGATGGCGAGGACGTTGACGTTCTCGAGGAGGGTCGAGCCGCGCGAGGCGAGGACTTTCGCGAAGAGCACCGACGCGCCGACCGCCAGGATCGAGATCGGGATCGCCGACTCGATTCCCTGCCCGAGCTTCAGCGCGATGTACGTCGCCGCCGCCGAAAAGACGATCGACCAGAGAAACCCCTGGACGATCGACCGGGCGGTCACCTCGGGTACGGACGCACCGGACGGAACGACCGGGCTGTACGTCTCACCGGGCGCGAGCTCGCGGAAGGCGTTGTCGGGAAGGCGGACGTCGTCGGCAACGGGAGCGTCGATCGGCTCGGCCATCCGAGGATGATGCCCGAGGAGGACGCCGCGGTACGCGAAAACCCCTGGCCTGCGGCGTGCGTACGGCTCGTGGTGCGCAGCCTGCCGATGACGATTCGTCGCCCCTCCGCCTTTCTCGCCCTCCTCGCCCTCGTCCCGGCTCTCGCCGCGCTCGCCGCCGACGTCGCCCCTCCCTCGGCTCCCATACAGGCGGCACTCGAGAAACGGAACCCGGAAGCCGCGACGGCGGCCGCGGACGCGGCGCTGAAGGCTCTCCCGAAGGACCCCGACGTCCTCCTCTGGGCCGGCCGGGCGTATGGGCAGAGAGCGCTGTCGGCCTCGGTCTTCACGAAGATGTCGTGGGCGAAGAAGTGCCACGAGGCGTGGGAAAGGGCCATAGAGATGGCCCCCGGCAACGTGGAGGCGCGCTTCGAGCTTCTACGGTATTACCTCATGGCGCCGGGGCTCGCCGGGGGAAGCGTCGAGAAGGCGCAGGCGCAGGCCGTGGAGCTCGGCGAGCTCGACGCGATGCTCGGGTACATGGCTCGCGGCATGATCGCCGACCACGAAAAGAAGCCGAAGGAGGCGGAGGCCGCCTACCGGAAGGCGATGGAGGCCGACCAGTTCGGCGTCCAGGGGCCGATCGCCCTCGCCAGCTTCTTCGCGCGGCAGAAGCGGTGGCCCGAGGCTCGCGCGATCTTCGAGAGGCGGATTGCCGCCGACCCGAACGACGCCTTTGCGCTCTACCAGCTGGGCCGCCTCTCGCTCCTCTCGGGAGAGGAGATGGAGAAGGGCCTCACCCTTTTCGACCGCTTCCTCTCCCTCGATGCCCCCAGGGACGGCCCGACCCACGGCGACGCCCGCTGGCGGAAGGGGCTCCTCCTCGAGAAATTGGGCCGCACGCCGGCCGCGATCGTCGAGTACCGCGAGGCGCTCAAGGCACAACCCGGGCACGCGGGGGCGAAACGGGAGCTGGAGCGCCTGAAGGCCGCCTGAACTCCGGCCGCGGCCGCCGTCTGGTGTAATCGCGGGAAGATGACATCGACACCGTCCGGACCGTCCCCGCGGCGCGAGCCGCTCGTGCTCCTCGTCCTGGCCCTCGTCGCGCTCGTCGTCTCGGGCATCGGCCCGAAGGACCGCCTCACCTGGCTCCTCGAGGTGGCGCCGGTCCTGATAGGGGCCCCGATCCTCGTGGCCTCCGCGAAGCGCTTCCCGCTCACGCCGCTCCTTTACCTCCTCCTCTTCTTTCACGCCCTGGTCCTCATGCTCGGCGGCCACTACACCTACGCCGAGGTCCCGCTCGGCGAGTGGGCGAAGGAAGCCTTCGGATTCGCCCGGAACCACTACGACCGGCTCGGGCACGTGACGCAGGGATTCGTTCCGGCCATCCTGGCGAGGGAAGTCCTCCTCAGAAGGTCGCCCCTCCAGCATGGAGGCTGGCTCCGCCTGTCCGTGACGTCCATCTGCCTCGCCTTCAGCGCGCTCTACGAGCTGATCGAATGGGCGACGGCGCTCCTCTCGGGCGAGGCGGCCAACGCGTTCCTCGGGACCCAGGGGGACATCTGGGACACGCAGTGGGACATGTTTCTCGCCCTCTGCGGCGCTCTCCTGGCCCAGGCGCTCCTCTCGCGCCTCCACGACCGGCAGCTCGAGCGCCTGGCCTCGCACCGAGTCTCCACATAGCAAAAAGGCCGGGCTCCCATGAGCCCGGCCCCGTTTCGCGCTCGACGCGGAAGGTCTTACTTGGCGCCGGGGTTGGTGCCGGCCTTGAACTCGTCGAGGTTGGTCGTCCCGTCGCCGTCGCTGTCGAGCGGCTCGAGCTTGGCCCAGTCGAACGTCTTCTTCTCGGCCTTCGGGTCGACGACGAACTTCATCATGTCCTTGCCGAAGGCGTTCACCTCGGCGTCGCCCTTCTTGGCCATCGCCTTCACGTGGCAGCTGGCGCACTTCGCCTTTGCAGTGGGGTACTTCGCGTTCATGTCCTTCTGCATGTCCATCGTGGCAATGCCGGTGGAGGAGAGGACGATCGCGAGAACCGCGACGAGGACGGCGGCGGTGGTCTTCTTCATGTCTCTGGCTCCTTCTGGTCGGGGCGTCAGGCCCCTTTCACAATTCGCTTCTTTCAAGTTCCCTGCCATCCGGAAAAGGGGACACGATGCTGCGGGGTCTCGTGTTTCGGGCTCTTTCGAGACTACGTCGCGATATCGAGCTCCCGGAACGAGAGCGGCCGGGCGGCGGACCCTGTCGGTCCCCAGCGCCCGGCCCGTTCCGATCCTGTCTGCCTTCCTCAGGCGGTCGCGGGGACGATCGAACCCTCGGTCGGGCAGACCTCGACGCACTTCGGCGAATCGTAGACGCCGGAGCACTCGGTGCACTTCGCGGGATCGATGACGTAGATCATGTCCCCCGGGCTGATCGCCTGGTTGGGGCACTCGGGTTCGCATGTACCGCAGCTGATGCAGTTCTCGGTGATCATCATCGCCATGACGGCCTCCTCAGGTGCGGGGGTGCCTTTCTCGCTCCCGGCGGCCCCTCGCGAGCGCGTTCCGCAGAAGCGGCCCGGCGCCGAACGGGAGGCTAGGCGAGGAGCGCCTGGCGGCGCAATGATGCGAACGGATCATTCCCGTAGAAGGCGTCCCGAGGCCCTGTATCCCGTTGACATCGCGCCGGATCCGGTTCCAAATTCCCCTCGGGCACCCGGCGGCGCGAGGACCCCGGGCGGGCGGGAGGTGGCCGTCGGGGCGCCGGAGGCACCAGCGAAGACAGAACGCCGCTGGAAGGCAGGGGAAGCCGGCGTCCGGCCCGTTTTCGAAAGCACGAACCGAAAGGAGACCGAAGTGAGAGTTCCGACCCGGATCCTTCTCGTCGCCCTCATCTCGATTGCGCTGGCGCCGGCCCTCGCCGCGCAGGAGAAGGGACGCATCGACACCGCCATAGCCTCCGACAGCCGGGAGACGATGGCGGAACGGACTTCCTTCCCTCCCACCCAGCCGAAGATCTACATCTTCGCGATGGTGGCCGACGCCCCGAAGGACACGCCGGTGAAGGCGGTCTGGATCGCGGAGAAGGTCGACGGCCAGAAACCGGACACGAAGTTCGCCGAGACCACGACGAAGTTCCCCGGCGGCGCGACCTGGATCCCCTACTCCTACTCAAAGCCGGACCCGCAGTGGGCGCCCGGTACCTACCGCGTCGAGCTCTTCCTCGGCAAGGAGCTCACGACCACCGTCAAGTTCACGATCGTGTCAAAGTAGCTCCCTTACGACGCGTAGCTCCGGAAACGGCCGCCCCACCCGGGCGGCCGTTTCGTCGCTCCGTGCGGGCACCAGGCACCTCGGGAATCGGAGGGCACTCTCGGCCGGATCTCGCCGCCGGATCGCCCGCGACCGTCTCTCGTCAGTCCGTCGGTCGACGCGCGGCCCGGATCTCGGCCGCGCCTCCCGAGACGATGAACGCCATCGCGTCGGCGCCCGGCGCCCCGAGCGGCGACACGAGACGCCGAGGGACGACGAGCATCTGCCCGGCGAAGTTGTAGGACTGGGGAAGGTAGACCGAGGCGTGGTCCGGAAGGCCGATCTCGGGAAGCGCCTCGCGTGTGAGGAATCCGACCGCCCGGATGTCCGCGGCCTCGTTCACGACGACCGTCACCGGCCTGTCGAAGCCCTTCCGGTCCCCGACAAACGCATCGGTCACGTCGCGGATCGCCGAGTAGAGGATCTTCACGAACGGGAGGCGGCGGAAAACGCCCTCCACGAGCTCGATGAGGCGCCTCGTGATGAAGTTGGAGGCGAGGGCGCCGATCACGACGATGAGAACGATCGTCGCGAGGAATCCCGCGCCCGGAATCGGGAGCCCCACGACGGAGTCGATCGTCCTGAAGACGAACACGACGATGGCGATCGTCAGGACGGTCGGGACGAAGACGAGGAGCCCGCGGAAGAAGTAGCGGAGGAGGAGGCGCATGGCGCGCGCAGTCTACGGCTCGGCCCGCCGCATCCGGGACGGCCACGGGACGGGTCTCGGTTCGGCACCGCGTTAGCGCAGGTGCCGCCCTTCTGCGAGGGACGTGGTAGAACTTGTACGCTCGAGACAGGCCGAGAGGAGGAGCGCCGTGGCCCAGACGTTCCGATCCGTCCCCCAGATGTTCCTGCATCGCGTCGCGAAGACGCCCGATCGCGACGCGTTCCTGTTCCCGGAGGGAAACGGGTGGACACCCCTCACGTGGCGCCAGGTCGGCGAGAAGGTGAAGGCCATCGCCTGCGGCCTCCGCGCGCTGGGGCTCGGGGACGAGGAACGCGCGTCCATCCTCTCCGCGACACGGATCGACTGGATCCTCGCGGACCTCGGGATCCTCGCCGCGGGCGGCGCGACGACGACGATCTACCCCTCGAGCACGACCCCCGACTGCCTCTTCATCCTCCAGGACTCGGGAACGCGCGTCCTCCTCGCCGAGAGCCGCGAGCAGGCCGACCGGATCGCCGCCAAGCGCTCCGAGGTCCCCGACGTGAAGGCGATCGTCGTCTTCGAGGGAGCCGGAACGGACGACGGGTACGTCCTGACGATGGACCAGCTGATGGCGAAGGGCCGGGAGTGGGACGCCGCCAACCCCGGACGCTACGAGGCGATCGTCGACGCGGTCCGGACCGACGCCCTCGCGACGCTCATCTACACCTCCGGGACGACCGGTCGCCCCAAGGGCGTCGAGCTGACGCACGACTGCTGGCTCTACGAGGCGGAGGCGATCGACGAGCTGAAGCTCCTCAACGAGGACGACCGGCAGTACTTCTGGCTCCCGCTCGCCCACTCCTTCGGCAAGGTCCTCGAGGCGGCCCAGCTCCGGATCGGCTTCTCCACCGCGGTCGACGGCCGGGTCGAGAAGATCGTCGAGAACCTGGGGCAGGTGAAGCCCACGTTCGTCGCCGCCGTGCCTCGCATCTTCGAGAAGATCTACAACAAGGTCACGACCGGGGCGAAGGACGCCGGTGGCGCCAAGTGGGCCATCTTCTCCTGGGCCTTCGGCGTCGGCCGCGAGGTCTCCACGCTCCGCCTGGCCGGGAAGGAGCCGGCGGGCCTTCTCGCCCTGAAGCACAAGGTCGCCCACGCGCTCGTCTTCTCGAAGCTCCACGCGCTCTTCGGAGGCCGCCTCCGCTGCTTCGTTTCCGGGAGCGCCCCGCTCGCGAGGCCCCTCGGCGAGTTCTTCCACGCGGCGGGGATCATCGTCCTCGAGGGCTACGGCCTCACGGAGACGAGCGCCGCCACCTGCGTGAACACGCTCGGGAAGCTCCGCTTCGGGACGGTCGGGGCACCGCTGCCCGGGACGCGCATCCGGATCGCCGAGGATGGTGAGATCCTCATCCAGGGCCGCGGCGTGATGCGCGGCTACCACAACCTCCCCGATCAGACGGCCGAGACGCTCGACGCGGACGGCTGGCTCCACAGCGGCGACATCGGCCACGTCGAGGACGGTTTCGTGAAGATCACGGACCGCAAGAAGGACCTCATCAAGACCTCCGGCGGAAAGTACGTCGCCCCGCAGATGCTCGAGAAGAGGCTCACGGTCGCCTGCCCCTACGTCAGCCACTCGCTCGCCCACGGCGACAACCGGAACTTCGTCTCGATGCTCGTCGCGCTCGACCCGGAGGCGATCACGAAGTGGGCGGCCGCCCACGGGCTCGAGGGGAAGAGCTATCCGGAGATCGTGGCCTCTAAGGAGGTCCGCGACCTCATCGCGCCGTTCATCGACGAGGTCAACAAGGACGTCGCGACCTGGGAGCAGGTGAAGAAGTGGACCATCCTGCCGGCGGACCTGACGCTCGACTCAGGTGACCTGACCCCCTCGATGAAGCTCAAGAGGAAGACCGTCGAGCAGAAGTACCGGGCACAGCTCGACGGGTTCTACGAGGAGACGACCGTCCGGCTCTGAGGCACGGACCTCACTCCCGCGTCACCCTCTCGAGCAGGAACATGTACGACCGGTAGATCTCGCCGGTCGCGCGCGTCATCCCGACCTCGCAGGTCCGGCTGCTCGAGAGGTGCTCCTCGCACCCCTTCGCCTTCACCTCGGCCGCCTCGTGCTTCGTCGCCGAGGCGGTCAGCTCGGGGTGGAGGAACCCTCGGTCCCCCGCGAAGGCGCAGCAGCCCGCGGAGAGGGGAACCATGACGTCGTCGCTGCAGAAGCGGGCAATCCCCTCGAGCTTCGCACCGAGGTTCATCTTCGTCACCGAGCAGACCGGGTGCAGCGCGACCGGCCCCGCCTTCCGCTTCGCCGCGAGCCCCGGGAGAAGCGTGTCGTACGTGAACGCGATGCCGTCGAGGATCGTCAGCTCGTCGAACTTCGCCTGGTTCTCGGGCGTCAGCTGGGGCCGGCACGCCCTGACGCCGTAGGTGCACGGGCTCGTGTCGACGACGACCGGGAGCTTCCCGCCGTCCGACCAGGTCCAGAAACGCTCGATCGCCCGGTTCACGGTGAAGGCGTTCGCGTCGGTGTACCCTTTCGACGAGAAGGGGACGCCGCAGCAGGTTCCTTCCACGTTCTCCGGGATCCAGACCGGGGAGCCGGCCCGCGTCGCCACCGTGACGAACGCCTCCATGAGCGACGTCTCGTCCGGTTCACCCGGCAGCGCCCCCATCGTCCGGGAGATGCACGCTGGGAAATAGACGGCAGCCGCCCCGTCCTTCGAGGTCGCGGGTCGCGTGGCCTCCGCCGCGCGCGGCATCTCGGCGCTCCACTGCGGGAAGGGCTGCCCGACGACGGCGCGGATCGCACGGGTCATGCCGGCCATCGCGCCTGCCCCGAAGAGCGACTGGACGACGTGTCCGGCTCTCAGGCCCATCCTCATAGCCGGCTCGATCGTCGCGAAACGCCTTGCGAGGCCGAGGGCGATCTTCTTCGCCCGCTTGGAGTGGCTCGCCTTGCGGAGCCTCTTCGTCAGCTGGCCGGTGTCGATCGATACCGGACAGGCCGTGGCGCAGAGGCCGTCCACGGCGCAAGTGTCGACGGCGGCGTACGGGAAGTCGGCCTCGAGGGCCGCGAGAAGCGGTGCGTTCCCGCCGGTCGCCTCGAGGCGCGTCATCTCGCGCCTGAGGACGATCCTCTGGCGCGGGGTGAGCGTCAGCTCGCGGCTCGGGCACTTCGGCTCGCAGTAGCCGCACTCGATGCACTTGTCGACCTCCGCCTCGACCGTCGGCATCGGCTTGACGTCCTTGAGGTGGCACGCCGGGTCGGGATTCAGGATGACGCCCGGGTTGAGAATTCCGTCCGGGTCGCAGAGCTCCTTCAGCCGCTTCATCACGGCGTACGCCTCGGGGCCCCACTCCGTCTCGACGAACGGCGCCATGTTCCGCCCCGTCCCGTGCTCGGCCTTCAGCGCGCCGTCGTATTTCTTCACGACGAGCTCGACGACGTCCTCGATGAAACGCGCGTACTGGTCGAGCGCCGCCTGGTCGTTGAAGGACTGCGTGATGACGAAGTGGAGGTTCCCGTCCTTGGCGTGGCCGAAGATGATCGCCTCGGGATAGCCGTGCTTCACGAAGAGCTTCGTCAGGTCGACGGCGGCGTCGGCGAGGTGCTCGATCGGGAAGGCGACGTCCTCGATGAGGACCGTCGTGCCGCTCCTGCGGGCCGCGCCGACCGACGGGAACGTCCCCTGCCTGACCTTCCAGAGGAGCGCCTGCTCCATGGGGTCGTGCGTGAAGCGGGCCGGCTCGAGAAGGGCGAACGTCGCGACGACCGCGGCGGCGACGTCCTCGAGGCCCTTCCGCTCGGACTCCTCC
>Ga0209573_1003653_pt1 | contig 16450 bp, 11 predicted proteins | sample TNRBio252014_DNA_FD_185870 | JGI IMG/M metagenome (GOLD analysis project Ga0209573, IMG submission 185870) | Wastewater treatment Type I Accumulibacter community from EBPR Bioreactor in Madison, WI, USA - TNR Reactor_6/25/2014_ DNA (SPAdes)... | ecosystem: Engineered > Bioreactor > EBPR >...
CGGCGACCACCGAGAAGCAGGCGACGGGGTGGTGGTTCGACGGACGCGCCTCGCTCGTCATCGGGACGCACACCCATGTCCCGACGGCCGACGCGAGGGTCCTGCCGAAGGGGACGGCGTACCAGGGGGACGCCGGGATGACGGGGGCCTACGAGGGGATCATCGGGTTCGACCCGAAGAACATCCTCGAGCGCTTCCGGTTTCAGACGCCCCGCGGAATGGAAACGGCCACACGCGACGTCCGCCTCTGCGGCGCCATCGTCGACGTGGACGAGGGAAGCGGCAAGGCCCGGTCGATCACGCCGATCCAGGAGAAGCTGGGGGCCTGAGGCCGCGTTCTCGAGCCGACCGTGCGGGTCCGGAAAAGGGGTAGGCGACGCCCTCACGGCGGCCGCGCCTCCTGCTAGCATCCCGGCATGGCCGTCGATCCTGAGCTCCTCGCCATCCTCGCCTGCCCGGCCTGCGATACGCGGCCGGCCGTGACCCTCTGCACTCTGGAGGCCGGGGCCGCCGCGCAGGTCGTCGAGAAGTACCGCGACAGGTTCCGCGACGAGGAGCCCGTCGTGACGGAGGGCCTCCACTGCGGCGCCTGCGGCCGGGTCTACCCGATCGTCTCGGACATCCCGGTCATGCTGGTCGAAGAGGCCCTCCCCGCCGGGGTCCGCGCGTCCTGAACCTGCTCCCCGGCTCACTCTCCCGCCGCGCTCCGCTCTCTCGGGCGGCGTTCGCTGCGCTCGTCCTCTGCGCGGCGCTGACGCACCGGAACGCGGTCTCGAACATCGCCCTCGTGCTCGCCCTCCTCGCGTCTCTCCTCTGGCGCTGGAGGGCCCGGCCGCACGGCGAGAGCCTCGCCGGCCCCTTCCGCAGGGTCTCCCCCCTCGTCGGCCCGGTCGCCCTCTTCGTCCTCCTCTCGCTCTTCTCCGCCCTGTTCTCGACCGACGCGCTCCGGTCGGCCGTGGCGGTCAAGGGGCTCTTTTCGTTCCTCCTCGTCGTCCTCGTTGCGGGCCTCGTCGACGACGGGGACGACGCCCACCTCGTCGTGGACGGCCTGCGGCTCACGACGCTCTACCTCGTCCTCAGGGGGCTCGTCGACTACTTCATACTCGGGTACGACAACGTGTGGGAGAGGCTCTCGGGCGGCCTCTCGATCTACATGACGTACGCGGGCCTCCTCATGGTCCTCTCCCTCGTCCTGGCGGCGCGCGCCCTGACGGTCGGAAGGCCCGGCGGGCAGCGTCTCGCCGATGGCGCGCTGGCGGTGGCAGCGGCCGTTCTCGTGGGGCTCACCTTCACGCGCAACGCCTACCTCGGCCTCGCGGCGGGAGCCCTCGTCCTCGTCCTGACGGCCCGTCCCCGGCTCTCCCTCGCGCTTCCGCCCCTCGCCGTCGCGCTCGTCCTCGTCCTCCCCGCCGGCGTGCGCGAACGGGCGTCCTCGACGTTCAACCGGACCGACGCCGCCGCGAGGGACCGTCTCTCGATGTGGGCGTCGGGCGCGAGGATGATCGGCGACCGGCCGTTCTTCGGGGTCGGGCCGGGCCGGATCAAGGAGCTCTACCCTGTCTACCGGCGGCCCGGCTTCGTCGAGGCGAGCGTCGGCCACCTTCACAACAACGTCGTGAACGTCGCCGCTGAGACGGGCGTCCCGTCGGCCCTGGCCTACCTCGCGATCGTCGGGACGGCCTTCGTCGCCGCCTGGCCCCTGGCGCGCGACCGCTCGCGGCCCGCCGTCCGGTCGCTCGCCCGCGGGGCGCTCGCGGCGAACGTCGCGCTCTTCGTGGCCGGGATGTTCGAGTACAACTTCGGCGACGTGGAGGTCCTCCGGCTGATGCTCGTGGTCCTCGCGCTCCCGTTCACCGCTGCGCGCGCCGACCCGGCGCCGCCACCGGTCTCCTAGGTTCGCCGGGGGGCGCTGTTCGCAGCCCCCCGGACCCCCCGGGTCTGGCGGTGTGTCGAGACTTCTCTTGCACGCCAATAGAATGAGAGGCGATGTCGTTCCGTTACAGGGTGCCGCGGCGCCCGCTGGCCGGTTCCACCGAGCCGAACCTCCCGTTCGGGGACGGGTCTCCCGGGGCGTCGGCGGTCACGGTCTCGCTCTTCGTGGCGAAGCTCAACGGCGTCCTGCGCGCGTCGCTCCCCGACACCTGGGTGAAAGGGGAGATCGGGGATTGGCGAATCTGGTCGTCGGGGCACGCCTACTTCACGCTCAAGGACGCCTCGGCCGCGCTTCCGGCCGTCATGTGGTCGTCGGACGTGGCGAGGGTGCCGTTCCGCCCCGAGGAGGGGATGGAGATCCTGGCCCGGGGGCGGCCCGACGTCTATGCCCGGAGCGGCAAGCTCTCCTTCGTCGTCTCCGAGATCCAGCCCGTCGGGGCCGGAGCGCTGCAGCTCGCCTTCGAGCAGCTGAAAGCGAGGCTCGCGGCGGAAGGGCTCTTCGATCCGTCCCGGAAACGGAAGCTCCCCCTGCTCCCGCGGCGGATCGGGGTCGTGACGTCGCGGCACGGCGCCGCCGTGCGCGACGTCCTGAAGGTCCTGTCGGCCCGCTTCCCGAACGCGCACGTGACGGTCTGGCCGGTGGCGGTTCAGGGGCCCTCGGCACCGGACGAGATCGCCCGCGCCGTCGAGGCGTTCTCGCGCCACGCAGCCGCGGACGTCGTCATCGTGGCGCGCGGGGGCGGGTCGCGCGATGACCTGTCGGCCTTCAACGACGAGAGGGTCGTCCGCGCCGTGGCGGCCAGCCGCATTCCGACGATCTCGGCGGTCGGCCACGAGATCGACGTGACGCTGACCGACCTCGCGGCCGACCTGCGCGCCGCCACGCCGTCGCAGGCGGCCGAGCTCGTGGTGGCCCGCCGGGACGACTTCGAGGGCCGCATCGAGGGCCTCGGGCGCGAGCTGACGCGGACCCTGAAGGGCCGTCTCCTGGCGGCCCACGCCGACGCGGCCCGCCTGCTGAACGCTCCCGCGCTCGCCGGCTTCCCGGCGCGGGCGGCGTCGCTCTCGGCGCGGGCCTCCTCCGCGGCCCGGGAGCTCCTTTCGGCGGTCCGGCGCCTGCCGGCGGCGTACCGTGAGCGCCTCCTGCGAGCCGAAGGGGCGGTGGCGGCATGGCCGTCCCGGGCCGCCCTCCCTCTCGGTCTCGCGCGCACGGCGGCGGCCGAACGGGCGGCGTCGGAGCGGCTCGAGCGGCGTCTCGGCGCCTCGCGCGAGCGGCTCGGGGCCCTCGCCGCCTCGCTCTCGGCGCTCGACCCGCTCCGCGTGCTGGCTCGAGGCTACTCTGTGGCGTACGTCGAGGGGGCGAAGGCTCCCCTCGTCGACGCGGAAGGCGTCGCACCGGGCGACGCCCTCCGGATCGTCCTGGCGCGCGGGACCGTGAGGGCGCGCGTGACGGACATATCGAAGGACGGTGTGCGATGACGGCGAAGGCGAAGCTCCCGAAAGGGCTCACGTTCGAGAAGGCGCTCGAGAGGCTGGAGAAGATCGTCGCGGAGCTGGAGGACCCCGAGAGGGGCCTCGAGGCGTCGCTGGAGCTCTTCGAGGAAGGCGTCGCGCTGTCGCGTTTCTGCCGCGGGAAGCTCGAGGAGATCCAGAAGCGGGTCGACGTCGTCCTGAAGGAGACGCCCGAGGGTCTCGAGACGGAGCCTCTCGACGCGCCCGGGGCAGACGACGAAGCGGGGGAGGACGAGGCGTGAGCCTCGGGGCGTTCCTCGCCGCGGCAAGAGGTGAGGCCGAGGCCGCCCTCGAACGGATCCTTCCACCGGCCGGCGAGGGTCTCGCGGACGCGATGCGCTACAGCACGCTCGCGGGAGGGAAGCGCCTGCGTCCCGCCCTGGCGCTCGCCGTTCACGACGTCCTCGGGGGGAGCGCCGCGCCACGCGACGAGGTCGCTGAGGCCGCGGCCGCGCTCGAGCTGGTCCACACCTACTCGCTGATTCACGACGATCTCCCCTGCATGGACGACGACGCCCTGCGCCGGGGCAAGCCGACCTGCCACGTCGTGCACGGCGAGGCGATGGCCCTCCTGGCGGGCGACGCCCTCCAGTCGCTCGGATTCGAGGTCCTCGCCTCCCGGCCTCGCGGAGAGGTCCTGGCGGGACGCCGCGCCGAGGCGGTCCTCCTCCTGGCGAGGGCGATCGGCTCCGCAGGGATGGCGGGCGGGCAGGCGCTGGACCTGGCGGCGTCCGGACACGGACGGGAGGACCTTCGGACGGCGGGGCGCCTGAAGGAGATCCACGAGAAGAAGACGGGGCGCCTCCTGTCGGCCTCGTGCGCGCTCGGGGCCGTCCTGGCGGGGGTGAACGAAGAGCGGCGGGAGGCCGCCGCGCGGTTCGGCGACTCCCTGGGCGTCCTTTTCCAGATCGCGGACGACCTCCTCGACGTGACCGCGACGGCCGCGGTCCTCGGCAAGAGCGTCGGGAAGGACGTCGCGCAGGAGAAGCTCACGTACGTCTCCGTCTTCGGTGTCGACGGCGCGATCGTCGAGCGGGAGAGGGCCCTCGCGGTGACACTCTCGCTGGCCCGGACGCTGGAGGGTGCCCCGGGGCTCCTGGCGGCCGTGGCCGAGTACGCCGGACACCGGGACCGTTGACCGGATATCATCAATGGTTCTATGACCAGCCGTCCGACCCCGCTCCTCGACCGGGTCCTCTGGCCCCGGGACCTGAAGATCCTGACCCTCGAGGAGCTGGCGACGCTCTCCGACGAGCTTCGCTCCTTCCTGATCAACTCGGTGTCGAAGACGGGAGGCCACTTCGCCTCGGGTCTCGGTACGGTCGAGCTGACGGTCGCCCTCCACCACGTCTTCGACACCCCGAGGGACCTCCTGGTGTGGGACGTCAGCCACCAGTGCTACCCGCACAAGGTCCTCACGGGGCGCCGGGACCGGCTCCATACGATCCGGCAGAAGGGCGGGCTCTCGGGCTTCACCAGCCGGGCGGAGTCGGAGTACGACGTCTTCGGGGCGGCTCACGCCTCGACGTCGATCTCCGCGGCCCTGGGAATGGCCGCAGCGCGCGACGCCAAGGGGGACGACTACCAGGTCGTCGCCATCATCGGCGACGGCGGCCTGACCGGCGGCGTCGCGATGGAAGGGCTGAACCAGGGCGGCTACCTGAAGCGCCGGCTCATCGTCATCCTGAACGACAACGAGATGTCGATCGCCCCGAACGTCGGGGCGATGTCGGGCTACCTCCTCCGGATCGCGCGCGGGCAGATCTACAACAAGGTGCGCGGAGAGGTGGCCAGCGTCCTGAAGAAGCTCCCGAAGGGCGAGCGTCTCGCCGAGATGGCCGAGCACCTCGAGGACGGCCTGAAGAAGGCCCTCGTCCCGGGCACCCTCTTCGAGGAGCTGGGGTTCAAGTACGTCGGTCCCATCGACGGCCACAACCTCCCCGTGCTCGTGAGGACCCTCCGCGAGGCGAAGGAGTACGACGGTCCGCTCCTGATCCACGTCCGGACCACGAAGGGGAAGGGGTACGCCCTCGCCGAGCAGGACCCGGTCTTCTGGCACGGGCCCTCGCCGTTCAAGGTGGAGACGGGCGAGATCGCGAAGAAGGCCGCCCCGCCGAGCTACACCGCGGTCTTCGCCGACACGCTCGCCGAGCTCGCGGCGAAGGACGAGCGGATCGTGGCGATCACGGCGGCGATGCCGGACGGCACCGGCCTCGACCGATTTGCGAAGAGGTTCCCGGACCGGACGTTCGACGTCGGCATCTGCGAGCAGCACGCCGTTCTCTTCGCCGCCGGCATGGCGACGCAGGGGATGAAGCCCGTCTGCGCGATCTACTCGACGTTCCTGCAGCGCGCCTACGACCAGATCTTCCACGACGTCTGCCTGATGGACCTGCCGGTGGTCTTCGCCCTCGACCGGGGCGGCGTCGTAGGGTCCGACGGGCCGACCCACCACGGGGCCTACGACCTCTCGTACCTGCGCATCTTCCCGAACATGATGGTCGCCGCGCCGAAGGACGAGAACGAGCTGCGCCAGCTCGTCGCGACGGCCTTCACGACCGGCCACCCCACCGCCGTCCGGTACCCGCGCGGCGCGGGTTACGGCGTCGCGCTCGACGCCGAGCCGAGGATCCTCCCCGTCGGGAAGGGAGAGGTCCTGCGCGTCGGCAAGGACGGCGTCGTCGTCGCGATCGGAGACCCGGTCCTGCCATCCCTCGGTGCGGCCGAGCGGCTCGCCGCGGAAGGGGGCGCGTCGCTCACGGTGATCAATGCCCGATGGGTGAAGCCTCTCGACACGGAGCTCCTCTCCCAGTTCGTCAAGGCCGGCACGACGGTCTTCACCGTCGAGGAGAACGCCGTCGCCGGAGGGTTCGGGTCGGCGGTTTCCGAGGCGCTCGACGTTCTCGGGATCGTGGCGCCGGTGCACCGGATCGGGATCCCCGACCGGTTCATTCCGCACGCCACGCAGGCCGAGCAGCGGGCCGAGATGGGGATCGACGAGGAGGGGCTCCTCGGAACCTTCCGGGCGAAGACCGCCGGCGGCGACGTCGTCCCGATCCGTACGCGCGCCGCGAGCTGACGCCACGGCCGGCTCGATGCGCGCACTCGTCTGCGAGTCACCCGGACACGTCGTGCTCCGGGAGCTGCCGGATCCCGAGCCCGGACCGGGCGAGGTCGTCGTGCGTGTGGAAGCGACGCTCACGTGCGGCACCGACTTGAAGCTCGTGAAGCGCGGGCACCCGAAGGTCCCGTTCCCGACGGTCCTCGGGCACGAGTTCAGCGGGCGCGTGCAGCGTGTTGGCGCGGGGGCACCGTTCTCCGAGGGGGAGAGGGTGACGTCGGTGGTCAGCGCGCCTTGCGGCGAGTGCCACGAGTGCCGCTACGGACATCCGAACCTCTGCGGCACCGCGTTCGAGCACCGGGTCTGGGGGACATGGGCCGAGCTCGTGAAGATCCCCGCCAGGGTCGTCCGCTACGGCCTCCTGCGCGTCCCCGACGGGCTCGCGCCGGCCGCCGCCGCGCTCCTAGACCCCCTGGCGTCGGTGCTTCGCGGGCTGGGTCGGGTCCCCGACGCCGCGGGCCGGACGGTTCTCGTCCTGGGGGCCGGCCCGATCGCCCTCCTCTTCACGATCCTCCTGAAGCGCCGCGGAGCGCGCCGCGTTCTCGTCGCCGGACGCAACGCCGGCCGTCTCGCCGCGCACGCCGCGGAAGGGGCGGAGACGCTCGCGTCGGGAGAGGGGCTCGCGGAGAGGATTCTCGCGCTCACGGACGGCCACGGCGCGGACCTCGTCGTCGAGGCGACGGGCGATCCCGCCGTTGCCGAGGAGGCCGTGACACTTGCGGCGCGTGGCGGGACGGTCCTCCTCTTCGCCGGTCTCGCGCACGAGGCGCGGCTTTCGGTCCTGGCCCACCGGATCCACTACGACGAGGTGACCCTCGCCGGCTCGTTTCACTACACACCGGCCGAGGCCCGGGAAGCCCTCGACCTCCTCTCGCGGGGAGAGGTCCCCACGGAGCACCTCGTGACCGGGGAGAGCCCCCTCGAGGAATACGCCTCGGTTCTCGAGCGCGTCGCGGGTGGAAACGACATGAAGGTGGCGTTCCTCCCGTGATCCCTTCCAGGATGAAAGCGGCGCTCGCCCGCGCCCCGGGGCGGATCGAGATCGTCGAGATGGAGACGCCCCGGCCCGGTCCCGGCGAGATCCTCGTGGCGATGAAGGCCGTCGGCCTCTGCGGGAGCGACGTCCACCCATGGTACGTGGCGACGAAGGCCCCGGCGGTCCTCGGGCACGAGACCGCGGGCGTCGTCGTCGAGTCGGGCGCAGGTGTGACGCACCTGAGGCCTGGGGACCGGGTCTTCGTCCACCACCACGCTCCGTGCGGCGCCTGCCGTTTCTGCGCCGCCGGGGAGTCCGTCATGTGCCCGGAATGGAAGCCGTCCCGCCTCCACCCCGGAGGCCTCGCCGAGTACGTGAGGGTGGCGGAGACGTCGGTCTCCCGCGATGCCCTTCTCCTCCCGCCGCACGTCTCCTTCACCGGCGGCGCGTTCATCGAGCCGGTGGCCTGCGCCCTGAAGGCCGTGGACCGGGCCGCCGTCCGCCGGGGCGACACGGCTCTCGTGGTCGGCCTCGGGTCCAACGGCCTCCTCCTCGGCTGGCTCGCGCGGCTCGCCGGGGCGCGCCTTCTCCTCGGGAGCGACCCGGACCCCGTCCGGCGCCGTTTCGCCCGGGAGCTCGGGTTCGACGCCGTCGTCGACCCCTCCGCCGAGAGCCTCGTCGAATGGGCGAAGTCCGCGGCTCCCGGCGGAGCGGACGTCGTCTGGATCATCCCGACGGCGGCCGCGGCGGTCCTCCCGGCGATGGAGGCGGCCGCGCCCGCGGCCCGCGTCGTCTTCTTCTCGCCGGTCGCGCCCGACACCGTCTGGCCGATCGCTCCGCACACGCCCTACTTCAAGGACCTGACGCTCCGCTTCAGCTATTCCTCCGGCCCCCTAGAGACGCGGCGTTCGCTCGACCTGATCGCCTCGGGCGACCTCCCCGTCGAGAGTCTCGTCACGCACCGCCTGCCGCTCGACCGCGCCGCCGAGGCCTTCGCCCTCGCCGAGGCCGCAGGCGAGGCGCTGAAGGTCGTCGTCGAGATCTGATGGCTGCGCCAAAGACACGCATCGACGTGCTCCTGGTCGCGCGCGGGCTGGCCGAATCGAGGACGAGGGCCGAGGCGCTCATCCTGGCGGGGCGCGTGAAGGTGAAGGGGGTCGAGCGGCCGAAGCCCGGGACGTCCGTCGGTCCCGACGTCCTGATCGAGATCCAGGCGCCGGAGCATCCCTGGGTCTCGCGCGGCGGCGTCAAGCTGGCGGCAGGGCTCGACGCGTTCGCCGTCGACCCGTCGGGCCGGACCTGCCTCGACGTGGGAGCCTCCACCGGAGGGTTCACCGACGTCCTCCTTTCGCGGGGTGCGGCGCGGGTCTTCGCGATCGACGTCGGACACGGCCAGCTCCACGCCAGGCTCAGGAACGACCCGCGCGTCGTCCTGCGCGAAGGGGTCAACGCGCGCCTCCTCTCGCGCACGGACGTGCCGGAGGCGTGCTCGCTCCTCGTGGCGGATGTTTCGTTCATCTCGCTGCGGCTGATCCTGCCCGCGGCGGTCCCGCTCCTCTCGAGGAGTGCCGACGCCGTCCTGCTCGTCAAGCCGCAGTTCGAATCGGAGCGCGGCGAGGTCGGCAGGGGAGGGATCGTCCGGGACGCCGAGGTCCGCCGCCGCGCGCTGGATCGCGTGGTCGCTTCGGCCGAAGCGCTCGGCCTGGCCCACCGCGGGACGATCGAGTCGCCGATCACCGGAGCCGACGGCAACGTCGAGCTCCTCGCGGCATTCCTTCTCGGCGGTCCGGGCGCCGCCAGCGGCTAGAATCGCTCCATGTCGACGCGACCGAGGGCGCGAAGAAAGGCCATCCGGAGGGTCGGCCTCGTCACTCGCACCACGAGCGGCGACGCCATCCACCTCACCCGCCGGCTCGAGGCGTGGCTGCGGAGGCGCGGCATCGAGGTCCTCCACGACGCCGAGTCGATGGGGGCGCGTCATGCGATGGGGGGCGTTCCGCGGGCGGAGATCTCGAAGCACGTCGACCTCCTCGTAACGCTCGGAGGCGACGGGACGCTCCTCTCCGTCGCGCGGCACCCCTCGCCGGGTGTCGCCATCCTCGGCATCGACATCGGGACGTTCGGCTTCCTGACCTCGTGCCCTCCCGACGCCTGGGAACCGCTCCTGACGGACGCGCTCGCCGGAACGGCCCCGCTGGAGTCGCGACGGATGCTGAACGTGGACGTCGTCGAAGCCGGGAGGCCCCGGCGGCGGATCCGGATCATCAACGACGCCGTCATCGGCAAGTCGGCCCTGTCGCGCATCGCGACGATCCGCGTCGAGGTCGACGGGCGGCCGGTGTCGCGCTATCGCGGGGACGGCCTCATCGTCGCCACACCGACGGGCTCGACGGCCTACAACCTCTCGGCCGGCGGGCCGATCCTGATGCCGACGATGCCGGCCATCATCCTGACCCCCATCTGTCCGCACACGCTCTCCCTCCGTCCGGTGGTCCTCCCGGACGACGTGACCCTCGGCCTGGCGGTCGAGGGCGATCCGTCGGACGTCTACCTGACGATGGACGGGCAGGAGGGCTTCCCGATCGGATCGGCGACGCGCGTCACGATCGCCCGGGCGCGCGAGACGGCCCTTCTCGTCCGCGCCCACGGGAGCACGTTCTTCGACGTCCTCGCCAAGAAGCTGTCCTTCGGCGGCGAGAAGAAGTAGGCGACCGCCGCGATGGGGGTGAAGAAGGGGCTCGGCGGCCGGATCCCCCACCCCCACATCCCGCACCTCGTCCTGGAGCACGTCCGGGTCCTGCGGCTCTTCGCGCTCCTCTTCCTGTTCTCGATCCTCGTCCTCTACGCCGTATTCCGCTCGGCCCGCTTCCAGGACCTGATGAGGCGCCGGGCCGAGACGCTCCTCTCCGAGGCGCTGCAGAGAAGGGTGACGATCGGGGGCTTCGACCTCGCCCTCGTCCCGCCGGCGTTCCTCGTGAAGGACGTGTCCGTCTCAAACGACCCGAGAGGGCTCGCCGGCTCCTGCTTCGCCGCGGAGGAGGTGAGCCTCCGGGGAATCCCGCAGATATCCGACACCCGGATCGACCTGCCCAAGGTGCGGCTCATGGCGCCGCAGGTCGTCTTCGAGGTCTTCGCAGACGGTACGAACAACTTCTCCTCCATCGTCGCGGCCCTGCCGAAAGGGGAAGGCGGCGGGAGGGACGTCCGGATCCGGGAGGCGATCCTCCAGAAGGGGACTTTTCGCTTTCGCGAGTGGAAGGCGAAGCTCGACGTCATCCTGACCGAGGCGGCGCTGACGGCCCGTTCCGGAAGATTCTCGAGGACGACCCGGGTTTCCCTCGGCTGCCGGCAGGCCCGCCTCAAGCTCGACGACGGCGAAGTCCTCGACCTCGAGATCGGGGCCGACGTCGTCCTCTCCCCCGGCCGGGTTCGCTTCCGGGGGATCCGGCTCCGAGGAGAGGGGTTCGCCGTCGACGCGCTCGGCGGGATCGACGACCTGACGAATCCGGAGGTCAACATCCTCGCCCGGGCGCGGATGCGCGGAGAGGACCTCGATCGCTACTTCGGTGCGGGAATCCCGCTTTCCGGGCCGTTGTCGGCCGTGGCGAGCGTGAGGGTGCCGAGGGGTGGCGGGTTCCGGGTGAGGGGAAAGTTCGAGATCGCGGAGGGCGGGCGTTTCGGTCCGTTTCCGATGACCGGAGAGGGATCGATCCGCGTCGACCCGGACGGCCTCCTCGCCCACGTCGCCCGCGCCGAGTACGCGGGCGGGACGCTCGAGGCCCTCGTCCAGCTCGGGAGGCTGAAGGGACCGCCCCTCCCGGTGCGGATCGCCGTGTCGGGGAAGGGGATCGATTTCGAGCGCTTCTTTTCGGACCTCGGACTCCCCGGGACGGGCCTGATGGCCCGGGCGGACCTGGACATGACGCTCACGTTCGGGCCTGGCGGAGCAGCGCGCGCGGACGGATCTGGCGCAATCCGCCTCGCCGCGGCCCCGGGCGTCCCCTCGGCCGTTCGTGGAAGGCACGCGCTCCCCGTCTCCGGAGGGGGACCGCTCTTCGTGAAGGACGGTGCGATTCTCTTCCCGCGCGTGGCGTTCCTCACGGCAGGCGGGCTCCGCGCGACGCTGGACGGGACGCTTCAGATCGGTTCCTGGGAGCCCGACTGGGAGCTGACGATCGAGGCGCCCGACCTCGTCGAGGCCGAACGGCTCGCCGCGAACTTCTACCCGGCCATCCAGGGCGAACCGCTTTCCCCGCCGCTTGCGCTCGGCGGCTCGGGGCGGCTCGTCGCGTCGCTGACACGGAGCTTCTCCGATCCGCGGATCACGGGACGGCTGGAGGCCTCGTCCTTCGTCCTGCGCGGCGTGCCGTTCGGCGAAACGACGGCCGACTTCCTCGTCGACCGGAACGTCCTGACGCTGCAGCCGCTCGAGGCGCGCGACGGGGGCGGCCGGCTCGTGGCGAGCGGACAGATCGCGTGGGGCGGAGCGCTCGGGGGCGAGTACCGACTGACCGGCTTCACGACCCAGACCGAGCGGTGGCCGGTGGAGCGGATCTTCTCGTTCCTCTCGCTCGACCTTCCGATCACGGGCCTCGTCTCCGGCCGTCTCCCTCTCGAGGGCGTGACGCCCCGCGTCCTGGGCGAGGGGAGCCTCGCCTTCGACGAGTCGCGCCTCTGGGGTCAGCCCTTCGACCGCGTCGAGGGGACGCTCGGTTTCGAAGAAGACCGTCTCCGGCTCTCGGCGGTTCGCGGCGTACTGGGAACGGGGACGGCCCGCCTGGACGGCTTCTACCGGTACGCCGACGACGGATTCGAGATGAAGGCCGGGGCGCTGGACCTTCCCCTCGAGAGACTCGGAGCGCTCTCCGAAGGGGCGCCCGGCCTGACGGGCCGGCTCACGGCCTCCCTCGCCGGCCGGGGAACGCTCGACGTCCCGAACCTCGAGATGGAGGGGAAGATCGTGGAGGCGGCCTGGCAGCAGACACCGCTCTCGCTGCCCGGCACGGAGGTGTCTCTCCGGTTGAGGCTCGATGGCGGAAACGTCGAGGCGGAGATGGATGCGCCTGGGGCGGTGCGCCTCACGGCAGCGGGGAGCGGAGGCGGGCTGGAGGTCGGCCTCGAGGTTCGCTCGATCGCCGCCTACGCGGCCCTTCTCGGCGTTCCCTCCGGAACCGGCCTCGACGGGACGGCCCGGGCCGCAGCCGGCTTTTTGCGCGACTCGGCCGGGAACGTGACCTCGGTCCAGGGCCGCTTCGTGCAGCTCGATGCCGTCCTCGGCCCGCACCGTCTCTCCCTGCCGGCTCCGGCGGCGTTCACGTGGGCGGACGGCCGAGTCTCCTGGGAGGACGTCCGCCTCGCCGCGCACCGGGCGGCGGGTTCCGCCGGGTCTCTTCCAGAGGGTGAGGTGACCCTGAGCGGGAGCCTCGAGACGGGAGGCGAAGGCGCCGTCGCCGCGCGGGCCGTCGGAACGATCGAAGCCGCGATCCTGACGCCGTTCCTCGACGGAGCGACGCTGGAAGGGAGGATGGCCGTTTCGGCGACGGTGTCCGGAACGTTCGAGCGCCCGGTGTTCGAGGGGCGGGTGGGTCTCGACGGCCTCGAGCTCGTCACGTCGCCCGGGGAGACGCCGATCGAGGGGATCACCGGAACGCTGCAGCTGACACCCGGCCGGATCACGACCGACGACCTCTCGCTGCGGTGGAACGGGAACGTCGCCGTAGCCGGGGTCCTCACCCTGGACGGACTCCGGATGTCGGGGCTGAGGCTCAACGTCCACGTCGAGGACCTGAGAAGCGAGCCGTTCGCGGGCCTGAGGACGACGGTGTCGGGAGATCTCGTCCTCCTCGGAGACGAAGAGGTCCGCTCCGCCCGGGGAGAGCTGCGGCTGATCCGGGGGGTCTACGCGGAGGACCTCGACCTGTCGATCCAGGCGCTCCTCGGAGGCCGGCGCGGCGCAGGCGGGACCCTCTCCGAGCCGACCCGGTTCGACGACGTGGCGCTGGAAGTGCGCATCGCGATTCCGCCTGGGGCCTTCGAGGTGCGCAACAACGTGGCACGGATGCGCGGATCGGGCGACCTGACGGTCCGCGGGACGTTCGGACGGCCGCTCCTCCTCGGCTCGGTGGAAGCGTCGGAGGGGGGGCGCCTCGAGCTGCGCGGCCTGCGGTACGACGTCACGAAGGCGAAGGTCGTCTTCGCGAATCCGGCCAGCAACGACCCCTACTTCGAGCTCGAAGCGCGGACGCAGGTGAAGGAATACGCCATCACGCTCGGCGTCTCGGGCACCTCCTCGCGCGTGGTCCCCCGCTTCACCTCCTACCCGCAGCTCCCGGAGGCCCAGATCGTCTCGATTCTCGCCACAGGAGAGATCCCGAGCACCTCGGCCGGGAGCGTCGGCTCGGTCTCGCCCGTCTCGACCGACCAGGACATCGTCGCCGCAGCCAGGGAGCTCATCGCGGGCCTGGCCACGGACGCGGCTGCGAGCCGGACGAAGGAGTTCCTTCGCCTCGACCGCCTCCAGATCGACCCGGTCTTCATCGGCTCCACGTTCGACGCGCCGCGCCTCACCGTCGCCAAGCGCCTTTCGAACGACCTGACCGTTACCTATTCGTACAAGGCCTCCACGGACCAGGAGCAGGTCCTCCTCGTCGAGTACCAGATCTCGCCGAGCGCCTTCCTCCAGCTGCTGCGCGACGAGAACGGCGTCTACTCGGCGGAGGTGAAGATCCGGCAGAGGCTCCGTTGAAGGCGGCCGTCGTCCTCGCTCTCCTGCTCGTGCTTCCTGCCGTACCGGCCTTCGCGGCGGAGAGCCTCTGGGGACGCACGATCGAAAGCCTGACGTTCCGGGGCGATGCCCCGATCGAGGAGGAGTCGTTCGGGCGGCTCGTCGACCTCGGGCCCGGCGCCCGCCTGACCGAGCGGGCCGTTCACACGTCGCTCCGGAACCTCTTCGCGACGGGACGGTTCGCCGACCTCTCGGTGGAGGCCGCGCCGACGCAGGGCGGGGTCGCCGTCACGCTGGTCTTCTCGGCGGCGGCCCGGGTCGCGAAGATCACCGTGTCCGGTCGCGGCATCCCGGCGAAGGGACGGGTCGTCGACGCCATCGGGACGCGGCCGCGCGATCCGTGGAGCCCGGATCGCGGTGTCGCGGCGACACGGGCGGCCCTCCGCGTCCTCGAGGAGCGTGGCTACTTCGAGGCCGAGGTGACGCCGCGGGTCGAGCCGGGGCCTGACGACACGTCGGTGAACGTGACGTTCGAGGTGACGCCCGGCCGCCCCGCGGCGCCGGCGCCGGCGGCCTTTTCGGGCGATCTCGGCCCGCTTTCGCCGGAGGACCTCCGCCGCAAAGGAAAGCTCCGGCGGCAGCGCGTTTTCCGCGAGGCCGTCGCGCGGGACGACGCCGAGCGGTACACCGCGCACTACAGGTCGCTGGGGCGCTCCCGGGGCGAAGTGCGCTACGACGGTGCCGTGTACGACCGCGGCACGGGACGGGCGACGGCGCGATACGCGGTGTTCGCCGGTCCCGACGTCGTCCTCGACGTCACCGGGATGAAGGAGAAGGACGTCCGTCGCAACCCGGCGTCCCCGTGGGCCAAGGGGGACCCGCCCGACGGCGAGGCCCTCGACCGGCTCCGCGCCGCCCTCCGGGAGGGCCTGCAGAGAAAGGGCTACGCACGGGCCGACGTCGACCTGGATGTGGAGGCGACCGCGGATCGGGAGGAGGTCCGGCTGCACGCCGAGACGGGGGAGCGCTGGGTCGTGGGCGCCGTCGCCGTCGAAGGGACCTGCGCGGTGAGGGAGAAGACGCTCCTGTCCACCCTCAGAACCCGGCCCAGAGGCCTCTTCGACACGGGGCGACTCGTCGACGCGGACCTCGCGGCCGATCGGGCGGACATCGCTGCGATCTATCGCGCGCGCGGTTTTCCCGAGGCCAGGGTGACGGCGGTCGAGGTGGTGGCCGGTGACCTTCCGTTCGAGCTCGACGTGCGATTTCGCGTCGACGAGGGGGCGGCCGCCTGGTTCGGCCGGGTCTCGGTCGACGGGCTCCGCTCCACCGAGGTCGAGGCGGCGGTCAGGAAGCTGCGCGCCCGCCGAGGCGGGGCATTCCTGCAAGAGGACGTCGAATCCGACCTCGCGACACTCCGGTCCGCACTGGGTGACGGCGGTTTTCCGGATGCCCGTGTCGAGGCACGAACGACACCGTCCGCCGTCGAGCCGGGCGCACCGGTCGTCGTCGACGTGACCTACGAGGTGCACGAGGGGGAGCACGCGGTCTTCGGAAAGACGATCCTGCGCGGCGCCCGCGCCACGCGCCTCTCGGTCCTCCAGAGGGAGCTGGCCTACCGCGAAGGGACACCCTTCTCAATGGCTCGCCTGATCCGGACGCAGCAGAACCTCGATCGGCTCGGCGTCTTTTCGCGAGTGGACGTGTCCGGTCTCTCGCCCGACGCCGGGAGCGAGGCGCGTTCGGTCCTCGTCACGGTCGAGGAGGCGAAGCCGTGGAGCCTCCTCTACGGCCTCGGTCTCGAGTACGACGCCCGGGCCGAGCGGGCGCTGAACCCCCGGCTCTCGCTCGCCCTGGCGCACTCGAACCTCTTCGGCCGGGCGATCGCCGGTGTCGTCGAAGCCCGGTACTCGCGGCGGGACACGCGGGTTCTCGTCCGCCTGGCCGACCGTTCGATATTCGACTCGGGGCTCGCCGGCGCGATCACGGGATACGTCGCAGACGAGATCCGGGAGGCGTATTCCGTTCGACGGGGAGGTGCGTTCCTGGAGGTCGGCCGGACCATCGTCGGTCCGCTCAAGGGGGCTCTGCGCTACCAGTACGAGATCGTCGAGCCCAGCGCCCCGCCCGACATCCTCTCGGAGATCGAGCGGCAGGACCAGAGGATCTTCATCAACTCCGTCGG
>Ga0209573_1003654_pt1 | contig 16450 bp, 11 predicted proteins | sample TNRBio252014_DNA_FD_185870 | JGI IMG/M metagenome (GOLD analysis project Ga0209573, IMG submission 185870) | Wastewater treatment Type I Accumulibacter community from EBPR Bioreactor in Madison, WI, USA - TNR Reactor_6/25/2014_ DNA (SPAdes)... | ecosystem: Engineered > Bioreactor > EBPR >...
TGTAGCAAGAATGCATGCAGGAAGAGAAGATTTTGTTGCTGTATTAAAGCAACATAAAATTTATTCAGAAACAAAAACATTTGAAGGTTCTCCGCATTCATTTCTTTTATTCAATCCATGGTTTGATACAACCGTGGTTTACATGGATAAATTTCTTCGCCGGGTTTTCCCGGCAGCCCCAAAAAAGTTTGCTAAAGAAATCACCGTAGCGCAGGATGGTAGCGGAGATTATAAAACGGTGCAGGCTGCAATAAATGCTGTGCCCGTTAACAATAAAAAACCTATTGCCATTATTATTAAAAAGGGAATTTACAAAGAGAAGATCCTGATCGATTCACTCCGGCCATTCATTACCATACTTGGCGAAGACAAACTTAATACGGTTCTTACCTATAATGATCATACAGGAAAACTTGCTCCAAATGGGGATACGATCAATACCAGGACATCCTGGAGTTTTAAAATAATGGCAGACAATTTCACGGCAACAGATATTACGTTTCAGAATGATGCCGGATTTTCAGCAGGGCAGGCTGTAGCTGTCGAATCTGACGGAGATAAAGCTGTATTTATTAATTGCCGCTTTATCGGTAACCAGGATGTCTTATTTACCAATAGTGAAAGAAGTCGTCAATACTATGAGAACTGCTATATTGAAGGGACCACAGATTTTATTTTTGGTTCTTCAACAGTATGGTTCGGGAAATGCCATATATACAGCAAAAAGAATTCTCATGTTACAGCAGCATCTACTCCTAAAGAAAAAGAATTTGGCTATGTATTTAACTGGTGCCGGCTGGAGGGTGACACATCACTTAATAATGTTTCTTTGGGTCGCCCATGGAGACCTTATGCCACTGTAGCTTATTTACATTGCTATATCGGCCGGCATATCAAAGGAGAAGGCTGGAGTGTGTGGAATAAGAATGATAATCATTTATCCAGCCGCTATGAAGAATACAACAATTATGGTCCATCCTCAGATCCGGAAGCCCGGGTGAAATGGGCTAAACAACTGACAGCTGAAGAAGCAAAAAAATATACATTATTAAATGTTTTGAGAGGCTGGAACCCGTTGAAATGAAAAAATGGCTGACCATATTATTATTAAGTACATCTTATATTACTGCAGCACAAACTGTTTCAAAGGTTTGGGTACCTGATAACGGTAACGGCACATTCAAAAATCCTGTGATCAATGCAGATTACAGCGATCCCGATGCCATAAGAGTTGGCGATGATTATTATATGATTTCTTCCAGCTTTAATCATGCGCCGGGATTGCCAATTCTTCATTCAAGAGATTTGGTGAACTGGTCATTGATTGGCCATGCATTAAAAACACAATTGCCTGTTGAACACTTTAGTAAAGTGCAGCATGGTGGCGGTGTGTGGGCACCAAGTATCCGTTATCACAACAATGAATTCTATATTTACTACCCCGATCCTGATTTTGGTATTTACCTTATCAAAGCAAAAAACATTCTTGGCCCATGGACGGAACCAATAATGGTAGAAGCAGGAAAAGGTTTGATAGACCCCTGCCCTCTCTGGGACGATAATGGAAAAGTTTATCTCGTTCATGCCTATGCCGGAAGCCGGGCCGGTATTAAGTCCATCATTGTTGTAAAAGAATTAAATAAGGATGGAACAAAAGTGATCAGCGATGCAGTCATGGTCTATGATGGTCATGAAAATGACCCGACCATTGAAGGTCCGAAGTTGTACAAACGAAACGGATACTATTACATTTTTGCTCCTGCCGGTGGTGTAAGTACGGGTTGGCAAACAGTTTTGCGAAGTAAAAATATTTATGGCCCTTATGAAAGAAAGGTGGTGATGGACCAGAGTAATACTCCTGTTAACGGCCCGCACCAGGGAGCCTGGATAGATACAAAAACCGGTGAGCATTGGTTCCTGCATTTCCAGGATAAGGATGCCTATGGAAGAGTGGTGCATCTGCAACCGATGAAATGGATAAACGACTGGCCGGTGATCGGGGAAGACAAAGATGGAGATGGAAAAGGTGAACCCGTATTAGTTTTTAAGAAACCAAATGTTGGTAAAACTTATCCCATTACAACTGTAGCAGACAGTGATGAATTCAATTCACCCAAATTAGGATTGCAATGGCAGTGGCAGGCTAATCCGAAACCGTACTGGGCATTTCCTTCTAATGGATATTTACGGTTATTCTCTGCGCAGCTTCCGGACAGCATAAAAAATTACTGGGATGTCCCCAACCTGCTAATGCAAAAATTTCCGGCCGGCGAGTTCATGGTAACAACTAAGCTTAGATTCAAACCAAGACTCGATGGAGAAAAAACCGGGTTGATCATTCACGGAGCAGATTATGCTTATCTGTCTCTGGTAACAAAAGCAGGTGGCAATTATATTTCATTCAGCCATTGCAGCAATGCTGACAAAAGCAAAGAAGAAGTACTGATCTCCGGAGAAAAAATAAACAGTGCTGATATTTACTTCCGTGTGAAAGTGGGCAAAGGTGCTATTTGTGAATTCAGCTATAGTGAAGACGGAACCAGTTTTAAAAATATCGGCGATAAACTGGTGGCCAAACCAGGTCGCTGGGTTAGTGCAAAAGTCGGGTTGTTTTGTACCCGAACAGTTAAAACAAATGATTCAGGTTTTACTGATGTTGATTGGTTCCGGTTTGAACTTGTTCAATAATATAAACGATCGCATATGGAACGTCGTAAATTTTTAGGTTACACTGCCGCTGCAGGTACTGCACTCATGCTGCACCCGTTTGAAGGCTTTGCTTTCACTCGGGGCAAGAAACTAAAACTGGCACTGGTAGGCACTGGTCACCGCGGCTCCGGTTTCTGGGGAAGTAATTTGCTGAAATCATTCAATGAAGTAATTGAGTTCGTTGGTCTCTGCGATATCAATCCCGGCAGAATGGCCTATGTAAAGCAGGCGATGAATGTTAATTGCCCTGGCTATACTGATTTCAAACAAATGCTGAAAGAAACCAAACCGGATTATGTAATTGTAACTACAGTGGATGCAGTACATGATGAACAGATCGTAACAGCACTGGAAATGGGATGTGATGTGATCACCGAAAAACCGATGACCACTGATGAAATAAAATGTAAAAGAATACTGGAGGCTGAAAAAAGAACAGGAAAGAAAGTGATCGTTGCTTTCAACTACCGTCACAGTGTACATGCCATGCAGCTGAAAGAATTACTGGCACAACAACGGATCGGGAAAGTAACTTCTGTTGATTTTAACTGGTACCTGAATGTATACCACGGAACTGATTATTTCCGCCGCTGGCATGGATTTGTAAACAAAGGTGGTTCACTTTGGGTACATAAAGCCACCCATCATTTTGATTTATTAAACTGGTGGCTCAACAGTGAGCCGGTGGAAGTAAGTGCTTACGGTGCATTAGAACATTACGGAAAGAATAATTCATTCCGGGGAATCAAATGTCGCGGCTGTGAACATAAAGACAACTGCAAATTCTACTGGGATATCACAAAAGACGAAAGATTAACCAACCTGTATGTTAAGAATGAACATCATGATGGGTACCTGCGGGATGGTTGTGTGTGGCGGAATGAAATTGATATCTGGGACAAGATGAGTGCACAGATAGTATATGCCAATGGTGTTATCGTCAATTACTCACTAACTACTTACTCTCCTTATGAAGGATGGCAGATCGCTTTTAACGGAACCGATGGCAGAATAGAAACTTGGGAAGATATACCCTACTTACAAAAAACAGCTGATGACCAGGCCAATCGTCACGCCATGGAAATGAGTAATGCCGATGATGCCATACAGGGAGAATTCAGGGAAATTATGGTAATGGATAATTTCAAAAAGAATTATGAGATATTCACCACTCCGAAAATAAAAGGCGGTCATGGTGGTGGCGACATAAGAATGCAGCGCAGGATCTTTGTTGACGAAAATGATAATCCGCATCATGTAATGGCGGGAACCAGAGAAGGCGCCATGTCAATTCTTATCGGGATAGCTGCCAGGAAAAGTATTGCATTAAAAAGACCGGTAAAAATTACTGAACTCACAGACCTTGTGCCAATGGCTAAACGATTTTAAGTATGAAAAAACTCATTGTATCTGCCCTGCTGATTTTTATCGTGTCTGTTGCTGCTGCACAAAGCAAACCCGCCTATCCCGCAGGCAAGCAGGAAAAAGCCGTTGCAACTGCAGTGGAAAAACTACGGATGGCGATGATTGATGCCAACAAAACAGACCTGGAAAATTCAGTGGCTGAGAAATTAAGTTATGGCCATAGCGGTGGACATATTGATGATAAAAAAGAATTTATAGAAAAGATAGTGAGTGGCAAATCCGATTTTGTTTCCATTGAACTTAGTGAACAAACGATCAGTGTAAGTGGAAAAACGGCTGTTGTCCGCCATATTTTGAAAGCAAAGACCAATGATGGCGGTAAGCCGGGAGAAGTTCACCTGAGAATACTACTGGTCTGGCAAAAGCAGGCCGGAAAATGGAAATTACTGGCCCGCCAGGCAGTGAAAATGACTTAAAAATTACCTGTAAAATCCCTCCTGAAAACCGATACCGTTCCCGGTAACGATTGCGTAAATAAAGGAACGCAATTCGTTGATTAACAGACAATATCTGGTTAGACTTGTATAACGAAAACGCCGTAAAAAGCATGTTTGCCTGATGAAGAAATTATTAATCATACTTAGCTCCCTTGCAATAGGCATATGCTCCTTTGCCCAGCAGGGAAAATTGCCCGTAATTATTGCCCCAAAATTTAAAAAAGACAGCACAAACATTGTGCAATTTGGTGCTGTTCCGGATGGACATACACTCAATACAAAAAGTATCAGTGCAGCTATTGATGCCCAGGCAAAAAAAGGCGGCGGTGTGGTGTTGGTGCCGGCTGGTTTGTGGTTAACGGGTCCGATCGTTTTAAAATCCAATATCAATCTTCATCTGGCAACAGGAGCAACATTATTGTTCACTAAAGATTTTAATGAATACCCGCTGGTAGCAGCCAACTGGGAAGGATTACCACAGATGCGGAACCAATCTCCCATTTCGGCTACCAATGCAAATAATATTGCCATCACCGGTAAAGGGATAATTGATGGTAACGGTGATGCATGGAGGATGGTGAAAAAAGACAAGCTAAATGAAACACAGTGGAAGAAACTGGTGGCCAGTGGTGGTGTACTAAGTGAGGATAAGAAAACATGGTACCCCACAGAGAAAACATTGAAAGGTTCTAAACTATCCAACCCCGGTGTTATTTCTCCGGAGAAAGACGCTGCCTTCTATGACAGTATCAAAGATTTTCTTCGTCCCAACTTATTACTGCTCACCAACTGTAAATATATCCTGCTCGAAGGTGTTACATTTCAGCATTCAGCCGCCTGGTGTTTGCATCCGTTAATGAGTGAACACCTGACAGTCCGCAATATTTCAGTAAAAAATCCATGGTATGCACAGAATGGTGATGGTATAGATGTGGAGAGCTGTAAAAATGTACTGATCGAGAATTCAATCTTTGATGTGGGTGATGATGCGCTTTGCATGAAAAGCGGCCGTGATGCAGAGGGAAGAAAAAGAGGAATGCCCACCGAAAATGTCATTATCCGGGGATGTACAGTATATGCATCACATGGCGGTTTTGTTATTGGCAGTGAAATGAGCGGTGGCGCCAGGAATATTCATGTAAGCAATTGTTCATTCATTGGTACAGATATAGGTCTTCGTTTTAAAACCACAAGAGGCCGTGGTGGTGTGGTGGAGAATATTTTCATTAAGGACATTTATATGAAAGATATTCCGGGAGAAGCGATCCTTTTCGACATGTATTATGCAGCAAAAGATCCCATTCCGCTGGCAGGCGAAAAAAGAGAATTACCTAAAGTAGAATTCAAACCGGTGGATGAAACCACTCCTGTTTTTAAAAACTTTTACATCAGTAATGTGTACTGTAATGGTGCAGAGAAAGGAATTTTTGTAAGAGGTCTCCCGGAAATGCATGTAAAAGATATGGTGCTGGAGAATATGGTGCTGCAGGCTCACAAAGGTATTGATGTGCAGGAAGCTTCTGGTATTACATTCAGGAACATTAAAATCATCAGTGATGAAACGAACCCCGTGATCGATGTTGTACAGAGTGATAAACTGTTTTTTGACAATATCACTTATAAAGAAAAAGCAGAACTGTTATTCCGTATCAACGGAGAAAGAAGCAATACGATCAGCATAAAAAATACCGATGCCTCCAAAGTAAAGGAAAAAATAAAGTATGAACTGGGTGCCACAGAAAAAAGCACCGTTTTTTCTGCTAGTTCCTCCCCTCCTCCAAATGAAAAATGGAGTGAACGAATCTCGGAAACAGCGATGAAGCTGTGGCCTGATTCATTTATCCTGGCAGGAGATAAAGCTGCCAAATGGAGATACGACCAGGGAGTGATACTCAAAGGCATCCGTGCTGTATGGGCTGCTACAGGCGATGGAAAGTGGTTTAACTATATCCAGAAAAGTATGGACTTCTATGTGCAGCCTGATGGCAGCATTAAAGGATACCGACCCGATGAGTATAATATTGACCATATCAATAATGGAAAATTATTATTGTTTCTGTTCCAGGTCACCGGCAAAGAAAAATATAAGAAAGCGGCTGACCTGCTGCGCAATCAATTAAGAACACATCCCCGCACTTCGGAAGGGGGATTCTGGCATAAAAAAATATACCCGTACCAGATGTGGCTGGATGGCTTGTACATGGGTCAGCCCTTTTACGCTGAGTATGCCAAACTTTTTCATGAAGACACTGCTTTCAATGATATTGCAAGGCAATTTATCCTCATGGAGAAACATGCATATGATAAAAAAACAGGGCTGTTGTATCATGGATGGGATGAAAGTAAAGCACAGCAATGGGCTGATAAAACAACGGGGCAATCACCCAACTTCTGGGGAAGAAGTTTGGGCTGGTATGGAATGGCATTGGTAGATGTGCTTAATCATTTCCCGGCCAATCATCCAAAAAGAGCTGAACTGATCGCCATTCTTCATCGATTTGCTATTGCTGTGAGAAAAGTGCAGGACAATAAAACAGGGTTATGGTATGACGTTCCCAACATGCCCAATGAACCCGGGAATTATACAGAAGCATCTGCCTCTTGTATGCTGGCTTATACTTTTGCCAAAGGCGCCAGGAAGGGTTATCTACCCGGTGCTTATTTGGATCATGCCAGACAGGCATACCGTGGTATCATAAAAGAATTTATTGAAACAGATGCTAACGGCCAGGTAAACCTGAAAGGAACTGTTGCTGTGTCTGGTCTCGGTGGTAAGCCTTACCGTGATGGCAGTTTTGCTTATTATATGAGTGAACCGGTGATAGTGAATGACCCGAAGGGAATGGGTGCATTCATTAAATGTGCTGCTGAATTGGAACTGAACGAAACACAAAGTATCGGTAAAGGGAAAACCGTTTTACTCGATTATTATTTTAACAACGAGTGGAAAAAGGACATCACCGGCACACCTATCCGCTGGCATTATACATGGGAAGATAAGACTAACAGTGGCTACGCCATGCTGGGTGATATTTTTACGAAGTATGGTGCAAAAACAAGATCCCTTGAAAAATTACCGACCAGTGCTACCCTGAAGGGGGCTTCTATTTATATTATGGTGGACCCGGATACAGACAAAGAAACGGAAACACCCCGCTTCATAAATGGAAAGGATGCAATTACAATCAGCAACTGGGTTAAAGAAGGCGGAATATTAGTACTCCTCAGTAATGATGCAGGCAATGCTGAGTTCAAAAATTTCAATCTGCTTGCCGGTAAGTTTGGAATACAATTCAATGAAGACAGTAAGAACCGGGTCCAGAACGACCAGTTTGATCAAGGAGTAGTGATGACTGGTATTAACAATCCCATTTTCTCCTCCAACTGGAAACTGTATATAAAGGAGTACAGCAGCCTGGAAGTAAGTACACCTGCTATAATGATACTGAAGAACGGAAATGATAATGTAATGACGGCCAAAAAATATGGCAAAGGGATCGTATTTGCCATTGGTGATCCGTGGATATATAATGAATACCTGGATGGGAGAAAATTGCCTGCTGATTTTCAGAATTACAAAGCAGCCGAAGAATGGGTGCAATGGTTGTTAAAACAAGCAAAATGAGAGTAAGATCAAATACAAGTACTTGTTTGATTGCAGCACTGCTGTTGTTACAAGCCTGCGCAACAGCACAATCATCTTTATCTGTAAAAAGAATTATAGTGGCTGCGGATGGCAGCGGTGATTATAAAACGGTACAGGGTGCAATTAACAGTCTGCCTGACTCATCTGCTACCCCAAGAACGATTTATATAAAGAAAGGAACCTACGCTGAAAAAATCTATATCGAAAAAGCAAATATCATTTTTGAAGGTGAGGACAGGGAGAAAACGATCATCATCGCTTCCATTGCAAGGGATGAATGGCGTTGCAGCCATACAGATGACTGGGGAGTGGCAACGATGAATATTGGTGCTAATGATATTACGCTGAAAAATCTCACCATCACCAACAACTATGGTTTTGATTTTAAAGAAAGAACGATCTGGTGTGCTTCAGATACTTCAAAAAATAAAGAAAAGAAACTAAGAAAGGATGGCCACCAGATGGCACTGCGCACTATGAACATGGCTACCAGGTTAAAAGCAGTGAACTGCCGTTTCCGCTCTTTTGGCGGTGATACAGTAAGTCCATGGGAAACCATGAACGGCATGTGGTATTTCAAAGACTGTATCATGGAAGGCGGAGTTGATTTTTATTGCCCGCGGGGCTGGGCATGGGCAGAGAATTGTGAATTTATCACCCACACAGGACCTGCTGCCATCTGGCATGATGGTTCCGGCCATATTGATTCAAAAACAGTGTTGCTGAATTGTAAGTTCACCGGGTATGATGGGTTTATGCTGGGCCGTTACCACCGGGAAGCACAGTTTTATCTTGTCAATTGTTCCTTTGCGAAAAATATGAAGGATACTCCTATTTACCGTGTTCCCACCAACAACATAATAAACTGGGGTGAAAGAATATACTATTTCAACTGTCACCGGGAAGGGGGAAATGATTTCAACTGGCACAGCAATAATCTTCCGGCCGGGGTGAAAGCAGGTGATATAACCGTTAACTGGGTATTTGGCAATCGCTGGAGCCCCGAAAAAAACTAACTATGCAATTATCAAAAAATGCCATCCGGCAGATTGCAGCAAAACCAGGATTAGAAATCCCGGATGAAAAAATATTTGAACTGCCTGAAAAAGTATTGCAGTTCGGTACCGGTGTTCTGTTAAGAGCCTTACCGGATTACTTTATTGATAAAGCCAACAAGCAGGGCCTTTTCAATGGGAGAATTGTTGTGGTGAAATCAACTGACAGCGACAGCAGCGCTTTTGATAAACAGGACGGTTTGTATACAGTTTGTGTCCGCGGGGTAGAAAACGGAACAACAGTTGAAGAGAACATAATCAATGCATCTATCAGCAGGGTGCTTGGCGCCAGGACTGATTGGAAAAGAATACTGGAATGTGCTCATAACCCGGAAATGAAAATTATTTTCTCCAATACCACGGAGGTAGGAATACAATTAGTGCAGGATGATATAACAGCAGAACCTCCTGTTTCTTTCCCTGGTAAATTGCTCGCTTTTTTACTGGAACGTTTTAAAGCATTTAATGGGAGCAAAGAAAGCGGAATGGTGATCATACCCACAGAACTGATCACCGATAATGGTTCAAAACTTGAAAGCATTGTTTTGGAACTGGCCCATATTAATAATCTTGATTTCAAATTCATCGAGTGGCTGGAGAATCATAATACGTTTTGTAATTCGTTGGTTGATCGTATTGTTCCCGGCAAACCCAATGCAGAAGAAACAAAGAAGATCGAAACTTCTTTGGGCTACCAGGATGAATTGATGACCATGAGCGAAGTATTCCGGCTCTGGGCCATTGAAGGTGATGAAAGAGTAAAAGAAGTATTGTCATTTGGCAAAGTGGATAAAGCGGTTGTCATTGCCCCTGATATTACCCTGTTCAAAGAATTAAAGCTGAGGTTACTGAACGGTACACATACATTCAATTGCGGTACTGCCTTTCTATGCGGTTTTAATATTACCCGTGAAGCAGTCCTGCATCCCGTTTACGGTGCTTTTACCAAAGAGCTCATGCATCATGAAATAGCCCCGGCTATTCCTTTTGCCATAGACGAAAAAGTAAAAACTGATTTCGCCAACAGCACATTCGAACGTTTTGGCAATCCCTTTATTGATCACCAGTGGCAAAGCATTACCGTTCAATACACTTCCAAAATGAAGATGCGGAATATGCCACTGTTGCAAAGGCATTACGAGTTAAACAGTACTGTGCCCATGCATATGGCCACAGGCTTCGCCGCTTACCTGTTGTATATGAAAGTGACCAAAAAAGCCGGTAATAAATATTACAGTGAAAGAAATGGTATAGAATATGAAATAAAAGATGACTCAGCAGAGTATTTTTACAAAGTATGGAATAATAGCAATGCGGCTGAAGCAGTTGCTGAAATAATGGCCAATGAAGAACTATGGGAGATTGATCTGACCAAATTACCCGGGTTGCTGCAGGCAGTGCAGGAGCAACTTCAGGATATGCTAAATAACGGGGTGCTGGCTACTGTTGAGCAACTCGAAAACAAAAAAGTTACGGCGTGAAGCACAAGGTTTTAAAAGTACACCCAAAGGATAATGTTATTGTGGCATTAACCAATCTTTCAAAAGGAGAAACAATCTCTTTTGAGGGTGTTGACTACCTGCTCCCGGAAGATATCCCCGCCAAGCATAAATTCTTTATACAGGATATGAAGGCTGGCGATGAAGTGATAATGTATGGTGTATTAGTTGGAAAAACACAGAAAGATATTTTAAAAGGCAGCCGCATGTCAACAGAAAACATCAAACATGCTGCTGAACCATATGACTACAGGAATGTAAAGTTTGAATGGCAGGCACCGGATGTTTCCAAATTCAACGAAAGAACGTTCAATGGCTATCACAGATCAGATGGAAGAGTAGGCACCGCCAATTACTGGTTGTTCATTCCCACTGTATTTTGTGAAAATAGAAATTTAGACGTTATCCGGGAAGCTATGCATAATGAGCTGGGTTATGCGGTAACGGACAAGTATAAACAATACACCCACCATTTACTGGATGCATACAAGAAAGGAGATCAGTTAGACAGCATCAGCCTCTCCCCTTCTTCCAACGGTCATCACCGGCCATTCAAGAATGTAGATGGAATAAAATTTTTGAATCACCAGGGCGGATGTGGCGGCATACGACAGGATGCAGCGATTCTCAGTAAATTATTAGCTGCGTATGCAGATCATCCGAATGTGGGCGGCGTAACAGTATTAAGCCTGGGTTGTCAAAATTTACAGACACAGGATTTCCTGAATGACCTGAAAGCACATAATCCCAATTTTGATAAACCATTGTTCATTTTTGAACAACAGCAATCACAAAGTGAAGAGCAACTTATTGCTGATGCCATAAGAAAAACATTTGAAGGGCTGATCGAAATAAATAAACTGGAAAGAAAACCAGCTACGTTGGATAAATTATGCATTGGTGTTAAATGCGGCGGCAGTGACGGCTTCAGCGGCATTTCTGCCAATCCTTCTGTGGGATATTGCTCGGATCTTGTTGTGGCACTGGGAGGTAAAGTTCTGTTAGCAGAATTTCCTGAGTTATGCGGAGTGGAACAGGAACTCGTTGATCGTTCTGTAAACGAAGCAACGGCCCGTAAATTTATGAAGCTCATGAAAAGCTATGATGAGATCGTTACTAATGCAGGCTCCAGCTTTTCCATGAACCCATCTCCCGGAAATATTAAGGACGGATTGATCACCGATGCGATAAAAAGTGCCGGTGCAGCAAAGAAAGGTGGCACCTCTCCTGTGGTGGATGTTTTGGATTATACAGAACCTGCGACAAAGCCGGGTTTAAGTTTAGTTTGCACTCCCGGCAATGATGTGGAAGCTACTACCGGTAAAGCGGCCAGTGGCGCTACCTTAATCTTATTTACAACCGGTTTGGGAACACCCACCGGTAATCCTGTTTGCCCTACCATCAAATTATCAACCAACAGCAATTTGACTAAAAGAATGAATGATATTATAGATATTGACTGCGGCCCGGTGATCGAAGGGGAGAAGACCATTCAGCAAATGGGAGAAGATATTTTAGAATACTGTATCAAAGCAGCCAGCGGTGAAGTGATACCAAAAGCGGTTTTGCTCAACCAGGATGATTTTATTCCGTGGAAAAGAGGTGTATCATTATAAATTTTGAAAGATGAAAAAGTTTTTGGACGAACATTTTCTGTTGTCTAATGAGACAGCTCAACGACTGTATCATGAGTATGCTAAAGACATGCCCATTATTGACTACCACAATCACCTGCCGCCAAATGAAGTAGCGGAAGATAAAAACTTTGAGAACATCACCCGGGTGTGGCTGAATGGCGACCATTACAAATGGAGAGCTATGCGTACCAACGGCGTAGAAGAAGCATACATAACCGGTGATAAAACGGATTGGGAAAAATTCAGGGCCTGGGCAGCTACTGTTCCTTATACATTGCGGAATCCTTTATATCACTGGACACACCTGGAACTGCAACGCTATTTTGGAATCAATGATATCCTGAATGCAGATACCGCAAAGAAAGTGTATGATGAAACTTCAGCCTTGCTGCAAACAAAGGCATTCAGTGTAAGAGGCTTGCTGGAAAAAATGAATGTAAAACTTATTTGTACTACGGATGACCCGGTTGATAACCTGCAGTATCATCAGCAGATCAAGAATGACGGATGGAAAGTAAAAGTATTACCGGCTTTCCGTCCCGATAAGGCAATGAATGTGGATGATGTAAATACTTTCAACAATTACCTGACCAGTTTAGAAAAAGCGGCTGATGTTTCTATCAGCACTTACAATGATTACCTGGCTGCACTGAAAAAGCGGCATGATTTCTTTGTGAGCAATCAGTGCAGTGTAAGTGACCATGGCCTCGAAGAAATTTATGCCGAAGATTATACAGCCACAGAGATCGCCGGAATTTTTGCCAAGATACGTTCTGGTGGTGCACTATCACTGGAAGAAAACAGGAAATTCAAATCAGCCATGCTGGTTACGTTTGCAGAATGGGACTATGAAAAAGGTTTTGTGCAACAATATCATCTGGGTGCATTAAGAAATAATAACAGCCGCATGCTGAAACAACTCGGCCCGGATACCGGCTGGGATAGTATCGGCGATTTCTCACAGGCAAAAGCACTGGCTAAGTTTCTGAATCGCCTTGATACAAATAACACACTGGCCAAAACAATTATTTATAACCTCAACCCTGCAGACAACGAACTGTTCGCCACCATGATAGGCAATTTTAATGATGGTACCGCAGCCGGTAAGGTACAATGGGGTTCTGCGTGGTGGTTCCTCGACCAGAAAGATGGTATGACCAAACAGATCAATACACTGAGCAATATGGGATTGCTAAGCAAGTTTGTTGGTATGCTCACAGACAGCCGTAGTTTCCTCTCCTTCCCCCGTCATGAATATTTCAGAAGGTTATTGTGCAATATGTTTGGTGAAGAAGTGGAAAATGGTGAACTGCCCAATGATATAGAATGGATCGGTAAAGTGATACAGGATATTTGCTTTAACAATGCAAAGAATTATTTCAACTGGCAGTTAGATGAAAAAACAACTGTTGTAAAAAATGAAATTGTATAAATAGAGGGCCGGTATCGTTACCGGTAAAAGTACAGACCATATCTCTCTTCTTTACAGGAGCAAGATGTATCTTTCAATTAATAATATGTAAAGCTTAAATAACAATATCATGTCAAAGAAAGTAGTAACACTGGGAGAGATCATGCTGCGTTTATCCACTCCCGATTTCAAACGTTTTGTACAGGCCGATACATTTGATGTAACATATGGTGGCGGTGAAGCCAATGTATCTGCTGCATTATGTAATTATGGATTGAACGGAACATTTGTAACCAAAGTGCCCAATAATCCAATCGGTCAGTCAGCTATCAATCACCTCCGCCGCTATGGGGTGGATACACAATTCATTGCCCGGGGTGGTGACCGTTTAGGAATTTATTTCCTGGAGACCGGCGCTTCCATGCGGGCTTCACAGGTGGTGTATGACCGTGCCGGTGCTTCTATTGCTGATGTGGATGCCAGCGAATTTGATTTTGATAAAATATTAGACGGAGCTTCCTGGTTTCATACAACAGGTATCACTCCTGCCCTGAGCGATAAAGCCGCTGCATTAACAGAAGCTGCATTAAAAGCTGCTAAAGCAAAAGGCATCACCACCAGTATTGATCTGAACTACCGCAAAAAACTCTGGAGTAAAGAAAAGGCACAAAAAGTAATGACACATCTCTGCCAGTGGGTAGATGTATGCATCGGCAACGAAGAGGATGCCGAAACTACACTTGGTTTTAAACCAGGCAATACTGATGTAACTAAAGGGGAACTTCACCTCGACGGATTCCAGGATATTATGAAGCAGATGGTGGCTAAGTTTGGTTTTAAATATGTGGCATCATCGCTCAGAGAAAGCCATAGTGCCAGCGACAACGGATGGAGTGCCCTGGTATATGATGGCAAAGATTTCTATCATACCAAAAAATATAATGTTCGGATTGTGGACCGGGTAGGCAGCGGTGATTCATTTGCCAGCGGCCTGATCTACGGTTTGGTAACCGGCATGCCAATGAATGAAGCAGCAGAGTTCGGCGTAGCAGCCTCAGCATTGAAACATACCATTCCCGGCGATCTGAATCATGCCACCTTAAGTGAAGTGAAGGATTTGATGAAAGGTGATGGAAGCGGAAGGGTACAGCGGTAAGAGTTTGAGGTTTGGGGTTTGAGGTTTGAAGTTTAAAGTTTGTGACTCATTAAAGCAGATAGTAATGATAATCGATACAGTACAAAACGCAGCAAAATACTTCTCAGTACATCCTTTGTTCGAAAAGGCATTTGAATTTATCGGGCAAACAGACCTGGTCAATGCGGCGGATGGCAAATCAGATATTGCGGAAGGATTGAAAGCCATCTTCAGCAACGCACCGGGTAAAACAAAAGAAGCCAGCCTGTCCAAATTTGAATGTCATGATAAGAACATTGATATCCAGCTTTGCATCAATGGAGTGGAAACAATTGGCTGGAAACCGAGAGAGAAATGCATAAAGCCGAATGGTGAATACAATTCTGAAAAGGATGTACAATTATATCATGATGAGGCTGACACTTTTTTCCAGCTTACCAGCGGTCAGTTTGCCATCTTCTTTCCGGAAGATGTGCATGCGCCAATGATCGGCGAAGGACAGATAAAAAAATTAGTGATCAAAGTGAAACTTTGATGATTTGTCCCGGGTTTCATCCCGGGAAATAAAAAAACATTATGAGCAAGACACAACAGATAACAGACAGTATTATTGCACAGGGAATTCTTCCCTTGTATTTCAACCCAAGCGAAGAAATAAGCCTCGATGTATTAAGGGCCATTTATAAAGCAGGCATCAAAGCAGTGGAATACACCAACCGGGGTGATGCGGCCCTCAGCAATTTTAAAAAAATGGTAGCATTGCGCAATGCAGACATGCCGGGCTTATTACTGGGTGTTGGCACCATTAAGAACAGGCAGCATGCAATTGATTACCTGGCAGCCGGTGCAGATTTTCTCGTCAGTCCCGGTTTTGTTCCGGATGTAGCAGCGCATTGTGTGGCCAATGATATTTTTTATGCTCCCGGTTGTATGACACCCACCGAGATCATTGCTGCAGAAAATGCAGGAATTAAATTCATCAAGTTATTTCCGGGAAACATGCTTGGTACCGAGTTTTTAACCACTATTAAGGATATCTTTCCAAAACTGCTCTTCATGCCGACAGGCGGTGTAGACACAACGAAAGAAAGTATTGAAAGCTGGTACAAGGCCGGTGTTTGTGCGGTAGGTATGGGCAGCAAACTCATCAGCAAGAAGCTGATGGAAGCCAAAGATTATGCAACGATTGAAACAGAAACAAAAAAAGTATTAGAAGTAATAGCTTCAATAAAAAAGTAGATGGATTTTAATAATTAAAACTCCCTGTTGGGGGATGAGGGTATATAACGATGAACAAAGCCATAGGAAAATACAGGTGGACGATTTGCGCCCTGCTTTTTTTCGCCACCACTGTTAACTACCTAGACCGGCAGGTATTGAGTTTACTGGCACCAGATCTCTCAAAAGAATTTGGGTGGTCAAATACTGATTACGCTAATATCACATCGGTATTCCAGTTTGTGTATGCCATTTCCATGTTGTTCGCCGGTCGTTTT